>OMJG01000465.1_pt1 | contig 30250 bp, 30 predicted proteins | sample 1646431 | NCBI WGS metagenome assembly OMJG01 (sample SAMN03771674, study PRJEB25209) | food metagenome | isolation source: Cotija cheese | place: Mexico:Jalisco,Michoacan | collected 2011-12-12
GCTGGGTTCAGAACGTCGTGAGACAGTTCGGTCCCTATCCGTCGCGGGCGTTGGAGATTTGAGAAGAGCTATCCTTAGTACGAGAGGACCGGGATGGACACACCGCTGGTGTACCAGTTGTCTTGCCAAAGGCATCGCTGGGTAGCTATGTGTGGAAGGGATAAACGCTGAAAGCATCTAAGCGTGAAGCCTCCTTCAAGATGAGATCTCCCATTCCTTTAAGGAAGTAAGATCCCTGAAAGATGATCAGGTAGATAGGCTGGAAGTGGAAGTACAGTGATGTATGGAGCGGACCAGTACTAATCGATCGAGGACTTAACCAACCATGTTGGTCTAAGCGTATGCGGTGTTGTCTAACATGTGAGTGAAAAAGATCTGCTATCTAGTTTTCAGAGAACAAGGTTCTCTTACAACAGAAAAGAGTCATTGTGCGGTAATGATGGCGGGAAGGATCCACCTGTTCCCATTTCGAACACAGCCGTTAAGCTTCCCAGCGCCGAGGATAGTGAGGGGTTTCCCCTTGTGAAAGCAGGACGTTGCCGTGCAGCTCTTTTTTTATAGTTTGATGTTTTTGATTCCGCAATAGCTCAGTTGGTAGAGCGCGCGACTGTTAATCGCGTTGTCGCAGGTTCGAGCCCTGCTTGCGGAGTTTTTTTATACCCTTTTTTTGTTTATAGAGTTTATAGAATAGAAAAGAGCCATCCGACTGAGCAGATATCAGTTGGATGGCTCTTTTTCAATAGGATTATTTCACTTCATGAAAATGATAAATCGGTTCTTCGCGCTCAGGATCAAAATCCACTTCTAGATTGTACCCGCTAAAAAACCAGTCATCTTCTATTTCGGCATAATAAGTGATCCCATTCACTTCTTTTTGTGCCAGGGGCTTTTTATCTGGTTGGTCGACTCTCATTCCTACAGAGAATCCTTCATGCACTTCAGTGTTCCCATATGTCTTTCCAAAAAACTGGATAGCATCGCCTTTGTCTAAAGATAATTCGTCTTCAAACCAGTTGACAGCTTTATCTGTAATGTCTATTTTCATGAATATGCTCCTTTGTTTTGGGCAAACTTAGATTGTATTTATCATCGATAGATTTATTAAAGCTATAGTGAACGAGAAATTATTTCTTTTAGAGTAGTTTCTTGTCCAATCAGCTTAGTTAGATGAGGTTCTGTTTGCGAAATATCTCCATCGGCAATCGCCTGGTACATTCCAGCTGTAAATTCAGCAGCCGGTTCCGGCATTCCAGATGCAACAAAGTGTTGAATAGCTTCAGGTTGAGATACTGCGCGATGGATGACCTTTTTACCGCTGGCTTCAGTCAAGGTCTCAGCAAGATCATCGAAACTCCACAGATGTGATGAAGCGAGATCAACGATTTCATTACGATAACCATCTGTACATAAGAGCGTTGCAGCAGCTTTAGCAAGATCATCACGACTAGCTGTATTCAGTGTTCCTTTACCGGTGTTAGTAACCAACTCTCCAGAAGCAACAGACTCTTTTAATGAAGCGTTGATAAAGACTTCTGAATATAAAGGATTGCGAATAAAAGTATAATCTAAATTCGAGACTTTTATCGCTGCTTCCGTAGCCAGATGTAATTTTGCCAGCGAAATGGTTGAATGATCAGCATGCGAAAAGCTTGTATAATATACTTGACCTACCGAAGCATCACGAGCAGCCTTAATGACGGTTGCGTGTTGCACAACCCTTTCCATATCATCATTGCTAGGGCTGGAAATAAACAAAAGTTTATCTACTTCTGAAAAAGCCTTAAGCAGCGAAGCATAATCATTATAATTGCCATAGCGAATATTTATTGCTGCAGGGAATTGCTTGTCTGCCTTTTCTTTGTTGCGGACAACTGCGATAATGGTGTCATTACCTTTTTTGTCGAGCAGTTCCTGAATGACCGTATTCCCCAAATGGCCAGTTGCACCTGTAATGGCTATTTTCATGCAATGTTCCTCCAATTCTACCGTTCAATTAAGTGGATTTGTTCTAGTCTGGTTTCAATTTTAAGAGTATTCGTGAACAAAGTCAATTCCATCGACTGTGCATACTAGTAAAGAATCTGGTATGATAAATTTAAATTTTGATTGAAGGGATAAGACAATGACAAGGATTGTAATCGCTTCTGATTCATTCAAAGGAAGTGCAGATTCTAAAAGAATCGGTAAATGTATAGAAAAAGGTATTCTAAGAATCGACGATGCCGTTGAAACGGAAATATTATCAATTGCAGATGGGGGAGAAGGGACTGTTAAGGCACTAGTTGAAAACTTGGATGGTGTTTATCATGAGGTAAATGTTCAAGGTCCTTATAATGCTCAAGTGGCTGCTCGATTCGGCATGTTGAGTGAGACAAAGGCAGTAGTAGAAATGGCAGAAGCTTCTGGCCTTCATTTAAAAGAATTAAATGATTCTCCTGTCAAAGCGACTACATATGGAACCGGGGAGTTAATCAAGGCGGCCTTAGATAAAGGGGCAACAGAATTATTTATTGGTCTTGGCGGAAGTGCAACGAATGATGGAGGTGCCGGAATGGCGCAGGCATTAGGTGCAAAACTTCTGGATAGTAATGGAAACGAAATCGCACCTGGAATAGAAGGACTGAAGACGCTCAGCTCAGTAGATATTTCTTCTTTGGATTCTAGACTGGCTGCTTGTACTTTTACGATTTTATCAGATGTAACCAATCCATTAACTGGTGTCAATGGAGCGACTGAAGTATTTGGACCGCAAAAAGGAGTAGCAGCTTCTGACATCGAAGACTATGATGGCGTCTTAGAGAACTATGCAGATTTAGTAGAAACTGAATTGCAGGGAGAATGGAAGTCAATTAGTGGAGCTGGAGCGGCCGGTGGTCTTGGATTTGGGTTAATGGCCTTCTGCAATGCGGAAATGAAAAGCGGAATCGATGAGGTGCTGAAACTGATCCAGTTAGATCGAGCACTTGCTGAAGCGGATCTTGTCATTACTGGTGAAGGTAAAATGGATGGTCAATCTATTCAAGGAAAAGCACCTGTAGGTATCGCAAAAGCAGCTAAAAGATATAACTTACCGGTGATCGCCATCGTCGGTGGAAGAGAAAATAATATGCAGAAAGTATATCAGGCTGGAATCGATTTGATTATTGATCTGGTCAATCGACCAATGACTTTGGAGGAGGCTATCTCTGAAGTGGAAGAATTAGCAGCAGAGGCGGGAGAAACAGCGTATAGAGCTTTCCGGCTAAGAAAGTAAAAAATACTAATCAAGAAGTAGAGGGAATCGATAATGAAGACAGAACGCGAAAAAATGATCAACGGAGATTTTTATGACCCATCAGATGAAGAGCTGATCAAAGCTCGTATCAGAGCACACAAATTAGCGCATGCTTACAGTCAGTTGGAAGTGGAACAAGAACGGTCAAACCTGATCAAAGAGATTTTTGGTGCAACAGGAGAAAAGATTCATGTCGAGTCAGGACTTAGAGTCGATTATGGAGAAAATATCTCTGTCGGAGAAAGATTTTATGCGAATTTTGATGCTGTGATGCTGGACATTTGTCCGATAACAATTGGCGATAACGCAATGCTTGGACCGCGTGTCAGTCTAGTAACACCGGAACATCCTCTAGATCCAATCGAACGAAATTCTGGTTTGGAGTTTGGACGTCCAATTAAAATAGGTGATAATTGCTGGGTTGGATCTGACGCTACTATTATCGGAGGAGTAACGCTGGGAGATAATGTTGTGGTGGGTGCAGGTTCCGTCGTTACAAAATCTTTTGGGGATAATGTTGTGATTGCAGGCAATCCAGCTCGCGTCATCAAAACGATTCCTGAAAGCAAATAAAATCTGATTTAGTCAACGTGCACAAAACACTCGAATATTTTTGTGCACGTTTACGTAGAAAAATAAAACCGTTTACAATAATATAATAAGTGTAAAGCACAGGATAAACGACTTTAATTCAGAACAGAAAAGGATTGGTGGATGTAATGGTAGAAATCGCTTTGAAGAATATTTATAAAAGTTATGATAACTCTGATGACTATGCCGTCTCAGACTTCGACATGAAAATCAAAGACCGTGAATTTATCGTCTTTGTAGGACCTTCAGGTTGTGGAAAGTCTACAACACTTAGAATGATTGCCGGGCTAGAAGAAATTACTGACGGCGAATTGTGGATCGGCGATACAATGATGAACGATGTTGCACCAAAAGATCGCGATATCGCAATGGTATTCCAAAACTACGCTTTGTACCCGCATATGACTGTATTTGACAATATGGCTTTCGGTTTGAAATTACGTAAATATAAAAAAGACGAAATCAAAAAGCGTGTAGATAACGCGGCTGACATTTTAGGACTGACAGAGTTATTGAACCGTAAACCAGCAGCACTTTCTGGTGGACAGCGTCAGCGTGTTGCCTTAGGACGTGCTATCGTTCGTGATGCAAAAGTATTCTTAATGGATGAACCATTATCCAACTTGGATGCGAAATTACGTGTAGCGATGCGTGCTGAAATTGCCAAGCTGCATAGACGTTTGAATACAACTTCTATCTACGTAACCCATGACCAAACAGAAGCGATGACGATGGCTGATCGAATCGTTATCTTGAAAGATGGATTCATTCAACAAATCGGAACACCTAAAGAAGTATATGACTATCCTGTTAATGTTTTTGTAGGGGGCTTCATTGGCTCTCCTGCTATGAACTTCTTCAACGTAACATTGAATGGAAATAAAATTACAAATGATAATGGAATGACTATTGAAGTTTCAGAAGGAAAATTGAAAATGCTGCGTGAAAAAGGGTACACTGATGGTGCTAAATTAGTATTTGGTATCCGTCCAGAAGATATTCACAGTGAACAAGTAGCATTGGATGCTTCGCCGAATACTGTTATTACTTCCAAAGTTGCCGTATCAGAACTTCTAGGTGCAGAAACAATGCTGTATTCTGAAATCGGCGGTGTAGAATTTATAGCTCGTGTAGATGCGCGTGATTACCACTCGCCAGGTGAAAATGTAGATTTAGCTTTCGATATGGGTAAATCACATTTCTTTGATCCTGAAACAACAAATGTCATTCGCTGATTAAATCGGTCAGAGAAGACCTAATATTGTTATCCCTTTTCCTCTCTAATATTACTCGTATTAGAGAGGTTTTTTTGCACTAAATACCTGAACAGCTTTAATGATTTCATTGTTAAAGCTATTCAGGTATATTTATTTTACTTCATATTTGAATCTGTGGTCTTATCTTCTTTATCGTTAATTCCCGTTACTTGACGGCTTAAAATAACAAGGGAGAATCAGTCCATATAAAACAAATCATTTAGTATAACTGTTCGTAATATATTTTATAAAATCACAATATATACATAGGGGGAATGTAACACAAAAGAGGTTTTAAGCGAATGTATTTTCATGTAAAATAGTGTCATATGATTTTAGAGGAGATAAAGTATAATGAACGAACGATTACGTGGATTTGAAGTAGTATCAAAATATGAAGAACAGAATATTGAATTGCCGAAAAGAGCAACAAAAGGTTCGGCAGGATATGATATTAAAGCGGCAGAAGATACAGTAGTACCGTCTTTCTGGAAAGCGCTGTTGGCAGAGAATGGATTGAAAGACATGATGGAAGGGAAAGCTGTTTCTGCAGAAAATCAAAACGTTTTTTCTTCAACATTAGTTCCTACCGGCATTAAAGCTTATATGCCTGAAAATGAATATCTGATGCTGGCGAATCGTTCAAGCAATCCAATGAAAAAACAATTAGCTTTACCGAATGGAATTGGTGTAATTGATGCGGATTATTATGGAAATGAAAATAATGAAGGCGAGATTTTTGTTCAGTTTATCAATTATGGAATTGAAGATGTACTAGTTAAGAAGGGCGACCGTATCGCTCAAGGGATTTTCACTCCATATGAAATTGTTGATAATGAAATAGCAGAATTTCAGACTCGAATCGGTGGTTTTGGTTCATCTGGAGAATAATGAATCGTTTCGATAAATTATGAGGAAGATTGAAGAACCTTCTATGTATATAATGTGAAGATAACTCGTTTCTTGCCTTGATATGATATAATGAATAGATGAATTATAAACTTGAAAGGCTATCTAATATTAGGTAGTCTTTCTAAAATTAAACAGCAAAAGAGGTAACTTGATTGGCAAAAAAGAAACCAACAGTATTTGTTTGTCAGCACTGCGGGTATGAGTCTCCTAAGTATTTAGGTAAATGCCCAAGCTGCGGAACCTGGAACCAAATGGTTGAAGAAAGGGTTCAACCGAAAAGCGACAGCAGAAGTCGAGTAACCATCAGCGGGAAAGCTTCAAAAGCAGAACCGATTACTGATATTACCATTGAAAAAGAAGAGCGAGTTAAAACCAAATTAGTAGAATTTAACAGAGTATTAGGCGGAGGGGTGGTACCTGGATCACTTGTACTGATCGGAGGAGACCCTGGGATCGGGAAATCCACCTTGCTTCTGCAGGTATCTGCACAACTGAACAATGACGGCGGGACAGTTTTATATGTTTCTGGGGAAGAAAGCGCCAGCCAAATCAAAATGCGTGCGGAACGACTGGAACTCCGCGGAACAGATTTTTATTTGTATGCAGAAACGGATCTGAGCTTAATTCAAGAAACAATTGAAAGTATTAAACCGGATTACGTAATCATTGATTCAATTCAGACGATGCATCATCCGGAAATCGACAGTGCTTCGGGCAGTGTCTCACAAGTTCGTGAATCAACAGCCACATTGATGCGATTAGCAAAAATGAACAACATCGCAATCTTCATCGTCGGTCACGTGACAAAAGAAGGGAATATCGCTGGTCCTAGAATGTTGGAACATATGGTGGATACCGTTTTATATTTTGAAGGGGAAAGACACCATACGTTCAGAATTTTAAGAGCTGTCAAAAATCGATTCGGATCAACAAATGAGATTGGTATTTTCGAAATGAGAAACGGTGGACTGGAGGAAGTATTGAATCCTTCTCAATTATTCCTGGAAGAAAGACTGGCAGGCGCTACTGGATCTTCAGTTGTTGCGGCAATGGAAGGGACACGGCCTGTGCTTGTGGAAATTCAATCACTGATATCACCGACGGTTTTCGGAAATGCTAAAAGAACGGCTAGCGGATTAGACTATTCCAGAGTATCATTAATTATGGCTGTTCTAGAAAAAAGAGCGGGTCTGCTGCTGCAGAATCAGGATGCTTATCTAAAAGCCGCCGGAGGTGTTCGTTTGGATGAACCAGCGATCGACTTATCGATTGCTGTCAGTATTGCATCCAGTTATAAAGAAAAAGAAACGCGAGCAACCGACTGTTTTATCGGAGAAATCGGATTGACGGGAGAAGTCAGAAGAGTTTCTAAAATCGAACAAAGAGTCAATGAAGCCGCAAAACTGGGGTTCAAGAGAATTTTTGTTCCAAAAAACAATCTGTCTGGATGGACATTTCCTAAAGAGATTGACATTATAGGATGCTCCACCATTTCAGAAGTCATTAAAAAAGCATTTAACTAGCACAAGGAAGGAGGATTTGATGATTAAAAAGTTGATTATTTTTACATTTGTTCTAGTAGGGGGAAGTTTGGGGTATAATTTCTTTCCAGAATTGATGAACTTTATCCCCTCTGTACCGGGATGGATTTCTCACCCGGTCGTTGGTTTGCTGCTTGGCGCGGTCTTGTTTTATCTGATTTCGTTCCAGGCGGTCAGACCGATCCAAAAGGTTATCAGCCGGATTGAAAAGTTTTTCAGCGAACAAAGTGTTTCCTATTTATTATTCGGGAGCGTCGGTGCGATTATTGGACTTATTATAGCTATTCTAGTTAGTATACCGTTTATCGCTCTCAATATTATGATTCTTAAAGATATTGTTCCATTGATTTTAGCGGTTGTATTAGCTTATACTTTTTTCCAGTTTGCAACGTCAAGACGCGAAGAGATTCGCCGTTTACTGACTTCTAGAACGTCAAAGCCTGATGAAAGCGGCGTTCTGGAAAGAAAAGAAGGGGAAACCTTCAAAAAGTATAAAATCGTGGATACGAGTGCCATAATCGACGGTCGTATTCTGGACGTCACAAAAGCTGGTTTCCTGGAAGGGGTACTTGTTATTTCTCAACACGTCCTGCAGGAACTGCAGTATATTGCAGATTCTTCAGACAGTTTGAAACGAGTTCGAGGACGTCGCGGATTGGATATACTGAATGCTTTGCAGAAAGAAGATAATATTGAAGTGATTATGGATGACAGTGAACAGACTGAATCTGAAGAAGTAGACATGAAGCTGGTCTATCTTGCAAAGAAAATGGATGGTGTTGTCGTCACAAATGATTACAATTTAAATAAAGTAGCGGAGTTCCAGCGTGTTCCAGTCTTAAATATCAATGAGTTGGCGAACGCTGTCAAACCAGTCGTCATCCCAGGAGAAAACATGCAGGTCATGATCGTCAAGAACGGTACAGAGAGAAGCCAGGGTGTGGCGTATTTAGATGATGGTACAATGGTTGTTGTAGAAGAAGGACAACACTATATGAACCAGTCAGTAAAAGTCGTTGTAACCAGTGCATTGCAAACCAATGCCGGACGTATGATTTTTGCTAAAATGGCACATAGTCAAAAGGCGATCGATAACCAAAAAGATAGGAAGGGAAAATCGTGAAAGATACGTACGAAGTGATCCTTTTAGGTGCCGGTGCCGGCATCCGTTTTGGGGCTAATGAAAATAAAATACTGCTGGAGTTGAATCAGCGTCCGTTATATGATTATGCATTAAGTGTTTTTTTAAATGATCAGCAGTGTGAACAAGTCGTGTTTGTTGTTCAAGAAATGGAACGTCTGCAGATTCAGCATCAGGTTAGAAACTTATATGGCTCACTCCCAGAAAAGCTGACTTTCGTTGCTGGCGGCAGTGAAAGACAATACAGTGTGAAAAATGGACTGGCCGCTTTAAACGATCCGGAAAATGGTCAGGTAATGGTTCATGATGCAGCCAGACCGTTTATAGATCAAGAAATGGTAAATACCTTATTAGATGCCGTCAAAGTGGAAGAAGCGGTTATTTTTGCGATTCCTGCTAGAGATACCATTAAAGTTGTGCGTAATCAAGAAGTCCATCAAACGTTGCACAGACCAGTAATCTGGCAAGTACAGACACCTCAGGCATTCAAAAGTCGCTTGTTGATCCAGGCTTATGAACGAGCAAATCAAGAAGAGTTCGTTGGAAATGAAGAAGGAGAATTGGTAGAACGATTGAATCATCCGGTCAAAGTAGTGACTGGGAAAGAGTTGAACTTTAAAATTACGACGGCAACAGATTTCATGATTGCAGAAGCTTTAATGGGTAAAGCAAAATAATCTCCGAATTATCAGACAATCAGCTGGATAAAGTAGCATTTCACTTGTAATCATGGTAAATTTAAAGAGAATCGTTAAGTTATAAAAGGAGAATCGTTATGGAAAACAAAGTACGTGTAAGATACGCACCAAGCCCGACGGGACACTTGCATATCGGGAATGCACGAACAGCATTATTTAATTATTTATTTGCCCGCCATCATGGTGGCGAGTTTATTATCAGAATTGAAGATACAGATATCAAAAGAAATGTTGAAAATGGTGAACAAAGCCAGCTGAACAACTTGAAATGGTTAGGGATCGATTGGGATGAAAGCTCTGATGTAGGCGGACAATACGGTCCTTACCGTCAATCTGAACGTAAAGACATCTATGATCCGCTGATCGAACAGCTGCTGGCTGAAGATAAAGCGTATAAATGCTACATGACACCGGAAGAACTTGAAGAAGAACGTGAAGCGCAGCGCGCTCGCGGAGAGATGCCGCATTACAGCGGGAAACATGCTCATCTGACCGCAGAAGAGCAGCAAGAAAAAGAAGCGCAAGGACTAGTACCGGTTGTTCGTTTCCGAGTTCCTGAAGGCAGCACTTACAAATTTGATGACATGGTCAAAGGCGATATCACATTTGAAGCAGATTCTCTAGGAGGAGACTGGGTGATCCGCAAACGCGACGGAATGCCGACTTATAACTTTGCAGTTGCGGTCGATGATCACTATATGGAGATCTCTCATGTCTTGAGAGGCGATGACCATATTGCCAACACTCCTAAACAAATGATGATCTACAACGCTTTTGGATGGGATATGCCTAAATTTGGTCATATGACACTGATTATCAATAGCGAAACAGGTAAAAAATTAAGTAAACGAGACCAGACGATTTTACAGTATATTGAACAGTATCGTGAGTTAGGATATCTTCCAGAAGCATTATTCAACTTTATTACGCTTCTTGGTTGGTCTCCGGTTGGGGAAGACGAACTATTTTCACGTGAAGCATTTATTGAAATGTTTGATCATAAGCGCCTGGGCACTTCGCCGGCTGCTTTTGATGCAAAAAAACTTGAATGGATCAGCAACCAGTACTTGAAGCAACTGGACTTAGACGAATTGACACTAAAAGCTTTGCCGCATTTAGTAGAGACAGGTCATCTGGAAGCAAACCCGACACCAGAAAAGAGTGAATGGGTGAAAAAACTGGTGGGTCTATACCAGGAACAGATGAGTTATGCAGCTGAAATTACAAAACTGGCTACATTATTCTTCGAAGAAGATATTGAGTGGGATGCTGACTCATTAGAAGTCTTAAAGGGTGAAACGGTTCCTCAAGTCTTGGAAGCTTTCACAGCTCAGTTAAAAGAAGTTGAGCCGTTTGAAGCTGGTGAAATCAAAAAAGCTATCAAAGCCGTTCAGAAAGAAACAGGCGTAAAAGGGAAAAACTTGTTTATGCCGATCCGAGTAGCAGCAACTGGACAACAACATGGACCGCAATTAAATGATGCGATTGAACTGCTTGGCAGAGAACGAACACTAGAACACCTGGAAAAAGCTAAACAACAATTAGCATAATACCAACAAATATTAGGATAAGAAAAAGTAGTTTAAGTGCAGTCTTCAGAAAGCCTGAGCAGATGAGAACAGGCGGCTTGCGGTTGAATGAAATGCCTCTTTGAATTAGATTGCTGAATGAATACAGTAGGTGGTCTCGGTTCATCACCGTTAGCAGATGAAAAGGGAACGCCGGCATTGTAATGTTTGTCGTTCTGAAAAAAAGTGGAACCACGTATTTAGCGTCTTTTATAGAGGCGGAGTACGTGGTTTTTTTAATAGGAATGGATGCTGAGAAAGGAGATTGATCGATGATTGAATTGTATAACACGCTGACGAATCAAAAAGAATCTTTCAAGTCTATCGAAGAAGGAAAGGTAAGGATGTATGTTTGCGGGCCAACGGTGTATAACTACATTCATATTGGAAATGCAAGAAGTGCAGTAGCTTTTGATACCGTCAGAAAGTATTTTGAATATCGTGGATACGAAGTGAATTATGTTTCTAACTTTACGGATGTCGACGATAAAATTATCAGAGCTGCAAAAGAATTGGGGATTGAAGCTCCAGAAGTCGCGGAACGGTTTGTTGAAGCGTATTATGAAGATACGGAGGCGCTCCATGTAAAGAGACCGACGCATTCACCAAGAGTGATGGAAAACATTCAAGAGATTATTCAATTTATTGAAGTGTTGATTGAAAAAGAATATGCTTATGCAGTTGACGGAGATGTGTATTATCGAACGCGCAAATTCCAAGGTTATGGTAAGCTCAGCGGGATTTCAGTAGACGATCTGGAAACAGGTGCCAGCAATCGTTTAGAAGAAATCGAGAATGAGAAGAAAGAGGACCCACTGGACTTTGCTTTATGGAAATCGGCCAAGGGAGACGAAATCAGTTGGACATCCCCTTGGGGAGAAGGACGTCCGGGCTGGCATATTGAATGCTCTGTCATGGCAACGAAGTATTTGGGTGACACCATTGATATCCATGCTGGTGGGCATGACTTGACGTTCCCGCATCATGAAAATGAAATTGCGCAGTCCGAAGCAAAGACGGGAGAACCATTTGCACACTATTGGATGCACAATGGATTCGTCAATATGGAAAACGAAAAAATGAGCAAGTCACTCGGGAATGTTGTGCTCGTCAATGAATTGAGAAAGGCTCATGATCCACAAGTGTTGCGCTTTCTCCTATCTACGGTCCATTACCGCCGTCCGATCAACTATACAGAAGAGACGATACAAGAAGCAAAGACGAATCTGACTAAAATTCAGACTGCTTATGCTAATGCATATCATCGTTTAAGTGACGCTTCAGCTTCACTGGAAGATGATGACCGTCAATTACACATGTGGGATGAAATGATTGGTCGCTTCAAACAGCACATGGATGATGACTTCCAAGCGCAAAACGGGATCACTGATGTCTATGAAATGGTCAGAATGCTGAATCGATACTTGGATGCTTCAGAGGCATCTCAAATCGTACTGCAATATGCGATGAATGAATTAACAGCAATCATGGCGATTTTTGGCATTGACCTGGAATCAGCGGTGGATACTGAATTATTAGATGAAGAAATCGAGGCGCTGATTGAAGAGCGGAATCAGGCTAGAAGCGAGAAAAATTTCCCGAGAGCAGATGAAATTAGAGATATCCTTCAAGAACAGGGAATTTTGCTGGAAGATACACCGCAAGGGATTCGCTGGAAAAGAAAGGATAGCGTATGAGTCCTAAAGATGCCGAACTGCTGAATGGACTTGCGCTCGCTTATATGGGAGATGCAGTCTATGAAAGATTTATTCGCGAACGATTACTGACAAAAGGGCAGACAAAACCGAATCAGCTGCACCGTCTGGCAACAAAATATGTTTCTGCAAAAGCGCAAGCCTGGCTGATGGATGAAATGATGACAGAAGAAGTCTTGACTGAAACGGAGCTGAACTACTTCAAGCGTGGTCGAAATGCAAAAAGCTATACAAAAGCAAAAAACACGGATGGGCCTACGTATAATAAGTCCTCAGGGTTCGAAGCGGTTATCGGCTATCTTTATTTAACCGAACAGTCAGAGAGAGTAGCAGCTGTCATGCAATACTGTGCCGAAAAAATAGAGCAGAGACAACAAAATGAAGAGTAAAACAAATCATCGAAAGGAGGAACAGAATATGGCGAAAAGACCCAACCAGCGTAAATCAGGAAATGCGAAAAATAAACACAGCAATCATCGTCCGAAGCATTCAAACAATCGCATTCAAACAAAACCTGAACAAGATCAGACGCAGAAGCAAAATATTACTCAAGATGAAATGGTGATCGGCAGAATCCCTGCTCTGGAAACTTTGAAATCAGAAAGAGATATCAATAAAGTATTTATACAAGAAGGCTTATCTGGCGGCAAACTTAAAAACATCCAAGATGAAGCGAAAAAACGCAAGATTCAAATCAGTTTTGTTCCTAAAAGCAAACTCGATTTATTAAGCGATGGTGAAAACCATCAGGGAGTACTCGTTGCTGCCAGTCCAGTTGCTTATGCAGAGTTAAAAGATTTGTTCGCAGCTGCGGAGGCTAAGTCAGAAGCGCCGTTTTTCTTACTGCTGGACAGTATTGAAGATCCACATAATTTGGGCTCGATTATGAGAACAGCCGATGCAGCAGGTGTGCATGGAATCATTATTCCAAAACGCCGAGCAGTTGGATTAACTTCTACTGTAGCAAAAGCTTCTACAGGAGCAATCGAACATGTTCCAGTGGTACGTGTGACGAACTTGGCACAGACAATAGATGAGCTGAAAGAGCGCGGTCTATGGATTTTTGGAACAGATATGGATGGGAAAGACTACCGCCAGTGGTCTGTGGATTCACCGATCGGATTAGTGATTGGCAACGAAGGTAAAGGATTGTCACGTTTAGTAAAAGAAAAGGTTGACGAAACCCTGACCATTCCAATGACAGGACATGTACAAAGTCTGAACGCAAGTGTAGCATCGGGACTGTTGATGTACGAAGTTTTCCGGAAGCGAAACGCACTATAAGCGTTCTAAAATACAGGAAAGGAGGAGAGCAATGAAAAAAGAACTCTTATATGTAGACGGTTATAATATGATTGGTGCTTGGCCGGAACTAGTCAAGCTGAAAAAGATGGATAAAATGGCAGATGCTAGAGATTTGCTGCTGCACGAACTCAGCAATTATGCTAAGTATCAGGAAATAGAAGTTCGAATCGTTTTTGATGCGCAGTTAGTTCCTGGTATCCAACAGAGGTATGATAAATACGATGTTATCGTTATTTTCACGCAAGAGGGTGAGACAGCCGACAGTTATATTGAGCGCTCAGTTGGCGAAGAAAACTTTCTGCTGACAAATGTTTCTGTTGCAACTTCAGACTTGGCTGAGCAGTGGATCGTTTTTCAAAAGGGTGCTGCCAGACAGTCCGCAAATGAATTGTATCGAGATATCAAGCGGGTAAAGAAAAATATCTCGCTTGATGCAACGTTATACCGAATGCAGCAGTATCGGCGCAACTCTCCTCTGAAATCCCAGGATGAACAACGGTTGAAAGACTTGTATCAGAAAATGATCCATTCGGATGCAGGAAAGCATCGTGCAGACAGAAATACCAAAAAGTGAACGAAATGTGAACAAAAAGAGTGCTTTTAAAGTGCTCTTTTTACTTTGGAAAGCATATTGAAAACGCTTGATAATAGTTTTTTGAACAATATTATCTATGCTGGACTATTCGATAAATCTAATATACCAAACGAAAAAGTTAATAAAATCACAAAAAAAATCGTGACATTTAGTTATGTTATGGCAGTATATATATATGGGATCTCTTTTTTTCGCAATTAAAGTGAAAGAGTGAACAAAAAACAGAAGTGAAAGGAGCAGAAAAAGATGACTTTAGCATTTAATGAAGAGTCAGCATATCACAATTGGGAGGGGGAGGAAAAGGTCAATCAGGAGTTGATTGAGATGATTCAAAATGGTGATGACAGCAAATTGAGCGATCTCTACGAAAGCTGCAATCCAATACTGAAGAGAGCATTGAGTTGGCGGTACATAAAAGGGTATGAGCAAGAAGATTTGTGGCAGGAAGCGAGTGAATGTTTTGTTGAAGCAACAAAAAAATATGATCCTACTCGCGGCATGAGTTTTAACGAGTACTTAGCTTTGAGCTTAGACAATCATTTCAGCCGGTTAATTCGATGGACGACTGCACTAAAAAGAAGATCAAATGTAGAAGCTCTATCGTTAGACGGCATTGTCGAGCAGGCTGGACAGCATGTAATGGGCATCTCAAAAGAACTGACACCGTCAGAAAAAGTGATCATTAAAGAAGCGATGATAGAGTATAAACTGAACTTATCAAAGTTTGAGCAAACGGTCAGTATGTTGTTCATGTTTGGTCTTAGCTACGATGAAATTGCCGAGAGAACGCAAAGTTCCAGAGAAAAAGTTATGAACGCCAAGCACCGCAGTGCGCAAAAGTATAGAAAATTATTTTTTCCGGAAAAAGATAATGGATAACTGAGAGACAATAAGCCAAGTTTTGAACGAATTAGAATGAAACCGTTCTATTTGTTCAAGTGATCTTAGGCTAATAGAATCGCAAAAAGAATAGCTGCGAACGATTCGCAGCTCAGAGATGTTCCTTGGAGTCAGACGATTCAGACTTCGCTTCGTATTGAATCCGGAACCGACGCATGACAGCTGTTTTATCCATTAAAAAATTTGCAGCTATTCCGATTGCGATTCCAGATAGGATGCCCATAAATGATAATACCGGCAGGTAAAGCAGGACGGTCCAAGTCCTGGCGATGCTGCTGGCCACAAAAAGCTGTCCTAAATTATGCAGGATTCCTCCTGTTGCACTGACCCCGATAATGCTGACTTTTTGCTTGCCGATTATCTTAACGACCAGCATACCTAGATAACTCAATACGGCACCTGCTGCACTGTACATAAACGTTGAGAGTGTTCCACCCAGCAGAGTGGTCATAATCAGTCTCATTCCCACCACTTTCATACTGTCTTTGAACGGCAGTGTATACAGTGCAACAATCGTAATTAAATTAGCGATACCCAACTTAGCTCCAGGCGCAAAGGCAAAAGGGAATGGAATACTCCGTTCTACTAATCCTAGAATGACTGCCTGAGCAGATAGCAAAGCAATATAAATCATTTTCTGCGTTTTAGTCATATTCGACTTCCTTTAAGCTTGATTCATTCTCGTAGATATTACATACTAGTCCACTAATTTTATCAGTATTTTGCCAAGAAGTGTATAGGGTTTACAAATTTCACAAACGATAACAGCCGTTTATCGAATGAATCGACGAAACCTGACACATTTTCTAAAAGGATCTTTGAATTCAGGTTGACTATCTTAACCGTAAACAGTATTATTTAGATTGGTATGCAATAAAAAGTCAATTCGACAGGCACCACCAAGAAACGAGGAAATCAATCTAATGAAAAAGAAAATCATTTTAGCCTGTACAGAGTGCGGCTCTAGAAACTATACAAAAGATGGCGGAGCTAAAGTCCATACAGAGCGATTAGAAGTTAAAAAATACTGTAGTTACTGCGGAAAACACACACTGCATAGAGAAACAAAGTAATCCTGAATGATACCGGTCCTAAATGGTCAATGAATAAAGTTAGTAGGAGGGAACGAACATGGGTAAAATTAAAACGTTTTTTGGAGAAGTTAAGCATGAGTTGAAAGAAACGACTTGGCCTTCAGCGAAGGACATGCGCAAAAATATTTTAACCGTATTTGGAGTAGTTGCTTTCTTCAGTGTGTTCTTTTATGGAACAGACTCACTTCTGTCATTTTTATTGAGTTTACTGTAAAATTCATTTGAGAAATCAGAGGAAATGCAGTATGATAAGGGTACAAGACAACTAAGTATAAAACAAACGCAAAAAACCTTCTCAGACTTTAAAGATGCAGAAGGTTTTTTATTATGAGAAAAAAACATTTATAAAGGAGATTATTATGAACGAATTAGAATTATCAAAAGCCTGGTATGTGCTGCACACCTATTCAGGATACGAAAACAAAGTGAAACAAAACCTGGAATCACGAGCTACAAGTATGGGGATGGAAGACAATATCCTGCAAGTGCTGATTCCTGAAGAACAGACGTATGAAGAAAAAAATGGGGAAACAAAAGTATCTACAAGCAAAGTGTTTCCCGGATACGTATTAGTAGAAATGATTATGTCTGATGATGCTTGGTATATTGTACGAAATACCCCGGGTGTAACAGGGTTTGTCGGATCTCACGGTGCAGGAAGCAAGCCGTCTCCTCTATTGCCTGAGGAAGTAGATCAAATCTTGCGCAGTATGGGTATTAACCCTCGTAAGGTCAACATCGATGCAGAAATCGGCGAACGCATCAAAATTATCGCCGGAGCTTTTGCCGGTATGGAAGGTACGATTACAGAAATCGAATCAGAAAAAGGCAAGGTAAAAGCTTTAGTAGAGATGTTTGGTCGTGAAACAAACGCAGAACTTGAGTATGACCAGATCGCACAAATCAAAGACTGATTCAGTTCAAATAAATTGAATTAGTTGTTGACAAATAGATATGATTGTTATAGAATACATCAGTACGTCTAATATGCGGTATGCATATTTGGCATGCAGTTAAATAGTGGGAGAGGAAAACTATAACCTCATTTAACCACTCGCGAAACAAATCAAGGAGGTATGTCTCGTGGCAAAGAAAGTCGTAAACGTAGTCAAATTGCAGATTCCTGCAGGGAAAGCTAATCCAGCTCCTCCAGTAGGACCAGCACTAGGACAAGCACAAGTAAATATCATGGGATTCTGTAAAGAATTTAACGCTCGTACTGCTGATCAAGCAGGAATGATCATTCCGGTTGTTATCTCAGTATACGAAGACCGTTCATTTACATTTATCACTAAAACACCACCAGCTGCTGTATTACTTAAAAAAGCTGCCGGCGTTGAGTCTGGTTCAGGCGAACCAAACACTAAAAAAGTAGCATCTGTAACACGTGATCAAGTTAGAGAAATCGCTGAAACAAAAATGGAAGATTTAAACGCTGCATCTGTAGAAGCTGCTATGCGTATGGTTGAAGGAACAGCTCGTAGCATGGGCTTCACTGTCGAAGGTTAATTAAACCCGAGACTCTAAGCTCTTGCTGTCTCCCTAGTCGCTTGATCTTCCTGAAGTCTCTATAGACTAGTGGATAAGATCTTGGCGTACTGAGGAGAACAAGTGGGAGGTTAAACCGTTAATACCACAACAAGGAGGAAATAATCATGGCGAAGAAAAGTAAAAAGTTTTTAGCTGCTTTAGAGAAAGTCAATAGAGAACAACTTTATGATGCTGCTGAAGCACTAGAATTAGTAAAAGAAATCGACTACGCTGGATTCGATGCAACAATTGAAGTTGCATACCGTCTAGGTGTAGACCCTAAACAAGCTGACCAACAAATCCGTGGCGCAATGGTATTGCCGCACGGAACTGGTAAAACATCAACTGTTGTTGTTTTCGCAAAAGGAGACGCTGCGAAAGCTGCAGAAGAAGCTGGAGCTGACTTTGTAGGCGACAGTGACCTGGTTGCAAAAGTACAAGGTGGATGGTTAGACTTCGACGTTGTTGTTGCAGCGCCGGACATGATGGCTGAAGTAGGTAAACTAGGACGTATCTTAGGACCTAAAGGCCTAATGCCAAACCCTAAAACTGGTACAGTTACTCCAGATGTAGCGAAAGCTGTTAACGACATCAAAGCTGGACAAGTCACTTACCGTGTTGACCGTCAATCAAACATTCACGTTCCAATCGGAAAAGTTTCTTTTGACGTAAACAAATTGCAAGAAAACCTTGCTGCGCTTCACGATGTGATCGTAAAAGCAAAACCTTCAAGCTCAAAAGGTGTTTATATCAAAAATATGGCTGTTGCCAGCACATTTGGCCCTGGTGTCAAAGTTGATTCTTCAACAGTTAAATAATTTTTTGAAATTTTACAATTAATTCTTGACCTGCAGAGTGCAGCTTGCTATACTTATGCAGGTTAAGCAATTAACTGAACATTGATGACTAAACAGTAACAGTAGAAGATGTCTATCAGAAACTGTTAAATTATACCGAAGACAGTATGTGGCGTCAGCCTTAATATCATACCGAGGATAATTGTGATGTATAACCATACTAACACACAATCCCTCTTTGTCTGCGGAGACATGGGGTTTTTTTATTGCCCTTTACCAACTATCAGGAGGTGAAACATCAATGAGCAAAGCAAGTGTTTTAGCACAAAAAGAAGAATTAGTACAAGATATTACGAAAAAATTCGAAGATGCAGCTGCAGTAGTCGTAGTAGACTACCGTGGATTGACAGTTGGGCAAGTAACTGAGTTGCGTAAACAATTACGTGACGCTGGAATCGAAATGCGTGTATTGAAAAATACAATGCTTCGTCGTGCAGCAGCAGCAGCAGGTTTGGAAGGACTAGATGACGTCTTCAAAGGACCTACAGCTGTAGCGTTCAGTAATGAAGAGGTTGTAGCACCTGCAAAAATCATTGCGGACTTCGCTGGAGACGCAGAAGCTTTAGGAATTAAAGGCGGCGTCTTAGAAGGTCGAGTAGCAAGCGTTGAAGAAATCAACAAAATTGCGAAACTACCAAGCCGCGAAGGGTTACTTTCTATGTTGCTATCTGTACTTCAAGCACCAGTTCGAAACACTGCATTGGCAATCAAAGCTGTTGCAGAGAAAAAAGAAGAGGAAGCAGCGTAATTTCCGATTCGGAAACACGTTCCTTGAGTATCATCATGCACTATCATTTAACTAAAAAAACAACAATCAAATTGGAGGAAAATATAAAATGGCATTAGATATCGAAAAAATCATTGCTGATTTAAAAGAATCTACAATCGTTGAATTAAACGATTTAGTAAGCGCAATTGAAGAAGAGTTCGGCGTTGAAGCTGCAGCACCAGTTGCAGCAGCAGGAGCTGCAGAAGGCGGAGCAGCTGAACAAACTGAATTCACTGTTGAATTAACAAGTGCTGGTTCAGCTAAAATCAAAGTAATCAAAGCAGTTCGTGAAGCTACTGGTCTTGGCTTGAAAGAAGCTAAAGCGTTAGTTGACGGAGCTCCTTCAGCAGTTAAAGAAGGCGTTTCTAAAGAAGAAGCTGAAGAACTTAAAGCTAAAATCGAAGAAGCTGGCGGATCTGCAGAACTTAAGTAATTTTGTTCTCGCACATCTGTAAGCGAACAATAGAAGCTTACACAAAAGCGTCCCTTTCTGATCAATTTTGATCAGAAGGCGGATGCTTTTTTGATATTCACAAACCTTAAGAAATCATTGCGATTATGTGGCGATTTCTTGCTAAATCTCCTATAAACCTATCAATACCGGAATGAATCTGTTAAAATGTTTTTTTGAAGAGCCCCCCTGTCTTTTAACGACAAACAAAAGCTTACCAGGATTAGAATCGTTTAAAGGAGAAAATAACATGAGCAACAATAAAGAAAATCAAAAAATTGATTATGGAATCATACTAACCGTCATGCTGTTAGCGTTAATCAGTATCAGTATGATTTATTCTACTACCTATTTAATGAATGGAGCGGGTGCTAGTCTTCGGCCGACTATTATGCAAGTAGCTTGGTACGGATTAGGTGCCATTGCAGTCTTTATGATTATGCAGTTTGATTCCGAACAACTTTGGAAAATGACTGCGTATCTCTATGTAGTGGGAATTATACTGTTGATTCTTACCCGGTTATTCTATGACAGGGATTTAGAATCTGCTACTGGCGCACGTTCTTGGATCCGTTTAGGCCCGATCGGTACGATCCAACCTTCAGAATTCGTAAAGATTCCATACATCCTAATGCTGGCAAGACTTGTTACCCGCCATAATAGTCACTATCAGAATCGAGACTATGCTAGTGATTTTAAATTAATTGGAAAGTTAGCCCTATTTTCTGCTATTCCGACTGTACTTGTTTTACTGCAGAACGACTTGGGAACCACACTGGTGTATTTGGCAATCTTTGTTGGAGTGGTTCTGTTGTCAGGAATCAAGTGGCAAATCATACTTCCGGCGTTTTTGGTAGTAGCTGGTATAGGGACCGCATTGATTTTAATGGTTGTCTATAATCGAGACTTTTTACTACAGCTTGGATTCAGCAATTATCAGTTTGCTCGCATCGATACATGGCTTAATCCATATCAGGACACATCTGGCGCAGCCTATCAAATTACTCAAGTATTTAGAGCGATAGGCTCCGGCGGCATATTTGGTAAAGGACTCGGTACTACTGAAGTTCACATCCCAGTTAGAGAATCTGATATGATCTTTTCTACTGTAGGAGAGAATTTTGGATTTATCGGTGGAGCTTTCTTGATCTTCACTTATTTTGTTTTAATTTATCATATGGTCAAAATCGTTTATGATACTAAAAATGAATTTTATGCATATATTGCGACAGGTGTCATTATGATGATTGCTTTCCACGTTTTAGAAAATATTGGAATGAGCATTGGTTTGCTCCCTATGACAGGAATCCCACTGCCGTTTATTTCTCAAGGTGGATCCTCACTTTTAGGAAATATGATGGGAATCGGTTTGATTATGTCCATGCGGTATCATCACAAATCATACTTCTTCTCTGGAGATGGAGAAGACTTCCATCCGGGCGCTTAAGGGCTGGCCGGTAAAATAACGGATAAAGGAGAGGAAGCCGAGGATGTTCAAGGAAAGAATTAAACACGCAGATAAATACCTTGCTATTCCTTACTTGGTTTTGTCTTTATTCAGTGTGGTTATGGTATATAGTGCCAGCAGTTATGTGGCGCTTCAAGATTTTGATGATCCCCAGTATTACTTGATTCGCCAATCAATATTTGTAACACTCGGCATGATTTTAGCCTTTTTCGGATTTCTATTTCCGTTCAGAGTATTGAAAAAGAAAAGGTTAGTCATGCTGGTGACGATTGGCACAGCTTTTACGTTATTGGGGCTATTGTTTTTCGGGAGAGAGATCAACGGTGCAAAAGGCTGGATCGAAACTCCTCTATTCAATATCCAACCTGCTGAATTTGCCAAGCTGGTCGTTATCTGGTATTTATCATACATGCTGTCTAAAAGACAAAAAGTCATCACGAACGAATTTTTAAATTCTATATTAGCACCTGGATTGCTGGTCGGTTTTATTGTTGCGTTGATTTTTATTCAGCCGGATACCGGGTCAGCGATTGTAATCTCGGCGGTCAGTTGTGTGCTGCTGATGGCCAGCGGCGTTTCAGCTAAGTTTGGATTAAAGTTCAGTGCAATTGGTGCAACGGTTGTTTCGGGAGTATTATTACTGGTCCGAACTTACGGAGAACACTTGCCTTTCCTTCCGCATTATCAGTATCAGCGGTTCTTGGCGTTTTGGGACCCTTTTGCATTGGCTGAAGGCGCCGGATTGCAACTAGTGCAATCTTATTATGCTTTGAGTCGGGGAGGGCTGTTTGGAGTAGGGATCGGCAACAGCGTACAGAAGACAGGGTATCTGCCTGAGCCCTATACGGATTTCATCTTGTCGATTACAGGAGAAGAGTTAGGGTTGTTTGGAATTTTGCTTGTCCTGATGCTTTCGATGTTAATTATTTCTCGTATGTATTTAATCGGAATCCGTTCGAAAAAAAGCTTCGAATCCATAATGTGTATCGGAATCGCAACACTGTTTCTAATTCAAGCAGCGATTAATATCGGCGGTGTTGTCGGGTTGATGCCGATCTCTGGTATGACGTTTCCTTTGTTAAGTTACGGGGGATCTAGTATGTTGATTTTGTCGGCTGCTGTCGGGTTAGTATTGAATGTATCAGCTAGAGATAATATAGAAAGAAGCCGAAAGAAATGATCAGCGGCTTTTAAAAGAAAAGCGTTCTGAGGATACTCAGAGCGTTTTTTTGTAATTTACAGTTGCAACTTCTTGCAGAGATTGCTACAATGGAAAAAGCAAAATTCCTTTAAATTTTATCCTGTGAGGTAAAAAAGGATGGAGAAGCGCTACATGATCATTTTCTCTTTAGATGAAATTTCTGCCGACACCTGGTATAAAAAGGTGAAGAGTAAGAAGTTTGGTGAAGGAGAAAAAGATATCCATCTGATTTTAAGGTCCTTTTGCTTAAAAAGCAAAGGGTATTTTTTTGCGCAAAATACAGAAAATCACTTAAAACCAGAAAGGGAGATCAACTATGGCAGTACACAAACAACCATTGATATTAGATGTGGAGGATAAACCGGCATTAGCGACCGGATTGTTTTTAAGCTTGCAGCATGTGTTTGCAATGTTTGGTGCAACGATCTTGGTGCCGATCTTATTAGGGCTTCCTGTCTCTGTTGCGTTGTTAGCAAGTGGAGTAGGTACGCTGATCTATCAGATTGCGACGAAAGCAAAAGTACCCGTTTATCTAGGTTCTTCTTTTGCATATATTGCAGCCATGCAGATTGCCATTGAGCAAATGGGTGGTGATATCAGCGCAGCTCAAACCGGCGTTGTACTGGTTGGACTGCTGTATATCATTGTTTCAGGTGTGGTAAAAGTAGTGGGAACAAGCTGGATTGATAAACTGCTGCCGCCGATTGTCATCGGTCCGATGATTATGGTAATTGGTCTTGGATTGGCAGGGAATGCAGTGCAAAACGCGGGATTAGTAGCAGATGGCGACTGGCGGAATGTCATCGTGGCCGTAGCAACGTTCTTAATTACGGCATTTATTAATACCAAAGCAAAAGGGTTGTTCAAAGTCATTCCCTTTTTAACGGGGATTGTCGCTGGATACCTGATTGCCTTGATTCTTGGAATCGTAGATTTCACACCGGTTTTAGAAGCGAACTGGCTGGCATTCCCTGAACTTTACCTGCCGTTTCAAACAGAACATTTTAATTCTTATGATTTCTATTTAGGACCTGAAACTTGGGCGATTCTGCCGATTGCTTTAGTGACGATATCAGAGCATATTGGAGACCACACTGTTTTAGGAAAAATCGTAGATCGTCCATTCTTAAAAAATCCGGGACTGTCTAGAACGTTGATTGGCGATGGAGCAGCGACGGCCGTTTCAGCATTTTTCGGTGGACCGGCAAATACTACCTATGGTGAAAACACTGGGGTTATCGGCATTACCCGTATCGCTTCTGTCTCAGTCATTAGAAATGCCGCGTTTATTGCGATTGGGCTGAGTTTTCTAGGGAAATTCACCGCATTGATCTCTACAGTGCCTAATGCGGTCCTAGGCGGTATGTCGATCCTGCTTTACGGTGTTATTGCCAGCAATGGATTGAAAGTCATGATTGAAGACAAAGTTGACTTCAATCAGTCGCGGAATCTGATCATTGCCAGCTCCATGCTCGTCATAGGGTTGGGCGGAGCGGTATTTGACCTGGCAGGCGTAGTAACGCTTTCTGGAACAGCGCTTAGTGCCATTACCGGAGTGATTTTGAACCAGATCCTTCCAAGGGAAGAAGTATTCGACTCTGAACTTTAAATAAAATCTTTTAAAGGGGTGCTTGAGCACCTCTTTTTTTATTAGTAAGATTTTTTTAGGATTTTTTTGATATTTTTAAGCAATACGGTAAAATGAATAAGGATCATGAAAATAAATTAAATTATTTTCAGTCAAGTATTGATGAAAAAAACAGATGAGACGAATAAAAAGACTACCAACTTAGAAAGTGTGCAAATAATGAAAGAAAGAATCGAATCAGATGCCATGGGAACTGTCCGGATAGACGCTTCTAAAAAATGGGGCGCGCAAACGCAGAGAAGTTTAGAAAATTTTCCGATCGGACAAGAGAAGATGCCGACTGAAGTTATCCAAGCCTTGAGCTTAATCAAAAAAGCAGCGGCGCTGACAAATGCAGAACTGGATCTTTTAGAGAAAGAGAAAGCAGAAGCTATTTCTGGAGTATGCGATGAGTTGCTATGGGGAATATTAAATACTGAGTTTCCATTATCTGTCTGGCAAACCGGCAGCGGAACACAGACTAATATGAATTTGAACGAAGTGATTGCTCACATCGCAAACGAAGAACAGGGGCAGCCGGACAACTGGATCCATCCTAATGATGATGTGAATAAAGGGCAAAGTTCAAACGACACTTTCCCGACGGCGATGCAGATCGCTGCAATTTTAAAAGTGAATGAGAGATTGCTGCCCGTACTAGCGAAAGTAGAAGAGACACTGATTGGATTGAAAGACCGGTATAAGGACACCATTAAAATTGGGCGGACGCATCTTCAGGATGCTACGCCATTGACCTTTGGGCAGGAAATTGATGGCTGGTTGGGGATGATTCAACAAAACCAGTATATGCTGCGCACTGCACTGGAGTCTCTTTATGCCTTGCCATTAGGCGGTACGGCAGTTGGTACAGGGTTAAATGCAGCTCCGGAATTTTCAGAGCGGGCGATTCAGAAAATGAACCGCTGGACGAAGGAGCCTTTTACCCAGAAAGAAAATAAATTTCACGGATTATCCAGCAAGGATTCTTTTGTCTACTTTCATGGGGCGTTGAAGTCGCTGGCTGCAAATGCCATGAAGGTGGCCAACGATATTAGATGGCTGGCCAGCGGACCTCGAACAGGGTTTGCAGAAATTACGATTCCAGCTAACGAACCGGGTAGTTCGATCATGCCGGGAAAAGTAAACCCCACACAAGCGGAAGCATTGACTATGGTCTGTGTACAGGTCATGGGGAATGATACCGCAATCGGAATTGCTGCATCGCAAGGCAATTTTGAATTGAATGTCTATATGCCAGTCATTATTTATAATGTGATTCAGTCCATTACACTGCTGGCGGATGGTCTTGAAAGTTTCAACCAGCGCTGCTTAACCGGTCTGCAGGCAAACGAAAGCCGGATGCAGCATTACGTTGATCAGTCGCTGATGCTGGTGACAGCACTGACACCTGTTATTGGATATGATAAAGCCAGTCGGTTAGCGAAACAGGCTTACGAAGAAGAAAAAACATTAAAAGAAGTGGTGATGTCTGCAGGGGTACTTTCCGAAACAGACTTTGATCACTACACTGATCCTAGAAAGATGGTATAACATTTATGAGCGATCACTATTATACAAACACTCCGCAGTCCAAAAGTCAGCAGCAATCATGGTTAGCAGAACTAAGAGGAATGGATTTTACATTCACTACAGACTCTGGCGTATTTTCGAAAGAGAAGGTGGACTACGGTTCAACAGTTTTATTGAATGCAGCAGATCTAACGGTTTTTCCGGAAGGTCCCCTGCTGGATGTCGGCTGCGGCTATGGACCGATTGGGCTGACATTGGCAAAGCTGGATCCAAAACGGACAGTCGAAATGGTCGATATCAATGAACGGGCCATCGGATTAGCGAGAAAAAATGCAGCGGACAATGCCGTCAGCAATGTTTCTATCTATCCTTCGTCTCTATATGAAGCTGTTCAGCATAAAGCCTTTGCCGGGATTTTTTCAAATCCTCCAATCAGAGCGGGCAAGCAGACAGTCCATCGTATTTTGGAAGAGGCTGTTGATTATTTGAAACCTGGCGGCTTACTAACAATTGTAATTCAGAAAAAGCAAGGAGCGCCCAGTGCACAGAAGAAAATGGAATCCGTATTCGGAAATGTAGAACGGATTGCATTGGATAGAGGATACTGGATTCTTCAATCAAAAAAAGCACAATAAATGAGATAGAAAAGTATGTCGGAGAAAAGTTTCGGAATCTCTTGACATGCTTTTTCTTCTAGTGTAAACTAAGTAGACGCTAAACAATGTATGTAATGGAAAACAGTGCGAAATATTGTCCGTACGGGATTCTGAAGGATAAACAAAAGAATGTGAGAATGAATCAGTCGATTTTTCACTAATCTTTTGTATTTTTTTTGGTCTAAAACAGCAAAACAGGTTGCGATTTAAACGAAATGTCATAATTGTAACCTAAACGTAATGTTGTTGATCGGATAAAACGAGCGGATCCATACATTGAATATTAACGAGGGGTGAAAAAGGTTGGCAGGCCATAATGTGAACTACGGTAAACACCGTGTAAGAAGAAGTTATTCACGAATCAACGAAGTGCTGGAACTCCCGAATTTGACAGAGATACAAACAAATTCATATACATGGTTTTTAGAAGATGGACTTAGAGATATGTTTAAAGACATTTCTCCGATTGAGGACTTTTCTGGAAATCTTTCTCTGGAGTTTACAGACTACCAATTGCAAGAACCTAAATATACTGTTGACGAAGCAAGACAACATGATGCAAACTACTCTGCACCATTATATGTAAAATTGCGTTTAATCAATAAAGAAACAGGAGAAGTGAAAGAGCAAGAAGTGTTCTTTGGAGACTTCCCTCTGATGACTGAACAAGGTACCTTCATTATCAATGGTGCTGAACGTGTTATCGTTTCTCAATTAGTCCGTTCACCTGGTGTTTATTTCAGCCCTAAAGTTGAAAAAAATGGTATGGAAGGTTTCGGTTCTACAGTAATCCCGAACCGCGGAGCTTGGTTGGAATATGAAACAGACTCAAAAGGTCTTTCAAATGTACGTATTGATCGTACACGTAAAATTCCGTTAAGTGTACTTGTTCGTGCATTAGGCTTTGGATCAGACGATGAAATTCTTGAATTGTTTGGTGCGAATGAAAGCTTAAGAGCAACCCTTGAAAAAGATATCCACAAAAATACTGCGGACTCTCGTGTAGAAGAAGCGCTGAAAGACGTTTACGAACGTCTGCGTCCGGGCGAGCCGAAAACAGCAGATTCTTCAAGAAGTCTGTTAACGACTCGTTTCTTTGATCCTAAGCGTTATGACTTAGCACGCGTCGGCCGCTATAAAATCAACAAAAAACTAGATTTGAAAATCCGTTTGATGGGATTAACATTAGCTGAAACACTGGTTGACCCGGAAACAGGAGAATTGTTGGCAAAAGAAGGAACAGAAGTTACACGTGACGTAATGGATCATTTAGGTCCTCATCTAGACAACGGTCTAGGCAGCATCACGATTCACCCTTCAGATGAAGGGGTTGTTCCTGAACCAATCGACTTGCAAGTCATTAAAGTATACGCTCCATCTGATTCAGATCGTATTGTCAACGTGATTGGTAATGCCACTCCAGACCGTGAAGTGAAATATATTCTTCCGGCAGATATGATCGCTTCAATGAGCTACTTCTTTAACCTTCAAGAAGGTATCGGCGAAACAGATGATATCGATCACTTGGGTAACCGTCGTATTCGTTCAGTTGGCGAGTTGCTGCAAAATCAATTCCGTATTGGTCTTTCCCGTATGGAACGTGTCGTTCGTGAACGTATGTCTATCCAGGATACGTCAACAACTACACCTCAACAACTTGTCAATATTCGTCCAGTTGTCGCATCAATCAAAGAATTCTTTGGTTCATCGCAACTATCGCAATTCATGGATCAGACAAACCCGCTAGGTGAGTTGACGCATAAACGTCGTCTATCTGCACTTGGACCCGGTGGTTTGACTCGTGATCGTGCTGGATATGAAGTTCGAGATGTTCACTATTCTCACTACGGCCGTATGTGCCCGATCGAAACGCCTGAGGGACCGAATATCGGACTGATCAACAGTTTGTCTACCTACGCTAAGATCAATGAATATGGATTCATTGAAACACCTTACCGTAAAGTAGATCGTGAAAACCTGCGTGTAACAGATGAGATCAGCTATCTGACTGCTGACGAAGAAGATCTATATGTCGTTGCACAAGCAAATGCGCCGCTTAATCCAGACGGTACATTTACAAATGACATCGTGCTTGCGCGTACAAAAAACAATAACGAAGAGATCGATGTAGCAAAAGTTGACTACATGGACGTTTCTCCTAAACAAGTTGTTTCTGTAGCGACTGCAAGTATTCCATTCTTAGAAAACGATGACTCAAACCGTGCCCTGATGGGTGCCAACATGCAACGTCAAGCTGTACCGTTGATGCAGCCGGAAGCACCGTTAGTCGGAACAGGTATCGAACACCTTGCTGCACGTGACTCCGGAGCTGCAATCATTGCAAAACATGATGGAGTTGTAGAATATGTTGATGCAAAACAAGTTCGTGTCCGCAGAGAAGACGGATCCTCAGATCAATACAACATTGCTAAATTCAAACGTTCAAATGCCGGTACTTCATATAACCAGCGTGCATTAGTCAGCAAAGACGAAAAAGTAGACAAAGGGGACATCCTTGCTGATGGACCGTCTATGGAAAACGGAGAAATGGCATTAGGCCGCAACCCGCTGATCGCCTTTACAACTTTTGACGGTTATAACTTTGAAGATGCCATCATCATGAGCGAACGTCTAGTTAAAGATGACGTGTATACCTCTATTCATATTGAAGAATTTGAATCTGAAGCACGCGACACGAAACTAGGACCTGAAGAAATCACCCGTGAATTGCCTAACGTAGGGGAAGACGCATTAAAACATTTGGACGACCGCGGAATTATCCGTGTCGGTGCAGAAGTTCAAGATGGCGACATCCTAGTTGGTAAAGTAACGCCAAAAGGTGTATCAGAATTGTCTGCAGAAGAAAAACTGCTGCATGCAATCTTTGGAGAAAAAGCACGTGAAGTACGTGACACTTCTCTACGCGTACCACACGGCGGCGGCGGAATCGTACACGATGTTAAGATCTTTACGCGTGAAGCAGGCGACGAGTTATCTCCAGGAGTAAACTTCCTGGTTCGTGTCTTCGTTGTTCAAAAACGTAAAATCAACGTTGGGGATAAAATGGCCGGACGTCACGGAAACAAAGGGGTTGTCTCTTTGATCCTTCCGGAAGAAGACATGCCGTTTATGCCGGACGGAACGCCAGTCGATATCATGTTGAACCCGCTGGGTGTACCATCACGTATGAATATCGGACAAGTTATTGAGCTGCATATGGGAATGGCTGCCCGCAAATTAGGTATCCACATCGCTACACCAGTATTCGATGGAGCGCATGAAGAAGATATCTGGGAAACCATCAAAGAAGCAGGAATGGACGACGATGCCAAGACAGTTTTATATGATGGCCGTACAGGTGAGCCGTTTGATAACAAAGTATCCGTAGGGGTTATGTACTATATCAAACTTGCCCACATGGTCGATGACAAACTGCATGCTCGCTCAACAGGTCCTTACTCTCTAGTAACGCAACAGCCGCTGGGTGGTAAAGCTCAGTTCGGTGGACAACGTTTTGGAGAGATGGAAGTTTGGGCACTGGAAGCATACGGTGCTGCTTATACCTTGCAAG
>OMJG01000470.1_pt1 | contig 30110 bp, 30 predicted proteins | sample 1646431 | NCBI WGS metagenome assembly OMJG01 (sample SAMN03771674, study PRJEB25209) | food metagenome | isolation source: Cotija cheese | place: Mexico:Jalisco,Michoacan | collected 2011-12-12
GTCGAATAATGTTACACTCAAAAAAAGGTACTTTAACCCTTGATAAAATCATCGTTTTATTATCCCCGCTTATTGCCACGATCACCGTTTATTATTTTGATGCATGGATAGCGACTGCCTTAAGTATCCTAGCCGTCGTTGTGATATCTATCTATGCACTATCCTTGCTGTGCTTACTTATCGTAGGTATATACAACATGATCAAACGTTTCATGCATCGTAAACAGACAAACAACCCTTTCCGTAACCATTAAAAAGGAGTTAAAACATGATCAAACAATATGAAAAAATCATACAAAGAACATTCGGACGCCATATTAAGGCTATTATGAGAACGCAGAGAGTTTTACGTGTAGATCTCATTCAAAAAACCAATATCGAAGAACAACGTATGAGACAAATACTCGATAAAGAAGCCACCCCTTCCCTACCTGAAGCCATACTCATTACGGAAGCCCTTATCGTATTGACGAATTATATCTATACACCGTCCGAAGTTTTAAATATAAAAAACTATAAATTAAGAGATATATCAAACCGCCATCAACCGTAAAAACAGAACACAAGAATCATACCCGTAAGATTAAACGACCAACCTTGTAGATTGAAAGGACGTCAATAGCCATACACATGTTGAATAACCTCATCGGGTTCACGCTTATCGTCAATCTTATTTAGAAAGGAGTTTGTTATGGAATTTCAATATGTCAATTTCGATTTAAAAAATAAACTAGAGGGAGACTTTCCATTTTACCTAGAACTCTGTACTGGAAAAGAGCTAGGTGAGAAATTGTTAAAGAACGGGGATGATTTTACTATCATTAATGATATATTCGGTGCTTGGAAGCTTGGATATGTCGATTATTTACTGAATGATAAACATACTGTATATATTGTTATAATTGATTTTAATACAGATGATATTTTTAATGCTAGTAGAGTTTCTGATTTTTCTAAATTTAAAGATCATGAAACTTTTTCTAATCAACGTGATTTTTTTATGGTTAAGTTTAAAAGTTATTTCAGAAATCTTCCAGAAGAAGTAAATAATCTTATTTACGATTCTATTTATAATTATTACTATTTATTGAATTCTAAAAAAAATCGACGATAAAACAGGTTCGACCGCATTATATACCTATGTAGGTGTGGTACCATCCATTGAAGATATAAAAAATGATTTAGATAATATACTAGTTAAAGCCATACCGGATAAAGCATAATAAACTAAACATGAAAAGAGGTCATTTACTCATGATTCAACTCACGTATAATAATGTTATATACACCGCACACATACTAATACCGGGATATGCAACAAATGGCAATACCGCACTCCAACTATTCACAGAAGAGGAAGATCCAGAAACGGACTATGGATTAGTGGTTTCGGTAAATGTGGATCAGGCCATTCCGGGAGAATTTGTTTGTATCAAAAACTGGAGCGAGTTTGAAGGAATCGAACAACCCCTTATTGATGCCGGTATTATCGAAGAAGGTCCTGTCAATGTGATCCCTAGTGGTTTTGTTCGTATCCCTGTTTATGTATTAACAGATAAGGCACTCGAAGAAGCCCAGCCCGGACACTAAAAACAACAAACTGAAAGTAGGTGAATACGATGTCAACGGAATTAGACAACGCACTTTCATTGCTTAAAGAAATCGCTAGTGACCGCAATCATCCAGATTTCCATAAAATCGGTAACGGTATTATCTCAATATCACAACGGTTAAGTCATCAGCTTGGACAAAAAGTACAAGATAAAGACCGATATAAGATCCTATCCGTACGGAGTGAAGTTATTGAGCTCTTTGACGATGTGGATGACGAACTGCATGTGTATACATTGGAGTTAACCAATAAACATCAACAACGAGTCCAACGACGCGTAGGTTCATATAAAAAACTCAATCCGAAAAAGATGGTCGGAAAAACAATCATGATTCATGGTTATGATCATTTCCATATCGAATAATCTTAACCGTTTCAAGTATAGAATAGACACAGGGTCTATAGACATCGTCTATACAGGTTCGATTCCTGTATTCTTTTTATCTGGCCACTTCCCCTTGGCCAGAATACCCCTAGAATTTATCAATCAGTCGAAATGCGGCCAAAGGTTTGTTGTCTGTTCGTTCGCCGAATGCTTTGCATCGGGAGTTAGAAACCTAAACCAAACTTGCCACTGATCACGGAGACCATCATGGATGCTAACAGTCAATCGCATTACATGTCAAACGGATCGAAGGATACAATGCACGATACCGGAAGTATGTGTTTAAACCGGTATATCACTGATTGAATACATACAATAAATGGAGGTCTTTTCTATGACAAAGCAACCATACCCTAGACTCGTCCACTGGTTCTACTCAGATGGAAGAGGATTGTTATCAAATAAAAGCACGAGAGAACAGTTAACTAAAGTGTATATTACCGATAAAAAAGGTGAAGACCTACTAAAAGGCGGCAAAGTCGCGTGTTTAACAAGCAGTGGATTATTCGGAACGGTAAACGATCCGTATTTTAAACTGGAGCGAAAAGAAGGCTATACAACAAAAGCTAAACGACACGGTGACTTACGTCGAAACATTCAAAAAACACATCCAAATATGGAAAAGAACCTCACCGGTATCTCATCCAAGATCATGGATTATGGTGAGTATGTATATCTGAATATCACTTTTTTGGAAAATAAAGTAAACTCTTTTTTCAAAATGGAAGAAAACGAATCTGCCTTTTTCAGCAAAAATTTTGTCTATAAAGAGGCGTTTACTGCTGCATTACTTGAAAAATTGATTGAGTATCGACCAAGAGATTTATTCCATAACGCCGTTATCGAAAAATATCACAGAGAAGAATTACCAGCATTATTTGCTGAGATAAAGATAAAATATCCTGATTTGTATAACGAAGTACTAAAAACATCTGACTGGTTAAAAGAACAAGACAAAGATTTGACGTATGTCGGCAAAAAAGCAAAAGTACACAGCTTGAATCCCGGACCTGTTAAAGTTCAAATCAGCTTCTTGGATAACCCCATTTTTGAATGGGACGGAAAAACCCTCACCCACCAAAAAAAATTGGACAGCGGCGAAATGCTGACCCAATCTATTACACCCAGCAACGACATGATCGTTGCGATTTGTAACGACAACGTTATTGGCGAGCAGACAGAATTAGTCGATTAATAACTAAAGTATCAAAAAGGACAACCGATTAAAGAATTGGGTATTGATTATAAATTGAGTATCTTTTTCAATGACGAAGAAGATATTGAATATCCTTGGTTTTTGATAGAGACAAATCAGGCGAGCGATGACGGTAATCAAACAATCAAGAACCAATAAACTTAAATAAACAATCAAAAGGTCGTGACAATCATTATGCATTCAATGTACATCAGTGAGATTTTAATTATCATAGCTGTCGTCTTCTTACTTCTCGAAACCATTTATTTCTCCTTCAGTCCCAAAAGCGTTTTTGGTGATCATGATTTCGGACTGGTTGATTTTATTTTACTCACATTAGCTTTCATTTCTTGTATGTCCGCTTTATTCGTTGATAGTACATCATTCTCTTTTAACGGGGATGCTATCGTCCATGTTCAAGAATCTGATCAATTTGAGGAATTTGGGTATGGCACATTAGAAATAACCGTCCCAAAAGAGGACGCCGATCTTATTTCTAACGACGAGTTAGATGTGATGGAATTAATTGAAAAATACGGGTCTGATTATGACGGTGACAGATATATCCCATCTGAAGAAGCTGTAACATTTACAATCGATGTACAAAATCCCAATAAAACAATCATCAAAGAAGGCAGTAAATAATATGACTATCATTTTTACCGAATTAAAAATCAAACATCATAAAGAAAGGATGTATTTTTTTGAGCACACAAACCTATCCGCAATTCAAAGCTTATTTTTATAACGGATTCAAAAAACCGGTTTTGCTAGCTGAATCACTAGAATCCTTGATGAATGATGTACACGTCGAAAGTAACTATTTAGGGGATCAAACGGATATGGTCCGCAGCATTGGAGAAGAATTTAAACAACATCGTGATATAGAGTCACTCAAAGATGAGTTGGCCATGTACGATATCATGATCAATCCAACGCTTGAAGAACTACAAGAGAAAAACCGTTCATATTGTCTTGACGACGATACGTATCTTGATGATTTCTTGAATTAAGCAGATTAAAATAAAGCACCACTTTCGAGGTGACGACGATTGCCGATTAGTGAAATGCTGTTTTTAACTGGGTTAGCCTTACTGATTCTCGGTATGATGTGAAAAATTATATAAGAAAGGTGGTTGATTTATGCAGCCCATTCAACCGTTTAGAGCCTACGATAAGGAAAATCATAGAATACGCACGGTCGATACGATCTCATTCAAACATAAAAGTGTGAGTTTTGTGATGCGCGAATTAGGTATACGGAATCTTATCAATGAATGCCGACTGGATGATGTAGAGATCCTATATCCCGCCCATCAAAACGATCAACAGGGTGACCCGTTATATACAAATCAACTGGTCGATGTTACGAGCGATCACGGACACTTCAAGGCTAAGATCGTTTTTGAAAACGGCGCGTTTGGCTTAGTTCCGCTGTATGATGACCTGTCACAGCACTATCCAAATAACCCAAATGATCAACTTTTGTTCTTGAATGATTTGATTTGGTTGAATAATGACGTTGACCAAACCATTTCAACCATCAAGATCATTGGCTATACGTATCCTGATTTAGAACAAGAGGATATTGACCATCACCATTTATTGCATGAATAATAAATGACAATCGCTCTCAAAAAAGAACTCCGTAAAGCTATTACGGGGTTCTTTTTTATATCCATTTATGGTTTACTAAACGCTAAATATCATCAAAGGAGCTTTATCTATGTCAACATACGAATTACACAAGATTCATTATGACAATGAAAAAGAATCGCTCGTTATCGGATATGTTTGCGATCCGAGTGACCCGTTACCCCCACATGCGTTACAACAAGACATCGACCTTTTTGTGCAAATGCTAGGGTTAAAAAACCCCTATATCAATATCCTTCCTTTTTATATATTCGATTTAAACTTGAACCAGCAAAATGCCATCCTTACATTTTTAAATAAAAAAAAAGATCACAAACTTGTCCAGACGCTTATTCGTATCTATAACAATAACCGGGCGGATATACAAGCATTGACATTAGGAGAATTAAACCACAAATTCAGCCACGAAGCAAAAGAGACCCTCGATGAATTACTTGTCGATGTTATGATTGACCAAGTTAGATAAAACCGAAAGGATACGATAATATGGGCGATATGGCCGATTACTATATGGAAGAAGAATATATTGATTATTTAGTAGACGAACACCAAAAAGAATATCGAGCACAACAGAGAGAAGCTGATGAAAGCAAAGCATTGGATTTAAAAGATCGATTATCGCTGGCTCCCGATCATCTGTTACTGGATCGAATGATTGGAAAAGACCAAAAGAAATCGGTGGCACAGCTAAATGCCATTGCGCGGAATTTTCCCGCAGGCGACATCGCACTGCGTCATGTTGAAAATGGTCGTCCACTTTCAATGAAGCAACGAAACGCTTTGATTGATATTTATGTCTGTCATGAAACAGGTGTTAATCCAAAATTCTTATAAAGACCGTTTGCGTACTTACGTATGCCAACACAACCCGTTACCACCCCGTACCACCCCGTACCACACCTTTTCTATGACCCATTCTTTAGCGTATTTTGCACACTTGATATTTACCGTGCAAACTAAATGTATAGCGAATTACATATATAAATGAATCAGAAAGAAGGTAAATCATGTTTCCTGAGTCCAATAACATCATCAAATTAAGCAATGAAGCCCTTGAACAAAAGCGTCAATATGACGGTCATACATTCGACGAAGAAGCTAAATACCTTGTCATAACGGATATGGACAAAATCCGTTTCAGTATCCCAAAAGACCGAAACCGAAAACGCGTATTACCCCCTCACTACTTCGGTACGCGTGATGAAGCGACTACCCTATCGTATAACGAAGTCACGGATTGGATTCATCATTTATCGCATATCAAACTGGAAACAGAAACTAAACCAAATAAAGAAAGGATTGGGATGTAACCATGCCGACAAAAGTATTAAAAGAGGTTTCCTATAACGGATACACATTGACAGTAGAAAAATCGGGCGCATCCCATGATTATGAATATTCAAACACACATATCTCTATTCTGTGCGATGAAGAACGATTCATCACTCTTGGTTGTTATTCTAAAAACGACGAATGGATAGTCTTTCATCAAGTCCAAGCAAATTTTGATTTATCATTTGAAGAACTCAGGAAACAACTAACTATGGCTGAGGATGCCGTAACCTACTTCAGATCGATCGATATAGATAACATTATCAACGAAGCCCAGCAAATTTATCAAAAAGACTTAGAGACTTTACGGATCGAAGGTCATGGTAAGATCGATAACTTCAAGGCTTGGACCATTTAATGACGTAAAACCATAAAGAAACCGTCCAACATTTTCGCTGGACGGTTATTTTTTTTTACCCTTTTTTTACCCTTTTAAAGGTTTTTTGCTATATTTAATATTTGCTTACGTGCTGTTATGACATCATCTGTATCAGGAACCATATCGAAATGATAGAGGGCGATATTAATCGACTGTCTTGATGGGTTTTTTTCTATACCCTCTACAAAATAGGCTATTTGGTTTGATCCTTTACTTTCTTTATGTGCTTCAACACGTAGCTCTTCCTGTTTTCTTTTCTCGTATGATTCTCGTTTTTGTAATTTCTCATAATCTTTTTGTTCCGTGTGTGCTATTTTTTTACTATAGGCCATGTAACGTTTAAAAAGTTTACCATATAAATCAACAGGTTCATCGATGTTTTCATGATGAATCCATTCTTTGTTTTCTGTTTGATAAATGACAGCGGCTTTTAGTTTTTTATCAGCTTCTTTTTCTTGTTCGTCTGACGAAATGGTTTTATATTCGCTGTATAAACCACTAATGTCTATTTCAATAGCGGTTTTGTTTTCGTTTACGAACCATTCCACTTTTTTGTATTCCGTCGCATGTGTTACATAAATTTCGATGTATATTTTATTCCCATCTTTATCGGTGGCGATACAGTCCGGAATAAACGACCCTTCCCTTGACTCTAACCGAACATCTTCAAACATTAATGCGTCTTTTTGTTGTACCGTTTCAATTAAATAATCATATGCGTTAACTTCATCTTCCCGGTATAGATCCGCATCAAATTCTTTATCGAAGTCTTTTTCTGTTAACCCCCTTAGTGAACGATGTCGTTTATGGGGTTTCTTTACCGCCCATACATAGCTCGGAACATACAGTTTTTTGTACCGTGCAATCAATTCTTTTGCTTTAATATGGAGAATCGTTTCCCCGCTGTTTCCCGAACAGATTTCGCCTGCCACATGCTGAAATCGAGGCGCGTATGTCTCCGCTGTTTTTTCCGATCGAGGAAGACTTGCCTGCATTTGTTTCCCGCAATCCAAACAGACAAGGCTCGAACCTAATACTCGACCTGTCGTTTCTCTTGTGATCTCACAAATATGCATGATTTTATTTTCTTTTCCATAATACGCATACCGACTGTATGACACCATCACGTTTCACCCTTTTTTGTTTTATACAACCCTGACACAGCATAAACGTCACCTTGACCATTAGGGTGCACAACAATTCGCCTACAATTACTACTCTCTTCCCCTAATTCTAATAGGTCTGCGGTACACCCTTTGATGGCGGACAACACTTCGTTGTGGTCAATTCGTGTTCAATGCCTATCTATATAATCAACGGTGTAAGTTCCAAATGTTAAGTATATATGCATCCTATAATAAGAGATATACGTTGTCAATATGTTAATTTTTAACCATACCCAAGCCTCTGCGCCATAATCTATTCTAATTCATGCTGACGGGATGACGACATCACTGTCTGCCTTTTTTACTGTTTTTTTTAATAAGAAAAGAGACCCCGAAAATACAGGGTCTCTTTACGATTATCTTACAATACGGAATCGTAAGAATTCTTCAAATTGATTATCGATCACGCCGATATCACCAGCATTAGGATACACAATTTTGTGTTCTGCTCCGTTTTTCATCTTAGCAACTAAGTCACCGTAAATATTCACGGTAGACCCTTTAGGTGCCCCTTCGGGTACTTTAAATGATTCGGTTAAGGTGACCGGTTTATTGTGACCCGTCAACGGCTCATCTACTTGAATAACGGTCGTTTGAATATTCTCGCCATTCGGACTGTTTGTCTTCACTGTGATTTTGCCTGAAAGACTGACGACCTCATCTAAGTGACGTAACTCATACGTGAAGTCAAACGTCGCATTTGTACCGGCTGTCAGTGGTGCCGACTCACTGGTCAAATCGGATTCCCTAATGGCTTCGATTTCATCAGCGGTTAATTCTGGATTAACCACATCTGTAATCTTGAAGTCAATGAAATTCAAAACAGAATGTCTAACGCTATTTGATGTTGCCATATCGCTGCTATTACCTGCACGATCGTAGGCTGTCAACACGAACCTTGTATCCAATGCGTGATTGATATCAAAGTCCAAATTGACCCAGTTATCTTCGGCTTTACCTGACCAATCTACGGTATGTTCACGAATGGTTTTCCATGTGCCGTCTATCGATGTTCTACTCTGTTCTTCGATTACAACAGACTCGACACCTGAGCGTGCAGCACCTAAATCTTGAACCAATACTTGAACACGGGTAGACAAGTCTTCAATCATATCCAACTCAACAATTGAACCGTCTCTAACTTCTGTCTTTTTGAAGTCTGATACAATTCTTAATTGACCAGTCGGTTTCGTACGGTCAATATTGGTAACCGTTTGGCTAACTTCTTTGATATTACCCGCACGATCTCTTAACACAAACGTATAGGTCCCATTTTTTTCCGCAGTAAAGGTTTGCTTGAAGGTTTTCGTTGTTTCTTCACTGTTTGCAATCGGATATTTACCCGTTTTTGTACCATCGTCTCGTTTCATATATACATCGTATATACCTGAAATACGAGATCCTTGTCGATTACTATCCGTCATCGATACGGTCAATTCAACGTCTTTATTCGTCCACGACATATCTTGATCGACCTTAACACTTGGAGCCGTTCGGTCTATATTGGACACTTCGCGTGTCACCTCAACCGAATTTCCCGCACGGTCTGTAATTCTAAAACGATACGTTCCGTTTTCTGTTGCGATAAATCGTTTCGTTTGTGCAGAAGTCGTTCCTGTAAAGGTATAGTAACTGGCACCTGTCAGTTTACCACCCGATACATATTCAATCTTAGCCAGACCTGAATCCGTATCGCGACCTGTCACATCGATCCAAACATTCCCATTCGTCCACCCTATATAACGGTCAATAGAGCCCGAAGGGATCGTTTTATCAATATTTTCTACCGTATAACTTGTCGTTGTGCTGTTTCCTGCGCGGTCTTGTACCTCAAATTCATAGGTTCCAATTGTAGATACTGACCATGATTTCGTAAACGAGCTACTCTTGTGCTCTGTTGACCCGTCAAACGCTTGCCAACTACCCCATGAACCGCCTTGTTTTCGCATACGGACTTGTTGAACGCCTGATATTCGGTTTTGCGATCCATTATCCGCCACGTCTGATGTCAATGTGACAGAACCATTTGTCCAGCTTGTCGTACTTGGTGAAATCTGAATGGACGGTTTCGCTTTATCCACATTTTGGACGGTTCTGCGTGAACGTACAATATTACCCGCAGCATCTCGAACTTCCATATAGTAGGTGTTATTCGATGCGGCGGTTTGTGCCGTAGCATAGCTATGTCCGCTTATCGACTTCCAAGCTGACCAGCTAGATCCATTATAGAATCGAACTTGTTTCAACGGGCTATCTTCCGTCGTTGTTCGCCAGTTGATCGTTACGTTACCCTTCGTCCAACCCGTCGGGGTTTGTGTACTCGTATTTGTAGAGCCGACTCTATCGATATTTGTAATCGTTTGGGTTACCTCACGAATATTTCCAGCAACATCCCGTACTCTAAATCGGTACGTTCCATTTTCAGAAACCACAAATCGTTTTGTTTGAGCCGTTTTTTCACCGGAGAAGGTGTAGTTAGTTGTACCCACAACTTTACCACCGGATACATATTCAATTTTGGCTAATCCGGAATCTGTGTCACGCGCTGAAACATCGATCCAGCTATTACCGTTTGTCCAAACGGTGTTCCCTGTCGCTGAGGCATCTGGTAGATTTTGATCTACATTCGTTACGGTATGACTGAAACTTGTCACGTTACCCGCACGGTCTTGCAATTGAAACTCATACACACCGCCAGTAGCCGCCCAAAACAAACGGGCATATTCTGTACTTTGCATCTCACTTGCAGAACCAAATGTCTCCCATGCGCCCCAAGAACCGCCTTGCTTACGCATTCGGATTCTATCTACACCCGAAATTCTATTTTGAGAACCCAAGTCTTTGGAATAAACGGTCAATGTAACACCTTTATTCGTCCAATCATCCACACTTTGCGTCACACGCATACTTGGTTTTGCTTTATCAATATTCGTGACGGTTTTCGTTAGAGTTCTCGTATTTCCCACGTTGTCATAAACAACAAATGAATACGTTCCATTTGCCGAGACCGTATACGTCGGTTTTGTACTTGTCGTATAAGAACCGTCTGGTAATCTTGTACGGTAATACCCTGACTCATTATCCCCCACGGATGCCGTTAAAGTGACATTACCGTTTGTCCAGTTTGTCGGGCTTTGACTAACACTACCACTAGGCACAATCTTATCAATATTCGATACCGTTACCGTTTGACTGACAACATTATTATACGCGTCCGTCGCTTTAAAGGTATACGTACCGTTGGATGTTATGGTGTAGGTGTCCGTAACCGTCTCACCTTTACCCCCATTTTGTGCAACGACTGTTCCATCAGGCATCGTAATCGATTTAACCCCTGTATGTGTATCTTTTGCTGTAATCGTCGCGGTTACATTCCCTCGTGTCCAATCTGTCGGATTTAAAGAAACTGAAATTTCAGGCTTGACCGTATCACGTAGCGTATAAGAAATCGAATATGATTTTTGATTACCAACATTATCATACACATATGGGTGGATTATATATTTGCCGAACTCCCAGTTATGCTCACTACGTTCAACTTTATATCGCCAAACACCATTCCCTCTGTTTTCACCGACAGCCGACGAACTCGTTTTCCAGCTTTTATTCAGATCATCTTGTCCGTCGGCATTTGTCCATGTAGGAAATCTGACTTCTTTTACACCCGATTGACCATCCGTAACGCCGTCTATATAAACATAAAAATCATCTTGCGTGACATTGTCTATCCAAACACGATTTGCAGATGGCGCCGAATCATCGGTTTTGATACGTAAACCTGTATCCGTATAGCCTATAGAATTCCGTACATTATCTTCAAAAAAATCCTGAACTTGAAATGTGCGGTTACCAATATTTGAATGAATCTTACCACCAAATATGTACTCAGCCGTCCAGCCAAGATAAGGGGATGTCCCGCTCGTAATGTCCGTATATTCACCCGAATTAAATTCATTTACATATCCATCATGCTGATCCCAAAAATGTACCGCACGATTATCGTTTCCGTCACCATACAATCTCAAATTTGTATTACGCATTTCGGATTCCTTATCAAACCCCACAAGCCGCACACGGAAACTGTCGCCTGATTTATACCAATGGTTCTTACCGTCTACATAACGAGCATCATAAACAGATACATCTTTTCTATCGGGTGCACTTGCATCAACGCGTAAATCTTTTCCCGTATCCACATACCCCTGTTTTTTTCCATTTTCAGAAGTGGCATAGGTATGAATATTATATGCCCCACGTTTAGCTACGACGTTGAACTTTGAATACAACGTCCGTTTATCACCTGAAACACCTGAGCTATTCTTGCTGATCGACGCATCGCTATCCGTCCGGAAATTATTAATACGTCCATCCCGAGACATCGATGATCGAATGTCTTGATCGCCGCCAACTAATCGTAAGTTATTAGAACCAACATAATCATCTAGCTGAATATTTTTCCCATATCCATTCCACGTCTGATAGCCCCGTACACGTATCTGAACTGTATCGTTTGGTGCAACCCAATAATTACTTCCTTTTGCATACACGCCGCTAACTTGGTCAATCCCTCTTGTAGACGGTGTCGTTTTAGCTCGTTTATACCTTACGCGTGTATATCTGAAATATCTCATGGTTGGAGCATAAGCGGTACCATTATAATCATACCCTTTGCTTCCAGCCCAATACGTATCTTGGGGTGAAAAACCCCAATCCGTAGCACGCCCAGATAACTCACGCTTCCCTTCGATATCTTCCGGATTATACAAGGAGCTTCGAATATCCCTTGGATGCGCATCTGACCATCGACCCGCACCACCCTCATAGTAAACGGAAGGATTTGCATCTGTATAATAACTTTGATAATAAAAGTAACCATCTAAATAATAATTATTCGCGTTGCTTCGATTGACATGCTTTTCGATCTTTCCTTTCGTATACCAATCAGGTTGCGCGGCATTAACATCTTGCGTCGTTAACCCGCTCACAAATACAAGACCTAACGCAAATAATGTTGCGATTATATAATTCAAATAAAACCGACCATTATCTTTCAATGTGAACCACCTCTTTTTCTTTATTCTTTAGCGTCTGTATCTGATTCAACATCCAATTCGTTTTCCATAGAAGCTAGCAACTCACTAAATCGATCTTCTACAATAGATAATGCCAGTTCTTCGGTTGTATCATTATACGATCCTTCTTCGGTCATCGAATCAATAATCGTTTGCATGTCCTGATTCAATTGTTCATCATCTGATGATTCAATAACGATTTTCATTTCATCAATTGCGTCTTGGTTATAATCACCCTCTTCGGTATTCATCCCTACATCCGCCACACCCAGTAACGCTTGATAGATCATATATTCTTCTACGGCTAGTTGCGAATCTTCAACCGCTTCATCATCATCCATCAATGAACGAATCAGATCTAATCGATCTTTTAACTCAGGGAATAGGGCGTGTCCCGCAGCGGAATCATAATACTCATGTTCATTACTATGTTCTGCAAGTGCCAAATAGTCTTTCATATCTTCCGATAAACTTTCAGCATACTCTTCTTCGAATGTTGGATAATCCGTTTTGACCGAATAGATGCCGTCATCATCTTGCGACAGGACAAAATACGAATTTTGCAACTCAGATAAAAATCCTTTCACCATATTATCCGGCAGTTTTTCGATAAACGAATCGGACAATAACGTATCAACATCTTCATCATAGGATAATAGATCTTCTTGTAAGACCGATACCATGCCGCTTAGCTGGTTTAATTGACCATCTAACTCAAATAAATATATATCCAACAAGCGCACCTGATTCTCTTCATTTAATCGAGGCATCAGCGTTTCAAACTCTTCGGTAGATTCAGCATAGGTCACAGGCTCATCAAATACTTGTGTTTCAAATTCTGTAACGGCTTCTGTCTGGTCCTCTTCTGATAATAATGATGGCTCACTATCCGACCCATTTATTACCGTATAGGCACCGATACCCACGGCCAGTGCCAAAGAACACCCTATCCCCCCGATCAATAACGATTTTTTATGTTTTTGTACGGTTGCTTTTATATTTTTTACCATTCTTTTGTTACCCGCTTTCTTAATGTTATTTTCAATACATAAACAGTTTTCATATTGCTCCGTATAAGTATAGCATATCGAAATCAACTGCTAAAGACGGTCTGTACGTCATGATGACACATTTGCCGTTATTCGTAGACAAAAAAAAAGAGACCCCCATTACAAGTCTCTTTTTCAGCATACTTATCTTACGATAAATACAAACGTGTCTCATCCGAGATCGCACCAACAGGTATATTCCCTCCAACAATATAAATACGTTCTAAATTCTTTAATCGACCAATTACCGCAACAACATCCTGTGTGGCTACGGCATTACGCGAGCATCCTTTAAAGCTTGGTAAGTCGTTTCCTGAAACAATCTCATCGTTATTGGCTTGAATACCCGTAAGCGTTATACGACGACTCCCATCATGATAGGAACCCTGTCCGTCAAAAATCTGAGCATCATAAGACAAGGGCAATGCAATCATCGGTGCTTCTATCGTGTGGGAAAATCTGCTTTCTAATTAGTTATTCATTGCTTCTGTTCCAATATTCACTTCTGCACCGCTCACGCGGCTAAACGTTTGTGTAGGCATAAATCCGAGTAACGGTCGTCTGTATTCCAGATCCACATGTACATAAACACGGGGACTGTCGATACCGTAATAAACTTCATACCGCTCACTACTGGCAGTAAACGACGATAATCCGTGGTAACCCGTCATATCATCAACATACTGAGAAACATTCGCTTTATTGAACCGCCCAAATTCCTCAGCTTCTCTATCCCAGTAAAGATTCACAATCTCATCTTGTGCGGGATTGATGATCTCATAGGTCACATCTGGCTCCGACTCAAGCAGTGTTTCGTCATACGACGTTGTGGTTGCATTGACCGAAACACGATTTCCATTATTCAAAGCGTCTCCCATCATACTAGATACTTCTGTCTCGACATAATCTCCATTCAAGTAAATATGGCCGTCAGGGTCATATTCAACTTGTGTAACGGCGGTAAGGACGGCATTGTCTAAGGTTTGCTGTAATCGGTCAGACATATAGATCCGTATCATAAAATCAGATACCCACAGCACAATCGGAATAGAAAACAATACAAACACCATACCCGTCACAGAGATAAACCCTTTTCGTTTCGTTTTATAAAACGATTTAATCACTTAGACCGCCCCCTGTCGGTGCCTCAAATTCGGTCCCTTCAATATAATACTCTGAGCCTATTCGCTCACTAAATGTTAAACGCGTCAATCCACTGTCTTTATTCACTGCCGAGAAGATATTTACAAGCCAACTATCTTTGATCTCATAATTAAACTCAACAAGGATATAATCTCCACTACCGCGTCCAACACGCTCATCAGGTGATAATTCACCATGAATTGCACCATTCAAACTGTTTCGATCCCCTACGATCTCACCGTTCGCATTTGATCGACTGACAATAATACTGTTTCTAACGTCGTCCACATCATAACCACGGCTTTTTGCGATCCTTTGTGCTATACCATTCACTTGCTCCGATGTAGCATAACCATGTAGTCGAGATTCTTGAACCAATGCGTTCATATCATTGGTCACGTGCGTCTGGTTTCCCCAGTGCACGACAGCCGAAAGCCCGAAAAAAAACACAAAAAGTAAAAATACAATGGTTAGTATACCTTCAATCGATACATAAGCTTTTTTTAGTCGACAATTTTTGAGCATTACCTTAAACCTCTTTTCTATATCCTGTTCTTTGTAAGTATACCATAGACAAAACACTTGCTAAAGGCGGTCCTAAACCCGTCATATCGCTTTATATGTAAAAAAATACGAGCCGCAGATACGACTCGTATTCTGTTTATTCAATTCATTGATTAGTCGTCTGTTTCGATCTTAAAATCATCGGCTTCAGCGGCTGGCTCATCGATCAACTGTTTCATACGGTCATCGACTTTGTTCATCGTGTTATCGCCGGAACCCGCTACTTTGTTGTATACGGGTATCAGAACAACCGCCGCAACAGTCAATGCGAAAGCAAACATGATCAAGTTGTTTACGAATTCGGAAAACCCTTGACGTAAACCTTTCTCACGTAAGTCATTCACACGGCCTTTTACATCACTGAAGGCTGCTACCATATTTGTTTTTGCTTTATTTACCAATTTCATAATCATATTCTCCTTTTTTGTCTTTGTTTTTTATTGTCGGTTTACCGCTATGTTAACGGCTATCGTTATCATAACCTATCTTTTATTTTAAATCAAACCCGATGTCGCCCATATAGACGTGTATTAACCGTTATTATGTGTCGATTTTTTGAACACGCATTAAAAAACGACATCTGATATTTGTCCGAATAGTTCTAATGCGATAATAATAATGAATCCTACAGCACTCACAACTGGCAAAAACGACATCAAGTTACTGAACATACGCGTATTTGCTCGTTCGCGTTTGATTTCTTCCCTTAATTGCTCATTTGTTGTATATCGCTCATTATCAAGACTTCGGAGCAGATCCACTTCTCTATATTTCCACGAATGTTCCAGTAGCTGAATACTGTGTGCATATTCTGTATCATCAAACACATCATGCAGATAATCAAAAGCGGCTTTTTTATCACTCAACCCTTTTAAATAGGCTCTTCTGAAATGCGGGGCAAATAAAGAGCCCTTATCGGTACCCAACGAATAAAGAATCGTTTCGGTCGTAGACCCATTTCGTTTTGCAAAAAATAGATTTAACTGGCTCAACGGTATTTCTTTTCGAACCCGTTTTCTTTGTCGTTTTACTTTTTGACGAATCTGGTAGCTCAACAAGAGCGGCAACCATAAAAAACTGACGCCGAAAAATAATTGAAAGATCAATACAACACCATCCGTTGTTGCACCGGTCCCTAAAAACCAAAAGACCAACCCGACGATCTCCCATCCGAAGAAAAGGAAGATGAGACCCAATATAGCACCCGTCAACACTAAACTGCTTTGCTGACTGTAGTATACACGGGGTGATAACTCATCATTCAATACCGCGTTATCAATCATTGCTTGTACTTTTATATCATCATTCTCATCATGCGCCTCGATCCAGAATTTCCACGGATGCAATTCACCTAGATAATCATAGATATTTGATGATGTACGTTTATACTTCGTGAAGTCATGGGTGACCTCATACGTCACTTTATTCGATAGATACTGGTAACCTGTGAGCAAAAAGGTTAAGAAGAACGGTAATGGCCAAAGTCCTGTCATATTCTATCACCCCTTTCATTATGATACATCGTTTTTACCATTTATTATCATCCCCTTCAATACTGTTTGCTTTTACAAGGTAAAACACGGATACGAAAACACATAACCAACAGAACAGATAACCCATCAAACTTGACGCACTTGCGAAAAAGGCATCTCGACCCGCAGGAACAAAGGTCCCAACAATCCCAACGACTACCGCAAAACCCGCAACCATAAATCCGTTGTTTGTAATCTCTTTTGATTTCGTGAGCTCTTGTTGAAGGTCATCATTTTTTTCCTGACATTTTTGTCTCAGGGATTCCAGTGTCTCAAGCGACGCTTCGATAGAGGCACTGTCCACCAATTGCATCAGCACACCAAAATAGTTTTTCACCCACGGGTTATGATAGGTATGATACGCTTCTTCCAATACTTTTTTATTATCATATACGCGCATCCGGTTCGCAATATCTTTTAATTCTCGGCTCACAGGGTCTTTTACAAATTTAGACGTATTCAGTACCGCATCACGAACACTACCGCTTCGTCTTAACTCTTTCATGGTCTCGCTATACGTTTGCGGCATGATCATCTGCATCTGCGTTTCTTTTGTCAGTGTCATATAATTCAACGTTCGGGTCGTGAATTGAATCAAAAACCACGGAATAAATAAAAATAAAGCATACGATTGTACCGTGATCAATAAATAAACGGACGGTATAATAAAGGCAATAATCAAACCTACTGCCATATACATTGCATTTCCGCTTAATACCGTCGAATCCGTATATCGAATCAACACATCACAAAACCGTTTCGTAAAGTGCCACTTTGACAATATCGCATAGATCTGTTCGCCTTTGTCTTTTTTCAAGTGATCATCTGAATCACTATCTGAAAAATAATCCAAGATACAGATCAGACCAAACCCAACGATGATAGCGGTAAAGGTCTGAATCGCTAGATCCAGATCCATATACTCACCATATGTCTCCATAATGAAATCCATTATTTACCACCGTTCCAATCTCGACATCGGAATCTCGTTTTCGTTCATGAACGTTCGCAAACGTGAACTGATCCGGTTTCCCGTACGTTCAAAATGGCCGTCTTTAGGGTTATTAGGGTTGGGTACGAATACAAACAGGTCATTCACACCAGCAAATCGCCCTTTATCGTCTCGCAAGTACTCCGTGATACTCCACATACGGATCGTCTCACCTACTCGGCGCATGACGATTGCAATATCAACGGCTTGTGCCACTTTTGTCTGGATCGATTCTTCTGTCTCGGCAGCCGACGTGCCCTCGCCGCCTCTAAACATATCTGTCATGACATACATACCACCAAGCGCATCATGGGCGTGGATCGTAAACATACCGCCACGGATCTGCTTCAATGTTCGAATTAATGTAGGGAATCCTTTACCACGAGACTCAGGAACAATGATTCGTTCCGCACTGGATCTAAGCGCGGTTGCTAAATGTTCTTCAAACCCTCGTCCGCGTTTCTCATCTATCTTCAGTACCGTAAGCAAATGATCATGTAATAATTTATGGTTCATCTCATCGATCTCAACGATCGCTGTGATCCCTTCATTTATCGGCGTATGTTCAAGTAACCCGTTGATCGTACTGGTCTTCGCTGTGCCCATCGCACCCATGACCGCGATATTCACTTGCCCAGCATCCACGAATAACCGGACCAGCTCAACCATATCAGGTGTCAAGGTGTTATATTTTACCATGTTCTCAAGTGTCGGATAGAAGTTGTTGAATTTACGGACACGCATCATCCACGAATGTGAATCTTCGGGTACCGCTACTTGTATACGGTCACCGGTCGGACGCGTCGCTTCAATCGATGCATTATCATAGGCATTGATCTGCTGACCTGAAAACCGCAGCATATTGTCGAATGCTGACCGCAAATCATCTAAATTTTTATACACGGGTCCATCATATCGATATAACGCTTTACCATTCTCTTTTACATGGACCAGACATCTGAATTCGGGTGTTTCTTCGGCATCAATAAAAATCTCCGCAACACCTTGTTTCTCATCTAAGTGTTGCAAAACACCCAATCCATATATATCCCCGTATAATTGATCCACAAGCGCATTTAAGTCCGATTCATCAAATTCTCGATACTCTGCTCCGATATATAATCGCATTTTATCTTTTACATACGCTTTTGCACGCTCATTCACTTCGGCTTTACGCATGTTTTCGGCATGTTCGATCTGAGAATCCTCGGATCCAACAGGATCTTCCATTGCGGTTTGGACAAATAACTTAATATCTGTATAAAGCGGATGTTCCCGCATATTCACGTTCTCTTTTTTTGCTGAAATTACCGCCATTTGTTACTCAGTCCCTTCCTCTAATTGCGTTAATGCATATTCCACGACCGCACTGGCGCTCGATTCGTCAAATCCCTCTACCGCAGACAGATCGTTCACTGACGCGAAACCACCCTGCTCTACGACCGCATACAAGTTCGCGGCTTGTGTCTCATCAATACCCGGAATCGTCTGAGATTCTTCTGCTGTCAAACCATTCAGATAGGTCAACACAACATCGGCTAATTCTGAGTCAGATAGAGACGCTACATCGATCGCACCCGCTTCACCATTCGATCCAGATGTTGTCGTCGTTCCCCCCGGTATTCGTTCCGGATATAAGCGTGCTGCAACAATAATATTTTCATTCGCTAAAGCTTCTTGATAGGCTTCAAACTCCTCATCTGTCAACAACAAATTCGGATTTTCAACAATGTCGGATTCCACTTCGTAATCACCAATATTCGAGTTTGAATAGACACGTTTTGGTCCGTCAAATAGTTGAGTTACATTACTTCCTGAACGAACATATACTTGGACCATCGCGCCATCTTGCAATACAGGTGTACCATTCAATACCACACTGGTATATAAGTATTCATTCAAATCCTCTTCGTCCAGCGCGTCTGATACCGCACCTGCTAACAAAGGCTCACCTTCCCGAATGGTTCTAGCCGCATATCCGTCAAGATCTTCTGCATTCACGATCATACTCGGTAAAATCGATTCCGAATCCATTTCCACGGCCTGCAACATCTCAGGTTCCAGTAATGTCCCCGATGTGATCTCTTCTGTTGCCACAAATATCATACCGTCTTGTTTTGCAAAGATTGGAATAATGAAGTTTTGGCCTACAAAAAGTGCAACACCTACGACCATCGCAATCGAACCGAGTGCCAATACTTTTTTATCCTTATCACCTTTGCTGTCTTTTACCGTTGCTTTGGACTGCTTTTTCTTCTCAGTTTGTACCTTATCCGTTTTTTTCTTTCGCCTATCCAATTGCTTTTTTTCTTTTTTAGATAGCGTCTTCGGTACCTTGCTCGGCGCCTCTTCTGGCTTTATTTGTCCGATTTTCACCATTCATCAAATCTCCTTTAATTTTAATCTATATACACAATATTTGATCTATTCTATTCTAACGGTTGTTGATTCTCTGCGCAAGACGGTGTCAGAACAGCATCGCCATGTTCAGCCAACGCCCGTTATATCAGGCCTAAATAGAACCATCCAATAAACGTCGTCGTGTACCACGGCATGAACGCCGTTTTAGAACCTTTTTTTGTATTCCCTTTGATGTACATATACCCCCACGCCAATAGTTGTGAGACCATGAACACAAAAATGAAATTTCGGTACCCTTCAGCATACCAGAACAATGTCTGATCCGAAGGCATCTGCAATGGACTGATCAAAAGTAGATTCGAAGATAAAATCAACACATCTCCCAACCCAAATCCAACATACATCGCATACAATACGAGCAGAATGAAAATGCTGAGTGTGAACCCAATCAGATGATGAGAAAATAATCCAAGATCCATCATCAACATCACATTGCAAATAATCGAAACAACGACCCACTCCAATGCAATCTCTTGATACTTCCAATCGATCACCGCTTGGATAATAAACAAGACCACGATACTGCTGATATAAAACAATGTCGGACCTCGCAATCCAATCGCCCATAATGCGTAGATCAATAGGCTCCCAATATTTCCGGTCATGAAGGATTCTGATATCGTAAACACGTAGCATTCATCCGTTTGGTCTTTTTTGATGAAACGAGTCGAAAACAGACAGAGCCAACAAAATATAAAACTTATCCACAAAAATATCATATGATCATCAACTCATTTACATAATTTTCAAATCGCTTAAACCACATCAATGCTTTCTCACCTGTTTCATGTCCGTTTATGATATCCGATACATAAGATGGCGATAAATCAAAATGATCGGCTAAGTACTGGTACGACATCGGAATCTCGTGCATCACCCTCACTTCATATAATTTTATTTTTAATTGATCCGATTTTTCTTTTTTCGACAGAATAACACTCCCACCCTCATATTGAACTATATTCAGTATACCGAATAACATTCGGTTGTACAAGACGGTGTGTCGCATACCACAATACACAAAAAAAGCACGGGTTCCCCCAATGCTCCCTCTATCCTTGATTACCGCGTGTTTTGTTATATCCGTGCGTGTAGGCATCATAATAAGCAATAGCCTCTCGTTCCAAGGTATTCAATGTCTTGAACCCACTCTGATTCAACTCAATGATTCGGATCGTCCAAACGTCCCCATATTTATGGTCGGCATACACATCCCCATTTCCTCGACCGGAAAAGTGTGCATTCACACGGTTAGCAACTTTCTGACCTTGCCCTACATAATAACGATCTTTTGTTTTATTATGTAAAATATATACACCCGCAAAATTAAGACGATCCCTTGATCCACGACGATCCATTTTCGCTTCATGCCTCAATTCTATAAATTCATCCGTCGTCAATTCGATCGCCGTATTCGATAAGTGCCGGATCTTTTCCTCTATCTTTCGTTCGCGTTTTTGACTATAACGCCACATTATCATACAACTAACTAGCAACATCACACCTACAAGCAGTAAGCCTGCCTCAACCAAATACTGATCGATCATATGCATATCCCAAAACCTCTTCCATATTCCTAATTTATTACGAAACGAGGGTTATGTAGTAGATCACTACACAAACCCTCGCTCAATCATAGCCGCGATCTCACCCACAGCCATAAACCCTTGTTCTTTTATAAACCAGATGCCTGACATGGTCGCAACGATGATTGTACTCACAAAACCGCCAATAATATCCTCAAATCGCTCCATCAGATCATTGACCGTTAAGGAAATCGTTCGTTGCGCATCGTCTACCTCATCCAGACCCGTTTCGGTAATAGACTGATCGCTTTTTTCGATACTACCGGTCATTTGATCAACCGAAGCGATAACCATATTCTTGTCTGATTCAAATCCAGTCTCGTGCCCGTATTCAAGCACATTGAGACCCAATGTACAAAACACCCCTACACCAATAAATATCGCAAAAAATTTCAATAGCCTTACTACAATGTGGACCACCTCGATTCATGCCCTACGTCAAAACACAACCCCCTTGTATACAATATTATACATATAATATTGTATACTTTTTATTGTACATGGTCGACCCTTAAATTTCGACCAGAATGTCGGGTATTTAACCCAACCCTTCGCCCATCGATAAATCATCCAATTCACCCAATGCGTCACTAAAGGTTGCGGTCTGCTTTTTTTCTTCGATCTGCTTTGCATAATAACCCAAGAGCGTCTGACGTTTATCCATTGTCTTATTCTCCGTCGCATCCGTAATGGTCTGGTATCCGCTGATCAAACTTTGGCGCTTGGCCACACGCGTCATCCCTGTATACAGCAATTCTCTTGAGTTGAAATTACCGGCGCTCGCAAAGGCTAAGGCCACGTTATCCACCGTACTCCCCTGCATTTTATGGATCGTACACGCATATCCCAGTTCCATCGAACCACAATGCTCCCGTTCCATAAACACGTCTTTTTCGTGTCCATCCCATGTCACCGTGACGCCTTCGATGTCGTCAAACTCATCAACGACCACCTCAACGACTTCACCAAGTGTTCCGTTGTAGACCGGCGGGTCGAATGCATAGTTGTTTTGTGTATTCATCACACGGTCACCCGCATGGATCGTTAACGTCTCTTTCCCTGCACGGTACGATAAACCTCGGTCCGTCACTGGTTGAACGACCGCAGGGTCTAATCCATAAAAGTCTAGGGTACCATGCATCGCCGTTTTGATATGGGCATGTCCATTCTCCATCGCTTCGATCCGACCCCGTGTACCTTTAGGGATATCGCCGTATTTCTTATCGAATATGACCGTTTTTCCTTCTTCGAATCGATACGGGTTGATGGCTGATTGTATTTGCTGGTTGACCGGATTGGCGACTCGTTTCACGTTTGTGATCACATTCCAGCTTTCATTAGGGAATTTATGGGCAAAATTGAGTCCGTGTTGCGTCGCTTTTTTGATCATCTGGTCGTCTTTTTGGGCCGACGTCACAAAAAGATCCTGATCAACACCATATCGTTTGTTCCATCCACTCGCCCGATCCTGTGTCAACTCTTCCGGTATCTTACCATCTCGAATATCTTTTGACCATAACGAATTGGCAGAATCTTGTGCACGGCGTTGCATGACTTCCAGTGTCTTTTTCGGTAATAAGTCACTTTCCACGATCCCTTTCATGACCCCAACACTGCTGATCGGTTCAAGCTGACCCTCATCCCCAATACAGTAAAGCCGTGCGCCATCTTTCATATTGGATACGATCGCCTCAAACAACGGAGCCGGGACCATCGACAATTCATCCACTAAGATCGCATCGGCTTGTTCAATGGCTTCTGTATGAAAGGTCTCTTCGTCTTCTGCACCGAGCATTGCGTGCAGTGTCGTCGCATTCAAATCGATCGCGTCAGCCAAGTTTTTTGCGGCACGCCCTGTATAGGCCCCGGCCAAGATCGTCATACCCTGTTTTTTCATGGCGTTCGTAATGACTTGCATGCTCGTGGTCTTCCCTGTTCCGGCATACCCTTGAAGCATGTACGTATTATTTTCGGCCATTTCATTTGCCGCGAGTTGTTGTTCAAAACTCAACCCCGCACCACCATATGCCTCGATCACACGCTCATTCATTTCTCGGGTCGCATCATCCAAATACTTCAGCGGTTCTGAATCGGCGCATCTCAGACGATCGAGATGATACGCAATCGATTCTTCTACCGCGGATACCCTTGTATGTGCAATTTTGATTACCCCGCCGTCATTGATATGTTCAATCCTGTCGGCTTCACCCGATATAATACGGTCGACCACAATGTTCCGTGCGGGGTCAAGTGGATGGAACAAGGTGTCGAATGCTTTGGGTACTTGCCTTGCTGTCAGCCAGCTTGATCCGCGTTTGGCCGTTTCTTCAAAAATATAATCGGTCAACGCATCTTTCCTGACATCATCTAACGGACCACCCACTTTTAAGTACTTTTCATCAACGGATTCAAATGTGAGTCCGGGAACCCGTGCAAAATTGTAAAAATCATTATTCGCTACATCCGTTACCATCTTCGGATTCTTATAATGCTTCACGATCCGTTTGACATCATTGAAATCAAATCCATATGGATGCAAGGTGTCAACCGCTTCGAGTAATTTCGTATTGGATACATCGTAAGAGGCCTGCATCAAATCGACGGTTTGACGACCGACACCCGCTAACGCCATAAACGGTTTGCTATTACCAGCATCCAAATACTCACCGATACTGATCGCAGACAAGTTTTCAGCAATCGTTTTGGACGAACTCGGACGACACCCTAAGGCAATGAGTTTCCGCTCAACAACATCGGGTTCGTCGATGTCTTGGATCATCCACGTCCGACCACAGGCAATCGAACGGTATCGGTCACCACTCGGGTCTTTCGGGTCACGCTCCATAATAGCAGACACATAGATCGACTCATAGGACTTTTGACCTTTCTTTGGCAGTTTCGGCATATCACCGGATACGACAAATTCATTCCCCGGAAATAACTCGTACGGTGTGTCGCCTGAACTGGTGACACTCTCTTCAACAATGCCTCTAATGAACTTCCATTTATTATTGAATTGACTGTCCGCCAACGTACGGTCATGTCGAAACGTGACTTGGATCAGTGGTTGATCATTATGATTCATCTATATCGTCTCCTATTCATCATCATCGTAAAAATCACTTAACAGTGGATTCCTAGTCACGACGGGTTCGTCTTCAAGTGCAGCATTCGCTTCCTCTTTCACTCGTTGGGCACGTGCGAGAAAATCCTCTTTGACTTCAGTAGCCGCCTCTACCGGTTCTACTTTTGGCGGGATCGCTTCGGTTTGTTCCGGTTCAACAACGGTCTCTGTGGTTTCTGGTTCCGTCTTCGTCTCAGGTTTCGTTTCTAGTTTTACTTTTCGTTTTCGGATCTGAGACACAACCGGTTCAGTAACCTCGGGCTCTTGTTCAACGTCTTGTTCGACGGGTGCATTTGGTGCATCCACTTCCTGTGCGGTTGGTACAGGTGCGTTTTGAACACGTGGTTTGTGTTTCACCTTCGCATCCACTTTTGGTGACGTAACCGGTTGGTCACTGCTTGTTTCCACGTGCGTCTCTATCGCCAGATTATCGATCAAATAAACAAGATCTGGAATATGAGGTCCATACGTATGACACAAGCGAATCATCAATCGTAAGAACAAGGTCGTTAATTGCTTATTGCTCATGGTATCAATACCCGCATAATACGAAACGATTTCTTCATTCGTTTCTGTATACCGTACATGGACAGGATCCCCTTTTTCCCCTGACGTCATCCAATCCGCTGCTTTATCGTTGGCCAAAGCATATCCGATACGCCCGACTGTACGGTATGGATCAAGTTTTTCTCGGTTTGATAAACGAATCACGGATAACATAAACAGTTGAAACGCATGTTTATAGGGATAGTTGACGCGTTTAACGGTGTTCAGCAATTGATACTCATCAGACAATCGAACACTGATTAATAGTTTTTTCATTTTTTACGCCCTCTCGTTCGGTTCTTCTATATTTTCATTCCACATGATTAGTTTACGGGATTAACCTGTTTCCGTCAATCCCCTTTGTGTCATTAATAGGTGTCGTCATAGTGTACTCTCAATAGCTGTTCGTAATAACGTTATACAATTAATACAATAATGACCTATAGGTATACGGTTATTTCAATGTGTTTAGGTATACCATATAAGTAAGGTGTATCTGCAATGCATATGCGCATGTGTCATATTGATGACGTCATTGTATAACGTTAAAATAGGGTACACACATGTCATGCGGTTAAGCGATTTAGGGATAAAGTACATTCTGGATGCGAGACACAACCGTGATCGACGGATAAGGTAACGAGATGACGACGGATAGGTATCCTGCATCAAGTCGTTTACGTTGGAAGTGGGTACCGTTGGAGACTAACGGGGGCTACGATGTGAGTGACAAGGCGAGTGACGGTGGATGCTGAGAGATCGACGGTGAGTGACAGGGTGATTACCGTTGTGATTTGGTGGTGTGGGGGAGTGGTTAAGAGCATAAGGGGATAATTATACACAAACTATGTCTAATGCTTTTATATCAAGCTTTTTACACGGTGCAAAATATACCTTGCTTTATACACTATAAAAGTATTATAGGACACAAGCGACACGTGCATCGCGACGGTATATGGTTCGTGATATACTATATGTACGACAAAAAAAAGAAATGAGGAAATGCGATATGTCCAATCATTTATTAACCATTGACCCCGTTCTACTCATGGACGAAACACAGTTGGACGAGTTGGATAAATTAAAAAATGCTGGGGAAGCCGCCGATTATATCAGCAAGCAGTTAGGTGACCAGTTTGCATTCAGTCAGGTCTTTCAATCGACCAACGATGACCATACGTTGAACGTACATGAGTTCATGTTGGCGAATGAAACCGGAGAACGTAAGATGCATGATATGGGAACCATGAAAACACCCAGTGATCTATTAGCCTTTGTAACCGTTGATGACGAATGGATAAACGAACACAAAGACGTAATCAATAAAGGTGTCCATTTCAAAATGGATGAACGAATTGATCCAACTCTTTTAAATGCAACCGACGGGCAAACAGAAGATGGTCAAACAACCAGTTTCTTGCGTTACGGTCAATACAAAACACCTATCATGATGGTCGCACCGAAAGGCCCCGTTACCTATCAGAATGAAACAGTCGAAGACATGGAAAGACTCGCAGATGAACGAGAGGAAACATTGAGGGGCAGAAAATTCAGCTTAGACCCCTTCCGTTTCGTCATACAAGAACACAAAAAAGTCAAAAAAGAATCTATGAGGGGTGCATTACTTGGTGGATTTATGAAGGGTTGGGACTTAGTCGACAATTATAAAAAGACAAAAGGCGACAGTCAGCAAAACCGCGAGGTATCCAATGGTGACCCATCTAAGCAACCACCAGCATCCAAAGGTAAGAAACCTAAAGTTGAATCTGAGGATACGGAAACTGAAAAAACTAAAAACGAGAACGGATTGGATAGTGGATTATCAGACTTATCCATGAGAATGTTAGAAGAACAATCATCTATAGAACAATGACCACAAAAAAAAGAGTAGGATACCCTACTCTTTTTTATATACCTATTTACCAGTTCGGCTCAAAGCCTACAAAGGATTTCCCTTTATAGGTTTTATTGGCTAACGCACCCGATACTTCTGTTGATTCACCGTTTTTCTTCTTCCCGTTAAATGTGATACCATCACCGGAAAGCAGTGCTTTGATTTCACCCTCAGTAAACGTATGACCCATAAACGATGCTTTGAACGTCACTTCTTTTCCTTTCCAGACCCCTTTTGTATAGCCTTCCTTGGTTGGAAACTCAGCCTTATATCCGACAAACTTGTTGCCATTATAGGTTTGTACAGCCAGTTGCCCTGTAACATGGTATGTTTGGTCACCTTTATGCGTTGTGACAGCAACCATACCTCCGTTAAACAAGGTCTCTAGTTCTTGCTCCGTAAACGTATGATCCATAAACGACCCTTTAATCGTAACGTTTTTGCCATTCCATACACCCGATACATACCCGTCTCTGACAAACTGACCTTTGAACCCCACAAATGGATGGCCCTTATATTCCATGTCTGCTAGTGCACCTTTGACTTTTGCCGGTTTCTTATCCTTTCCTGTAATGGAAATCGTAACGTCTTTTCCTGCAAGTAACTGCTCTACTTCGGCATCTGTAAATACGTGATCCATGTATTGCTTATTGAATGTGACGGACTTCCCGTTCCATACGCCTTCCGCTTTTGGTTTTGCTTTTTGGATACCTAACCCATCAAGGTCGATTGACACGTGTTTCAACACGTCAACATCCGATGTAATCACTTGAGTGATAGCGGCGTATGCTTCCTGTTCAGATTTACCCTCTTTGACCTCTTTGGCTAATGCGGTCAGATACTGGGTTCCTTCAACAGAACCGATCGTCGTTCCTTGTGCAGACTGATAACCGATCCAACCCATAGGAGACAAGTCCAACGCTTTACCCTCTTTGATCGGATACGTCTCTTTGTTCCCTGACATATTTGAAAGTGTGGATACACGTGTTGCACCTGTTCCAACATCGACCTTTTCTAACTGATTCATCAGCCAGTCAGTTGTTGGTGTTGCCGGACGGACTGACTTTACTTCATGCGGATACAATTCCGCTTTTTTACTTAAGTCCGGTAACTCGGTTCCTGTATCGTCTTTTTCCTCATCGGGATCAACGACGCCTTGTTTGGTGATAATCTTGACCGAACCCTTAAATGGTTGCTCCGTATCAATCGTTTCATATTCGTGTCTGACCCATTCGGTATCTTCTAAGAACATCATCAAGAACCGTTCAGATAACAGCCTATAAATGTCTGATGCAAATTTCCCGTATGTTTGATCTAACGTATCCAGCGAGTCAGGAATATTTTCACCAAATCGAAGGGCCCCGTGTGCGCCGCCTGTTTTTACATGTGTCGAACGCGCTTCGCGGTGCGTAAATGCAGCTGTCGGTAATGATAATAGATTCAGTACCGTATCGACATGTGGTAATACTTCCTCGAATTGTTCGGGTGAAACAAAGTTGTCTTCCGTACGCGGATAAGACACAACGCCAGCTTCATACATTTTCTGATACGTTTCTTGGAATTGTTTTACTTTCATGCCTTTTTTAGACATTGCACCAGCCAATTTAGATAACGTGAACGCTTTTGGTGGGATCGTCTTTCCGGGTACTTGGCGAACTTCTTTCACCCTTGACTCAAACGGAAGACCTTCTGCATCCCATTCTTCTTTTGTTTTGAATCGTGTCATATCGTTTCGCTTCAAGATCAACTTGTCCAAACGATACCGCGACTCAAACTCAGATGACGGTGTATAGGCATCGATCGCTTTTTTCTGGTCACCTAAGATAACGAGCATAACGGATTTTAGTCGACCCATCGGAACAGGTGCAGGCAGTCGGTAGCCTTTAGACTGAATATTCATCGTCGCAACACGAGTAAGTTGTTGGGTCAAATAATCCATGTTTGAACGGGCATAGGCCATTTTAAACACGGGGTCCTGTTGCGTAATCGATTTTTTGTTTCGTATAGCTTTTTGTATTTCTTTAGGTGTCTCATCCAAATGATACTCACGGTACACTTTCCCTTGATAATTCAAATAAATCAATACTTCCCAAACCAGCAAATCCCCTTCACCCGATTCATCAATATCGGATGCAACAACAGGAATATATCCTTGTTTCAAGTAACGGTTAATGTCTTTCAGAATTCGATTTGTTGAATCGTCTTTAGGTACTTTTTTATTAAAATCAAACCATGACGGTGACCACGGAATCCCGTTTAGCTGTGAAAATTTCCCAACGGTCTGCTTATAGTCAGGTAAGGCTACTTCATCGGGTACAGGGTTTTCTAATATGTGACCACGCAACGGGATAATCGTATATGTGTCACCCTCAAATGATCCGTTTGTCCCTCCTAATGCTTTTTCAAAGTTTTTTGCCGCACTCGGCTTTTCTGCAATAATGAGTAACTTCTCTGTCATAGATC
>OMJG01000471.1_pt1 | contig 30109 bp, 25 predicted proteins | sample 1646431 | NCBI WGS metagenome assembly OMJG01 (sample SAMN03771674, study PRJEB25209) | food metagenome | isolation source: Cotija cheese | place: Mexico:Jalisco,Michoacan | collected 2011-12-12
TAACACCGATGACTTTCTTATCATCAACACACAAATCGTTCCATGAGCTAATGGTAATATTCTTGGCCGTAACAGCAATCAAGGCCGCAGTCCCACCTTGAGCAAGCGCGTGGATTGCGGATACCATGACTGGTTCGACCCCAGTTGTATCAACTGCAAAGTCGACCCCGTAACCGTGTGTCAACTTCTTGATTGCTTCAACGGGATCTTCTTCCTTACTGTTGATGGCATGGGTGGCACCTAATTCCTTGGCAAGCGCTAACCGTGAATCAACAATGTCGACCGCAATCACTTCGGTACAACCCGAAATTTTACCAGCCATCATTGCAGCTAACCCAACCGCACCGGTCCCAAAGACCGCAATCGTTTGGCCTGGGCGAGGTTGCAAGCTATTTAAGACCGTCCCACTCCCGGTCACGTAGCCACAGCCCAACGGTCCTAAGCGCCGTAAATCCAATTCTTTTGGTACTTTAACAGCATTACGTTGGTCAACTACCGTGTGCGTCGTGAAGGAAGATTGGTCGAACATGTCACTGATATGATGGCCGTTTTCTTGGAAATGATCTGAACCATCGGGACGGGTACCACTAAGATTATAGTCAGCGTAATTCCGACACTTGGTCGGCATCCCCTTCAAACAGTTATCACAAGTCCCATCAGCGTAAAACGATAAGATAACATGGTCGCCCACTTCAAAGTTCGTGACTTCCGAACCGACCTTTTCAACGATTCCAGAAGCTTCATGTCCTAAAATCACGGGATAATCTAACGAAGCATCTCCCCGCCGAATGGCTTCATCAGAATGACAAATCCCAGTTGCAACCATTTTGATTTGTAAATCAGTTGCTTTCATTTCAGCTAATTCAATATCATCTTTAATGACAAACGGATCGTTAACTTTATCAACTACTGCTGCTTTAATTTTCATGTTCAGACCCTCATTTCAAATATTATGTAAAACGCTTACAATTAATATTGTTACACAATACACAATTCAATTCAAACGCTTTCAAAAGCATTTAAACCAGTTATTATCCCCGTCAAATGGGTAATCTGATAATTTTCGACTAACGATATGATACTTAATTAGCGTAAATATAATACGCTTTTTTCGGTAACTGTGAGATCAGTTCATAACATTAGGGATAATTAAGCGGTCATATAATTTCAACCTAAAAAGCGCGAACATCCAAGTAAGTCCCACCAAAAGTGGACTATCCTTAGACATACGCGCTCAATTTTAATCATTAAAATGACTCATTATCATATTCTGCCAACAATCTTGACCTACGCAGGCTGAACACTGGTACTGATCTTTGCCTTGTTCAATAATACCGAACTTGTAACCACGGATAGTGAACTAAAGGCCATCGCCAGCCCCGCCAATTCAGGACTAAGTGTCAATCCAATGGCAAAGAAGACGCCGGCTGCCACGGGGATTCCTAGCACATTGTACACAAACGCCCAAAACAAATTAAGTTTAATTCGATTGAACGTCTTTTTGCTCAATGCCAGTGCCCGGTCAACATCCCGTAAATCATTCTTAACAAGCACGATGCCACCAGCATCAATCGCAATATCCGTCCCAGAACCCATGGCAATACCAACATCCGCCGTTGTCAACGCTGGGGCGTCATTAATACCATCGCCAACAAAGGCTACTTTGCCCTCTTTTTGGAAGGCTTGGACATGATCAGCTTTGTCCCCAGGCAAAACATCGGCAATGACTTCATCGATTCCGACCTGGTCCGCCACAGCTTGTGCTACCCGTTCATTGTCGCCCGTCAGCATGACCGTCTTTAAGCCCCGCGCTTTCAAACTCGCAATGGCGGCCTTAGATGTCGACTTAGCCACGTCTTGAATCGCGATCAGGCCAACGATTTGATGGTTTAAGCCAACATACACAACCGTTTTAGCTGCATCCTGGAGCTGAATCGCTTGTCGTTGTAGTTCAGCACTAATTGGTTCATCGGTCAATAATTTATGATTACCGACCACGGCTGCTTGCCCGTCAACTTGGGCCGTCACTCCTTTACCTTCAATGGCTTGGAAATCCGTTGCGGTCGGCGCTGCAACACCAAGCGCCTGGCCGCGTTTTAAAATTGCCGCAGCTAACGGATGTTCTGACGCAGCTTCCAAACTAGTTGCCACCCGCAATACTTGGGTTTCATCACCAATCACATCCGTTACTTGTGGTTGACCAACCGTAATTGTACCAGTCTTATCAAAAACCACCGTTTTAACATCATTGACCGCTTCCAAAACCTCACCGTTTTTAATCAAGATCCCCATTTTAGCGCCTCGTCCAGTACCGACCATTAATGCAGTGGGGGTTGCTAATCCTAACGCACACGGGCACGCAATAACTACGACGGCCACGGCAAAAATCAAGGCATTAGCGAGACTGACACCTAAGAAGACGTACCAAGTCAAAAATGTCATAATCGCAATAATTAACACAATCGGGACAAAAACATCAGAAACTTTATCCGTTAACTTTTGAATCGGTGCATGACTATTTTGGGCTTTTTTAACGAGTTCAACGATTTGTGCTAGCATTGTTTGATCGCCAACCTTGCTAGCCTTGAACAGAAAGGTCCCATTGCTATTGATTGTTGAACCAATCACTGCATCAGTTACCGTTTTTTGAACCGGCATACTTTCCCCAGTAACCATTGATTCATCAACCGTCGACCGCCCTTCCGTAATGACACCATCAACTGGAATCTTTTGCCCTGGTTTCACTCGAATAATATCATCAACCACGACCTGGTCCAATGGCACCTTAACAAATTCTTCGTTGCGCAACACTTCTGCTTCCTTAGCTTGCAAACCAACTAGTTTAGCCACCGCGCTAGAAGCATTGTGTCGCATTCGTTCTTCAAAGACTTGTCCCAGTAAGACAAACGTTGTGACCAAGGCAGCACTCTCGAAAAAGACCGCCTGACCAGTAGCCATCGCATATAAACTGTAAAAATAAGCCGTTGCAGTTCCAATTGCCACTAACGTATCCATATTGGCGTGATGCTTCGTAAATGACGCCCACGCACTCTGCAAAAACGGCCGCGCTGAAACGACCATAATGACGGTCGTCAAAACTAACTGTGTCCAATCGCCACCAGGAAGCATCCAACCAAACGGCATTAAAATCATATTAGCTAATAATGGTAAAGAAAAGATTAATGAAATCCAAAACCGCTTTGTTGTATTCATCCCTCAATCACCACCTTGCCATGAACCATGTCCATGCCACAGCTAAACTGAAATTCACCGGTCTGATCAGTTGGAATCGTCACCGTTTGCGGTTGATCAAGCGGTAAATCCATTGCAAAGTCCAACGATTTTGAATGCACGTGTTCTAAACACCCCTGTGTACTTGTTCGGGTAAACGTTAATTGTGCCGGAATAGCCTTTTTTAAGGTGATTACCGCTGGTTCATAATGACCATTCACGGTAATATTAATATTTTGTTGTGCTGTCATTACCTTAGCCTCCATTATTTAATAATCAATTTGCCATGGAACATATCCATACCACACGCCCATTGGTATTCGCCTGGCTTACTAGTGTCAATAGCAATGGCTTCAGCCTGATTTTGCGGTAATTCTTGATTAATACCAAAATCGCTAAAAACCACGTGATCCAGACATCCGGACGCGTCTTTGCGTGTAAAGTTCAATATCGCCGGCACGCCCTTTTTCAACACGATCTGTTCCGGCGAGTAACCACCCTTGACTTCAACATCAACTTGTTGTAAATCAGCAGACGCATCCGCGGTTACCGTTGCCGTAGCGTGCTTACCGAAAAACCACCATAAGATGAACCCGATTGCTAACAAACCAATTAACAAGACTAACCCTTTAATAACCATTAAATTCATTCCTTCCACTTTCTTCCATCGTTTACACATGTAATCTATACAAGTATCTTAGCGCCATCGTTTACAATTGTCAACGATAAATGTTATTTTTAGGCATAACCCTTAGTTTTTTTAACTACTCATGCCAGTTTCTACTATAATATGTCTGCTCGTAGGACACTATTCGATGAGCCATCCATTTTGTGCAACTTCCCCCTGCTTGCTAAACTGAGCACGGGCCCCCAACCCAAAAGAAGCCGCTCATTACGTCCAACAATGAACGTAATGAGCGGCTTCTGAAATATTGAGCATACCACTTTCACATAAAGGAGTAGATTAATTACACGTAAAACGCACTTGTAGCCTCGCACAATCGATACTAATCTTGATAACTTTAAGGCATACTAATCCCGTTGCTTAAGCTTGACCCAACTGAGAACCGAACTTAGCGCTAATATGATTACCCCCCAAAGGGATAACTGCTTGTCTTGTTCATCAGTCTGAGGTAGAACCTTCGTACGGCCTTGCTTTGGTCCCCGGGGCGTCGCTGGTTGCGCACTGACCCAACCAATCCCTGAAGTCGATTTAGTTGTCCCTTGCTGCGACGTATCCACACCCGAGCTGGTCCGCACCTGATTTGATTCTTGATGTGGCACATTTGACGTCCCTGGCTGGCCACTTGCTGGATTGAGCGCATCGCCCAATCCGTTCGCTTGATCCGGCCGATTTGGTTGCTCCGGCTGCTCTGGTTGACTCGGTTGGTCTGGTTGGTCCAGCTGCTCTGGTTGCTCCGGCTGGTCTGGCTGGTCCGGCTGATCCGGCTGCTCTGGTTGACTCGGCTGATCCGGCTGACTCGGCTGGTCCGGCTGACTCGGTTGGTCTGGCTGATCCGGTTGGTCTGGCTGACTCGGTTGGTCTGGTTGACTCGGTTGGTCCGGCTGACTCGGCTGGTCCGGCTGCTCTGGCAACTGATTGTAAACGACTGTTACCACCTGATCCGCAGTCGTTGCATTAACTTGTTGTGCCGCAACCGTGGCTAACGTTGCCGTAGCATCTGCCACGATTGGGGAAATGACGCTGGCCATGGTCGCCGTTGTTACTGGTACCCAGTCTTGATAGGTCATTTGGCCTGTCACCAAGTCAATCGTCACGCTTCGCTGAAACCGAACAGTTTGATGAACCGATGCCGCAACCTGCGTACCATCACCGTAGACGTAGTGAATTGTCCGCGTAACCGTGTGCGTTAAATCAGCTTCACCACTTTCATCCGGGAAGACAATATTAGGATTACCAGGAGCAATCGGATTCGGATCACTGGGGGTTACCGTGATAGTTCGATGGCCATAAGTCACCATCACTGTTGTTAGATCGGTATCATCGACCGCTACAACCCACGAAGCGACAGTTTTAAGATCCGGATCAGTATAACCTTTAGCACCTAAATCTGGTGACGCCACAGCATCAAATTGATTGCGCCCAACTACCGTCCATGCCCGATCGGCTTGGTTCGTATCAATCAAGCCATCGCCGTTCAAATCATACCCTAAATATTTTCCAGTCTTCTTTTCAATAATCGCCGTTCGCTGGTAAACGACTAATTGTTGCACGTTTGCCGCAACCGATTGGTGGGTTTGACGATCAATATATGTGATAACCCGCCGTTTATTTTGGTATTCCGTAACAGCTTGCGTTGCTAGGCGATAATAGACATTGATCGTCACATCCTTATCATTTACACCAGCAACCATCTGTTCCGGTACTACTTTTAAATCAGGAACCGCGTACCCGTCGCTGCTCAGATCAGGTGATTTGACCGTCTCGAACCACGGCGCTGATCCAACTAACAGCCAAGCCTCATCCGCTGTCTGGGTATCGACCTGCCCATCCCCATCTGTGTCATATCCAAGAATGGTGCCATCGTGGGCGATTATCGTTAACAATTCATACTTAATCGTTTGAACCACAGGTTGAACCGCGTCAATCGCTTGCAACGTCCCCGCATCAAGATAGTTAATCATTCGTGTAATTGTCCGTTGAGTCGTTTCGACATGCGTTTGTTGCTGATACTTAACGACCACATCAGCATTCATCGTTATACCACCACCATTAATGACAACTTCTTGTGCTACGACAACTGGAATATCTGGCGCTTGATAACCCTGCATGGACAAATCTGGGGAAATCACTTGTGCCCATCGCTGATAATCAGTTGGATTCACTAACCGCCATGCCAGTGAACCATCACTAGTATCAAAGGCACCGTCGCCATCCGTATCATATCCTAACAACTCGTGAGTTTCGGCATTAAGAATCGCTAAGCGCACGACCGGCACCGTTTGAACCACTGATTTAGCAATGGATTTTCCAGTCCGCCCATCTTGATACTGAATCGTCCGTGTAATATTTGAATATTCAGGAACCTGCTGCACAGGTGTTACGGGTTCTTGAGATGCTAACACATTTATCCAAGTGGTCGCTGTCTGGTCATTAAATTGATAAGTGATCAGATAACGATGTTGACCTGCAACATGCGTATTAACCGCATTCAATCCCGGCAAACGGTTGCCGGCCGCATCTGTAATTGTGATAGTCAATTCGCCAGTTGTTATCAAATCTTGAAAGCCAGCCAGAGTATCAATAACGGTACCATTCGACTTAATCACTGCAATTAGATAAGCTAACGGATCATCACCAACCATTTGACCAAAGCTATAATTATGCTCATTTTGACTCGTAATCATTTCCCAGACCGCACTATCACCATCGCCATAACCATATTGCAAAACTGCCGCCGAATCGACATTTTGGTTAGTTGTAAAGACTGCATGTGGTGCACCATTTTGCCTGCGATGGCCGTCGTATTCTTGATTCGCGTTGCCTGATTAAAATTCCAGACCAAATTGGACGTGCTACTGGAAAAGCCGCCACCAATTGTTAATTCAGAGGCCCCTGTGACCACGTTATAGATGACCACATCATCGTCAGTAAAACCGGTTGTCCGAATACCACTGTGCCAGTCATTTAAATCAATATTTACGGCATAATAATGATGCCCTTGATAACTCCCTAGATCAGTCGTTCCAGACTCGCCAATGAGTGCTTTTGACAATGTACCACCATTGGTTGCTGGTAAAATCGTGCCTGCACTAACTAACTGATTATAGAAATCACTAATATTGACCTGGGCTTGACTAAACTCACGGGGATCAGCTAGCGAAGAATTGATTGTGACCGTTGGTACGCCTTTAATGGCACCGTTACCCGTTGGCCGTGGCCTAGAATAATCCATATCCTGATTGGCAACGGATCGATCTACTAATCCGTTACTAGTCGTAAACGTGATTGTATTATTAGTCACTGATAAGCCACCATTCACAATCATATCCCACTCGGAATCTTTCCCTGGCCGAATCGTTGCGCCCGCATTGATTACGTGCAGCCCACCGCTGATGGTCGCCACACTGCCGTCAAACGAACTATTCACAATTGTAATCCCCGTTAAAGCAATAATGCGATAGGTGGATAACCAATCTTGGATTAATGCAATTAAAGCCGGCCGACCATACTGTTTGACATACTGCTCGAGATAACTTTTATCAGCCAAATCCTTCGCCGTTGCTAGAAATGCCGACGCGGTGACCGTTCGCCCATCACCCGCTTGTTTCACTGTAGCTGCAGTCGCCGTAATCGCTGGCTTAATTTCTGATACCTTATTTGCTACCGCAGATTTGACACTAACGCTTGCTTTATCTGACTGCGTCTGGGTACTCCTACTTGCTGAAAAAACCTTTGAAGATTGTTGATTGGTTGTCGAATTCGAAACGTCTTTTGCAGCTATTACTGGTTCATCACTTACCGTTGTAGCAGCCAAATGCAATTGCGCTGTAGCCGAACTTGCAAACTGGCGGCCTTTATCGTTATTCGTAGCGGTTGACTGCTGAGTAGTCATTGAATGATCTGCGGATGGCATCTGGGCACTCGTCGAATCTGACGAACGATTCGAATTATTAGAACTAGCCACCTGACTTGAACTCGTTGAAGCAGACGTCTGACTAGTGCTTGCAGCCGATTCGACCGCTACTGACTCACTCACCCGTTGACCAGAAGTGGTGGCACTTGTCGTCGCTTCTGATTCTGACTGGTTAGATGACTGTCGCTGTGATGCACTGTCAGCGACTGGTTGCTTGACAACACCCGCTTGACTTTCTGCCTCGGTAGCAGCAGTTGTAGATAGTGCTACCGTACTAGTCGAATGTGCAGCCGTCGCGTGCTCACTGTCAGCTGCAGAAGTTACTGAAGTCCTATTTTCTTCTGCGGATGGGCGCTCATTAGCCACCTTGGGCAATGCTGCATGCAGCTTTACCACAACAGCACCTGTTTGACTGGCTTGAACGACCATCGGTGCTACACCCCAACCTAAAATTAAGACACTCGAAAATAACCAAACTTTTGGATGATTAAAACGTTGCTTTTCACGCGAATATCGCATCATTACTTGCCCCTGTCAATCTTAGTCAAATATCGACATGTTTTGAATTTTAAGGCATAGTATACCCACATTATTAATAGCAAAACGGGGATTTGTATTTACGTGAGAAAAGTTATCTTCAAAAATACAAATGATTAGTCAGTTCGCGTATTGAGTTGTCGAAATTCTAAAGGTGTCTGACCCGTCTCCTTCTTAAACCGCCTTGAAAAGTCAGCAGCATCGTAAAAGCAGAGCTCGCCAGCAATCGCACGAATCGTTAAGTCGGAAGCCAATAGCATATGTTCAGCTTCCTGAATTTTTTTAGCATTGATATAATCGCGAATCGACATATGCATCTCTTGACTAAATGATCGTCGAACCGCTTCGGGATTACATCGATGATTAATGTGCATCAAGACTTTTTTTACGGATAATTGGTCGTGCAAGTGAGCATTTGTGTAATACATGACGTCTAGTGTAGATTCTAAGTGCGCATTGTAGGCCAACGCATTCGGCTTAGCGATCGCAGCAAAATCACGGACAATTTGTACCACTAGCGGTTGGTAGCGCTCCGTTGTAACGGGTAACCGGTCCAGCCAGCGATGGTAATCATTACGCAACTTAACGAACTCATAAATCTCAGCATGGTTTTGAATACCTTCAAATGCCAACACATCCACCAGTGCGTTTAATTGCAGACGCTTTTCCTCGCTCGATAATTTATTCAACAAATCCCGTGAACGCGTCAAATTTTCTTTTGCAAATTGAATTCCTTCTTCGACCTTACCGGCTCGATAAAATCGAATAAAATCTCGTTCTAAGTAACCTAATAGAATCAGTCCCTTAGTTGTTGGGTGCTGATCATTATAATCTCGCATTTGATGCAAATATTGTACAAATTGTAATTCCGTCCCCATAACCTACAACTCCTTTATGTCATTAGTCAAAATTTATTAACACAAAAATAATGCTCATTTTAACAGATGTCGCCAGGTAATACCATTTACATTTGCCGTCTAACAATTTACAATACTAACTAATCCCGCTGTACACTAATGATTCTAGCAAATAATTTTTATTTGACAATCAATCCGCAAAAAAAGGTATCCAATAAAAATCGGATGCCTTCAACAAACGACGCTATTTGGTCGTATTAACCACTTGTTAGTGGCCAATTAAAGCGTTCACATTTAACGCGTTGATTAACGCACGACCCTAAGTCTAATCACGGGTCACTGAACGCAATCACCAGCACGACCATTTAGGCCAAAGCTCTAAAGTACTGCTTCAAATCTTCACGGGTCGCCGCCGGCAATTGCGGATAAGCACAATCCTCAATCGCGCCTTCTAGCGAATAAAGCAACTGAATGCACGCATGTGGATTGACTTTTTTGATTGCTGCAAACGCGGCTTTACTGCCCGCCGCTTCTAGTTCTGTCGGTGTCGTAATAGCCACTTGCTGCAACTGCTTTGCCAGTGTCGGGCCAATATTTTGTAATCCCGTTAATTCAGCCAATTCTATCATATCCTTCCAACTTATAATCTCAGTTTATCACAAATCAATTAAGGCGTAATAACAAGTTCTGCTACAAAATCATTGCTTTCAATACAATAATTAACTAATAATTGATTAGTCGTTAACTGCTCAATACTACTCAATCCATATCCTAAATGACCTGGCTTAGTTGTAAACCGACTTTTTTTAATTGCTGATAAATCCAGAATTTCATTATTCGGAATTTGGTTACGCACGTTAAAGACCACAGTATGGGCATCTTGATTCGTAACGCTGAGCACAACTTGGTGATTACTTCTGATTGCGGCATCAGTCGCATTATCTAGTAAGTTGCCCAAGATCCGTACTACCTTGATCTGTGGAATGGGCGGTAATTGGATATCTTCCAAAATGACTACGGCTAACTTAACGCCTTGGTTCATGGCAGCTTCGTATTTAGCATAAATCAAGCCGCTGGCGGTCGGCAATGCCAGCCGGCTTAGACCGGCTAACTCTGATTGTTGATTGAGATGATCACTACCGGGTAATACTTCCGTCTCAAAATAATTTTTCAAACCCGCCATGTCATTATTTTGAATGAACGATGATAAGCTCAATAAGATATTTTGATAATCATGCTTAAATAGATGCAGGTCACGATTATGATGGCTAAGCAATTCATTATAGCTCGAAACTTCCAATAATAATTGTGCATCATTCAAATGGCTATTTTTATTATTAATTAAATAAAAGCCAATGATGCCAAACGTAACACTAGCAGCAATCGCCATGTACGTCTGCGAGTTAACCGTCCACTCCATCGCAAACGCATACGCAATCACGTAGATAATAAAGAAAAGTAATACTAACAAATAATCGCTTACTTCCACTCGAGCACGTTGCAAAAAATCTGCTGCTGAGGTGCGCACCAACCAGCCATGTGCCAGAAATGCCAAAATTAGCACTACTGGGATTTCCAGAATGGCCGCCAAAAAAACGTTAAAATCAGCCGTCGCGTTAAAACTGACTGCCTGCCGCAGTAACATCGGGGCCGTTGGTGCAATAATTGCCTTAGCCGCCACACCCATAATCGCACTGATCAAACGTTTAACTGCGTTCAAAAAAATCGTGACCGGTAACATTAGCAACCACTGTGTATACAATAACCTTGAACTCATAAAGGTATTAACCGCCACTAACGGAATAATCCAGAAAAAAACTAGTGGAATGTGCGGAAATAATAACGTCCCAACCTCGCCAAAGGCCTGTGCTCCCATAATCATCAATATCCATGCAATACTAATTCGCCAGGTGACGTATTCACGAAAACCAATGAGTAAAAACAGCATTTCACAATAACCCGAAATAAGTGACAATACGAAGAAAACCGTTGACATGCAACCACCTCTCATAACATTAATAAGTATTTGTTAAGCTACCTTCCGAACGTATTAAAGAAAAAAAATCGCTATTATATCTTGTTTACATTGTAGTCGTTAATTACGATTTCGGTCAGTATAGGCGCTTACAATTTTATTTAACGACCAGCAAACTATCGTATCGACATTCCTAAATATACCTCCATTAGAAATTTCAAGGCAAAATCTAATCTTAACTAGGGCAACACGTATTCACTTTAGTTCCTGATCAAATGACAAAAAATGCGCGCCAAGAACCGATCTAATCCTTGGCGCGCATCGTTACTCATTACTCTTAATTAGTACCAACAACGCATTTACTCATTAAATATCGGTCACCTATAAATGAACGTTGCTGCCAAACGCTTTAAACATTACTAATTTTAGCTTAACGCCCTAGTCTAGCTGCAGTTCTTCGTCAGCTTTCACGGAGTATCCTGCAATGTCCAATTAACCGTGCCGCTATAACTATCCACTTGAACACTTGGCTGAACATCTAATAATATCCCTTTATTGGCCGACCAGGCATTCGTCACGTTAGTACTTGACGTCCCTGCAACTTTAGTACCAGCGCCAACGGTTACGGAAGCATTAGTTAAGACTTGCTTGCTACCACCATTAAGATAAATCAAATTGCCGCTGAGTGCTCGCGTACTAGACTTCATCGCAGTCGCGGTAGCCCGCAAATACCATCGTGACCCCGTTTTGCGTGTATCATTAACGATAACATTCCAGCTATTGGTCGGCTGATATAGGGTTTCCTTGAATGGCACCGTTAGCGTCCCAAAGGTCATGCTACTAGGTAGAGACTCAAGTTTGAGCGTGCCGTCCCGCATAGTTACAGTGATGGCCTTAGCATCCGATTGTAATCCCGAACTGCCCTTAGCATAAATATTGACCGTTATACTTCCACCAACCGCTAAACTACTTAACTGACTAGCTAGGCCAATCTCTTTAGCCGCATAAGTCATCGTATCCGTCGCGCTATCCGGATTCGTCGCAACGATCCCCGCCTGCTTTACGATCCAAGCAACCACCGCACTGTCACTATTGAGATTGTCCAAATCCCCCGGATAAATATCAATTGCCGTCTTAGTACTGGTGATATTCAGCTTCTTCAGTGTGACCGCTGCCGTAGCAGTTCCCTTATCACCAGTAACTTCATCGACTTCGGTAATCGTAACACTACTTAAGTCACCTAAAGCCATCCCCAGATTAAGTGTATAATTACCGTCACTTCCGACCGTCGTGGTTACACCATTAACATTGCTACTAATCGTATTGCCCGGCGCCCGGTTCCTTTAATAACCGTATCCGTTGAATAGAGTGTCCCTGTAATTTGAGGTGCAAGTGCTTGAGCATTAAACTTACCCACATAATGAGTGGAATCCTGACCATCTACAAAGACCCGAAAACCAATATAAATCGGTAGAGAATTTTTGATATCTTTTAGGTTAACCGATAATGTTTGCGCTCGATTAGCTGAACTAATAGTCACTGAATTACCACTACCAATACTTGCCGGTGTTTTTGTTAGTAACGTGATTCCAGTATAAGTGTTCACTGGATTTTTCATAATGTCGTAATAGACACTCGACATTTCGTACTTAGCCAACCTGAGCGAAATTGTTCCAGTCATAGTTACCGAAATTTGAGTCGTTTGGTTCGTTATCCGGCCATTATCTGCATAATTAGCCGTCACCGCACCCAACTTAGGATAACTACTTAAACCGCCATCGCTAATACTTCCAAGTACAGCACCAGTGCTTTTATCTTCAAAAGCAGCATTTGACTTCACGTCTGTCATCTTGTCCGTCAGAGTAGCTGCCATGCCACTAATACTGGCAAATGTCAGTAGCCGCACAACGCTGAGTCCAATTGTTAGCAACCATCCTATTCGTCCATTACGCACCTCGTTCCCCCCTAACTTGTTGCTTGATCATTTGGTATAAACCACCTGCTAAAACACAAGCTAGTAACCCCATACCAATGAGTAAGCCTTCCAAAAACACGTGCTCACTAGTCTGCGGTAGTCGCCCACTATAACCAACTTGGCGATATTGGTGACCACCAATTACTGATTGGTCACCATCACCAGCCCGGCGATCATCCACATTATACTGTGGCTTAGTATGGGCCGACTTTACGAGATACGGTTTATCACCACTTGGTATCACCCGCTCAGGAACAATCTGATCGGCATGATAATCAGTTTCATAAAAACCAACACTTATTTCGGTTTGTCCATGCGTCGCTGCTTGCACTGGTGACGCCCAGTTCAACATGAATAGGACCCCTAGCATTAACCACCATTGTTTACTCGGCATGGTACTTCCCCCATTTCATCGTCCTAACCTAGGCACGCCGACGTTTTCTAATCCAGAAAAAGAGTAAGAATCCAATCAGTCCAACGATCAGCATGGCTAACGCCCCGAATAAAATGAACCAGCCAACGTTAATCCCCGAATTATCAACAGAGGCCGTATTATATTTGTCAGCAGTGGCCGTACTAATGACAAAGTCTTTATCAAAGCTCCACCGATGATCCTTATTTTTAGCAACCAGATGAACATGGTACGTTCCGGCCTGTAAGCGGCTATTTCCGGTTAAGATGGGAACTTTATAAACTGAGTTAGGCGCTAACTGCACATTTTTCTGACTAAAAGTCTTAATAACCTTATTGCTATTTTTACTCGTCAGCTTGGCAGTAACAGTTAGTTTAGGTACAATCACCGCGGTAACATTACGTAACTGTGGAAAAACACCCCGGCGGTAATTTTGCATGCCAGCGGTAATCGTATCTAATCTCAGCCGTGTCGCTGGAACCGAGCCAGTCGTATACTTCATCCCAATGACATATGAATACTGATTTGCAATATTCATGGATCCTTTGACGCTCCCCGTCACTTTATTCGTCACTCGCTTGAAGTACCAACCACCTAAAAGTACCCCGTTAAAAGTCGCTTGTGGCATTTTAACGGTTGCGGTGACTACTTTTGAGCCGTTTGCTGGAATCGTCACCGTTGTCGGCCCCTGAACTTTGGTAATTTGGTCCATCCGATACTTCAAAGAAGGATCATAGTGCTTCGTCGGGGTCACGTACTCAATGATCCCATTCCCATTAGTATAAGCCGTATGAATCGCTGTCTGCACTTTGATCTCAGCGTTAGTCACATTGTAAATCGTCGTTTGTATTTGTTGTTGTCGTCCCGGCGCCATTTTTAAATCAAAATAAGAATTATGCTGATCAATTTGGTTCGCTGGAATTTTGGCTGCAACGCTGAAACCGATATCATTACTCTGCGTTGCTTTAGCACTCGTACTGCTCGTGTTACCAGCTGTCAAGCCAGTAATGCCACTAATTTGTAATCCCAATACGATGCTACCAATCATTATCAATAGCCGTTTCATTAATTGCATCTTCTCGCCCCCACTAACTTATGTATTCGGGGCGCCACCACCGCCCCTGATGTCGCTTATTCAGCTGGTAAATCGCTCAATGTCCAATTGAGATTAGCGCTATATGCTTGGGCTTTGACCGTGTTGGCTTTAATATTTAGTGTCAACGCCTTCGGATCTAAGCGGCTAACCGTTACCCCGGAACCCCCGCCCTTATCGGCATTCAAAACCGCGCTTGACCCGACAGCACCATTCAATGCCACTTCTGAAGCTGTCGATACGGCGCCATTGGTTTCCGAACCACTGTTAACCACTTCACCCTGTGGTAAGCTCAGCGTTGCACCCTTAGCGGCCGTGCCATCGGTTCCCGTTAAGTTGGAGCCGGTAACCGTTAATTTCCAACCGGCATTGGTCCCCCGAACATCCGAAACTTCCACGACCATCCGATCCTGCCATAACAAGGTGTATGAACTAGTTGGATCCACCTTATACTGTTGATCGTTTAAAACATCTAATTCATGAGTTCCATATCCTAACGATTTAGAAACAAAAATTAGTGACAAATCACCACCAGCTGCCGCACCGTTGTCACCATCGCCATCAGTACTTGGTGTATTAGGATCACTTGGATCAACCGGTGTCACTGACGATGTACTCTTAGTGAACTCCGCTTTAATATCCGTATTCCCACTACGATTTTCTGCTGCATTAGCCACAATTGGTGCGCTACCTGCTAATAATAAAGTTCCTGCCATTAATAAGTGTCCTAACATTGGTTTCATGATATAAATCCCCCTTTTTCATTTACCAGCTCTTATTAAGCCTTCATCAACTAAGAACGGTGGTCATTATCAATAGTGCTTACTCCCATGACAATTTATAATTGCTGGCACTAAATCACTTGCGACCTCCCTCAATAACAATGAAATATTGATTAATTAATTTAAATGCCGACTCCTTTGACCACATTTTCATTATATAAGCCAGTCCATAACAGCACTAATAATGTATAACGTTAACTATATTTACAAACCCGGACTCTTCGTGTAACCGTTATCAACATTGACTTATTTGAGATTATTAAGCGAACTTCCTTTGCATTATTAATTTCAAAACAACTGTTATTTTTAATAAATAAATTCATATAGCAGATCAGTCATAGCTAACAAATTAATTGTCAGTAGTTAGATTCCCTAAGCCACTGTGTCCTGAAGCTGCCAATAACACAAAAAACAGCCTAAAAGGTAACGCTTCAAGCGTTACTTTTTAGACTATTGGATATTCCATTAAAAAATTAATCCGGCAATCGCCCTCATCGCTGACCACATTTTCCCACCGGATGGTCGTTGTCCCGATATCACCGTATGTGCTTGACCGCCTTTAACATTTGGCCGGCTTTGACCATAAGTTATCCTAAGAACTAGTATTCATATTAAATCATGTTCCAATTTATCAAGGATGCCAGTTATCAGTCACCTGCGCTCAATTAATTAGGCGCGATTCGGTATCTTAGAATCGTTTTCAACTTATCAGGCGCGACCCGCCGAGCATCCGACAGATAGATTTCGCGATGGATTTTGCTAAGACGGTGCCTATCTTGACTAGCTACAAGTTGATCTAACTTGGCAAAACTAGCCGGTTCATCATCATAAGCACCAATGTGCATAATTTGAGCAACCTGCATGGCCTCGAACTGTTGAATTTCTATCTGTTCTGTCGGAAACTTTTTCTTAGCTTTAACGGCCGCTAAAGCCGGTGCAATCAACTTAGTGGGAACAAAATCGGGAATTCGAATCATAATATCATAACTGAATTCATCTTTATCCAGATAATCAAGCTGTTGTCCCTTAGTTGTCAATGACCAGACCCCTTCAAGTGGGAAAACTACATAGTCATCAAATGCACACGCCTGCGCTTGCGCGTATTGTTTATACGCATTCTTTAGACCATAGGCTGCCGGATACAAAGTTTGCAATTGCGCTTGAAACGCCGGACCATTAGGATTGCCGGTCCCATGTAAGACCATGAAAGTTTGGGCCGGTATCGTCAACAATTGTGGCCGCTGTTTAGTGGTATAAGTGGTTCTTTCTTGTTTACGCCATTCATACTTCATCTTTCGCTCACATCCTTTAAATTAGCTACATTTTTATTATACTTAGTAATCATACTGGCCGCACGTTACTAGCCTAGTTACTCTAGAAAGTTGCATCCTAATTCAGATACTCACTGTTGCGGCCCCAATTGACCATGCATCGTTTGATAAGTCGCAAAAAAGACGCGGTCAACCTGACCGCGTCCTAATATTCCAATATGAGGTTACTATTTATCTTTGAGTTGTGCTTCCAACTGCTTAATCTTTTGCTGTTTACGGTGAATATACCATGCAATCAACAATAGTAAGATGACCAGCAAGCCGAGACTGAACCACAGCCACCAATTAGTATGGTGTTCAATCACTGCCGTTTTGTTTAACTGGTTGGCACGATTACGTGTTATTTCAAAATCTTTCGTAAACGTCCAATGTTGTTTTTTAGATGTTACTGCCAATTTGGCCGTATAGTGGCCCGGCTTTAACGCATCCCGACCAACCCGTAATGGTAAATCATAAACGGAATTAGGTGCCATCTGACCATGTTCATTGACTTGTTTATAGCGAACTTTTTGGCTTCCCCGGCGATAAATCTGGACATCAGTTTTAACTTGATTTAAGAAGGCTGCCGTCCGGTTTTGTAAAGCTAAACTAATTTGGTTATAGCCGTTATTTTGAGTTGCATCAATCTTACCCAAAGTCAGCTTGTTCTTGGTAAGCGCACGATCACCGTGTAATACGACAGCCACTGAGTACGCATATTGATTCTTAATGGCCATCGCACTCTTACGCTGTTGTTTCGCTGCTTTTTTTAAGAAGCTTAGCCCACCAACGACGACACCATTGTACTTGCGCGCGGGCATCTTTACTTTGAAGGTCACAATTTTACTCGTCCCTTTAGCTAGCGTTATTTTATCCTCGGCGGTCGTAATTAATTGACTAGTATCGGCCGGTAAATCAATATTCTTGCCTGCAGCGGTTGCCTGATACTCAACCACTCCATTGGGATTCGTCGTTGCCGGTGCAATACTAGTATGCACGACAATTGCTTGAGTACTCGTATTCGTGACTTTAACCGCCAAGGTGGTCATTTGATTAGGCGCTAACTTCAAATCATAGTAGGCAACGGCCTTATCCACTTGATATTTTGAAGCAACTGGCGCGACCTCAAAACCGACCGTATTCGCCGAAACCCATTGGCCCCAACTAAAACTAGCTAAACCGATTAGCAAACCAACGCCGAACTGCCACCATCTTCTCGTTAACATCATTTCTCCCCCTAATTATGATTCGGAAAAATGACATTAACACCTGCTCGTCCACTATTTTTCCGATCAGTAATTGTTAGCTATTCGCCGGCGTTGTGCTTAAACTCCAAGTTAAAGTCGTACTATAACTTCCCTCAGCCCGTGCCGTTGTCTTGGGCACCATTAATTGTGACTTGGTAATATCAGCCATATTCTTACCATTACCTTTCCCCGTAGCAGCCGTCATCAAGACCTTATCACTATTGAGGGTATCTAAAGAAACGCCCGTATTAGCCGTAGCATCCGCACCAGTCGTTGATGTGTTCATATCTAAGACACCATTTAACGTTAGAATTGCGCCCGTCAATTCTTTATTTGAAACGGCTTTTTCGTTCTTAAAGACATCATTTTGTTTGACTCGTAAATCCCAACCAGCCGCAGTTCCCCGTAAATCCACTACGGATACTGCGGCTGATTTGTTCGTATTATTGTAATTATCGTCCTTATCAGCAGCCTGAATCTGATTGGTCCCAAAGTCTAGACTGGCACCCGTCAAGTCAGTATCCCCATTATCAATGGTAATGTTGCCCCCTTGAAAACCAACCGTTCCATTAGACGTCTGGGGTGTATCTGCCGCACTTGCTGTTAAGCCAAATGTTGCGATCAATGCCGTTGAGAATAAAAGTCCTAATAATGTTTTTTTCATGATAATAAGCTCCTTTTTTTTAAATAATTAAATAATTGCCAACTAATTAAAATAACCAGTAACCCAATACCACCAATAAAGGCCCTCAGCCACCACTGTTCACTCATTTGTGGTAACCACCCTAGGCTCTGCTGAGGCCCGGACTGCCGCACGTTCGGTTGCCGGACAACTGAACTACTAGTTTTTGACGCTTCAGTTACATGCAACTGCTTTTCACCATCACCTTGACTTACCGATTCAGTCTTGCCATCAAACCGAATCGTTGCTGGGCTGTCGGCTGTACTAGCCACACCAATAACCGGTGTTGACAACCACCCCCACCAAAGCAGGGTACTGATGACAATTGTGATAAATCCCCATTGCTTCACCAACACCACTCCTCACAGATTGTTATTTGTCATACAAAAATCTAGCAACAGCTTTGACCACCATTAATTATTAAGCCAAAACAATTATTGTTGTACATTGTAAATATACATAACTAATTTACTGGCCACAACCAAGCCGTCTTACAAATATTGCGTTAGCTAATCATTATTTTTTTATTATCGATTGGGTACTGTTCGTGCGAGCGTCCAGGTTAACGTCGTCTGATACGTATCAGTCAACACCTGATCAGTCGGTACTTGTAAAGATAACATGCCAAGAGTCGACCGCGGTCCAAGGACATTGATTCCCTGATGTGAGCTAGTTTGATAATTGTTGACAATTAAGCTAGCAACGCCCGGCGATAACGTCGATTCCTTGCCCGTCTGTTGTTCTTTATATCTGAGCACCGCGGTCAACGGGTGTACCGACTTTTCCCCAGTGAAGCCAGTAGCTGCCAAGGTCGCATTCAACGACCACGTTGCTCCCAGTGACCGGCCATCTTGAATAACTAAGCCAGTGTCATAAGTGGCCCCATAGTTTTCTGATTGGCCAGTGATTAAATTCTGCCCAAAATCAATCGACTTAGGAGCTGAAACAAACATCAGTTTTCCAGGGCTATACGTTAACGTGATTGTCTCATCCTTATCCGTAAATTTCCCCTGAATCCCCTCTGGCTGATCCGGCATATACCCCTCAATTTCGATGGGCTTAATATGATAAGCGTCACCAGTTATACCACTAATTTTAGTGTTTGCTGCCAACGCCTTACCAGTAGCGTCCACGTATTTCACGGTAATCGTATTTCCAGTGGCCCATTCGAATTCACCAACCAGATTTTTGCCATCATACTTAGTCATCAAATCAGTGGATGTATAAACTTTTTTATTGTTCAAGCTGCGCCATTTACCAATATAGGGGGCTTCATTACTAGGAGTTGGTAAGTTCCAACGTTCACTATTAAAGAAATTAAAACTGGGGCCTAATAATAGTCGCTTAGGCGGCAATTGAGTGTTAAAAGTGTCAGCATAACTGCGCGCACTATTTGTATTCCACCCCGTTAAATCCAATTGTTCTAGCTTAGTATTTTGAAAAGTAGCGTCAAAGTTAGTCACTTTGGCTGTGTTCCACGCACCAAGATTTAACGTCTGCAATCCTGAACACTCGGCAAACATCTGTGACATGTCCGTCGCTGAACTCGTCTGCCAATTCTCGATGGGTAAGCTAGTTAACTGTGGATTACCGTAAAACACTTGCCCCATATCAACAACCTTACTCGTGTCCCACTTGCCGACTGGCAAATTATTTACTTGCCTGACTTTGGTAAAAATACCTCTCATTGTCGTCACATTACCAGTCTGCCAATCGTCAACTGGCAGTGCCATTACGCGACTCATTTCGGAGAAAGTGCCGGCCATGTTTTGAACATTCTGAGTACGCCACTTGCTAATCGGGAGCTGCTTTACCTCATCAACATTGGCAAACGTGCCCGCCATATTCGTCACCTTGCTAGTTTGCCAATTATCAACCGGCAAGGCCGTAACACTACTCATGCCCGCAAAAGTAAACCCAAGATTTTGAACATTCTGGGTATTCCACTTTGCAATTGGCAAGGTTGTTAAGCTCGTACACCCACTGAAAGTCGAATTTAAATCGATAACCTTGCTAACATTCCAATTATCAAGTGGCAGCTGGGCCAATTTGGCATCATTGTAAAAAGTATTGCGTAGCGTCTCAACATTACTCGTATTCCAGTTATCAAGTGGCAAGGACGTGATATTCGGTAACTTGGCAAAAGTGCCATCTAATGAATTAACGCGACTGGTGTCCCAATTAGCAACATTGAGGCTTTCCAAGCTCGTATCACCGGAGAAGACCAACTGCATATTGATAACTCGTCCGGTTTGCCACTTATCAACTGGCAACGTTTTAACCCTAGTCATTCCTCTAAACATCGCTGACATATTCGTTACTAGGCGCGTATCCCAATTAGCAACATCCAATGAAGTCAGTGAAGTACAATCGGTGAATGTTCGCATTAACGTGGCCACTTTACTCGTATTCCACTTACCGACTGGCAGTGACGTTAACGAACTAGCACCATTGAATGTATCAATCAAGTATTGCACTGAATGCGTGTCCCAGTTAGCGACATTCAACGTGGCTAACTTGGCACAATTCTGAAACGTGGCTTGCATCTTCGTTACCTGACTAACATCCCAACTGTTGACATCCAACGCTACTAATTGTGAACATCCCGCAAACATCCACGAAATATCCGTCACGCCGGTGAGATTAAGATTAGCTAGGCCATCAACATTCGTAACGTTAGGCAAATTAGCAAATAAATATGAATAATCATGAATAGTGGTCGCTGTAATCTGACCTTCAATAACAATTTTTAAAACTTGCGTCGCTTGATAACCATTGGCATTCAGCGTTTTGACAAGCCAGCTCCCCGCACTCGACCCAACCGAAGTTCCAAATGAGCCACCACTTAAGTGTAATGTTCCGTTGGTATCCAGGGTCATCTTAACAGTGCCATTGACCATTGCTACCGCCTTAGTGGCTCGTGTAATGGCCGTTTCCGAGCGTTGATTTTCATCAACGCTTTCCTGGATTGTACTATCACGATAACGATTACTAACTGACTCTGAACCTGACTGACTTACTAGCACTTTATTTTCTTGAGAATTTGGTCCGGTTGGTGACGTCGAAGTACTTGCTTCACCTTGTGACATCGCTTCTGTATCGGAAAAAACACTGCTAGTCGATGATATTGTCTGATCACCACTCAACTGTGATCGGGGTATTGCTTGAATGATTGTTCGTGATTCTCGATAGCCAATCACGCTCATTGCTAGTGCCAGCCCCAGACCACCCCGATACCATAATCGCCGGTGCTGCATTCCATCGCCCCCTTCAATAAATTGTATTTTAACATCTCTGAACATTAATTATCTTACATTATTTCAAGTACCTAACTATGAAAAAAAGACTTACAATTTTGTGGATACTTTAATATTAAATTTTTATTGGTTCAATATTATTAGTATCGTTACTGGCAATTAGCTAATAAGTGTCTTATAATACTTATTAAAAGTAAGTAAGGAGCCTGATATTCTATGTCTAATCGTCAGTTAACATTTGATTCAGCCGTCGTTAATAAGTTATCATCGAAACTTGATGATCAAAAGCGGTTACTATTAACTTTTGAAGACGGCGTCGGTGCTTTTTCACAACACGCCATGCTGCACATGCAAACTCAATTCACACTTAATATTGTCTCAGCAACGACTCCCACCGAGGGCTATCATACAATTCTTGATTCCAACCTCGGACCCGTTGCTGTCAAAGATTATTCAGTAGCAGATCTCCAACAAACTATGACTATCCGCTTAAATACCCATCAAAACACCCTGCAACTCACTGGTGAGGGTGGCATGATCGATGATAACGTTGGCTTGATTGACTTTACCGATCCAGATGGCATTAAGAAGAACCCCTCGCGTTAACTACTTGTATTAAAAATCAACCATTGACTGAAAAACAACTTCTCCAGAATTTTGGAGAAGTTGTTTTCATATTGCTTATGGCGAACAATAAACCACTAGTTTTACTTATGAGAACGAGCAAGACTTGCATTAAAACTCTCTTTTCGGTAATCGGCTTAATCGGCCACCACCCGATTAAACAGCGTGAACGCTTATATCTGCAATTCTCTAAAAACACCTGCTGGTCGCGCGTACTAAATGTTTTTTTGCCAAACTGTCCTGTTCAGAGTCCAAGATGACTGCTCATAACTTTACGGAGTAGTCGTTTTAATTGCAACTAGCTCTATTGGACCGACTTTAAGTACGTTATGACATCCATTAACGTCGGAACAATTGCAGTTGCTTGATCAGCATACGGCTGGTTAGGTCGCTTCATATCAGGGACACAAATCACTGGAATATTCGCTGCTGTCGCCGCCTGAATACCAGCCTCGCTATCTTCTAGGACTAAACAATCGGCTGGTTGTTGCTTGAGCTTGGCACATGCCATTAGAAAAATATCTGGGTAAGGCTTACCGTGATCAACGTCTGGTCCAAAAGTGAATTGATCAAAATACTGTGCCACATCATGAGCCGTTAATATACTCAAAGCCCGCTCCTGAATACTGGAGGAAGCCAACGCCACTGAATAATGGGCGGCATGTAAAAACTGCAACAATTCCCGTGCACCTGGCTTAAGATCGACCCCATCCTGCATGAACGTCTTCTCCAGCGCCAATGACTGCTTTAGTCCGCTATCAACATCAAATGGCAAATCAAAACGCTCAATCAAGTGTTGCATATTTGTGACTGCTGACTTACCACTATATTCCTGCGCATAAGTTGCCATTGATAGTGTCTTTCCATGCGCTTGCACCATTTGTTGATACATCTTTAACGAAATAACCTCACTATCAATCAGTAATCCATCTAAATCAAAAATAACCGCCTTCGTCATCGCTGCCAACTCCCATTCTATTTATCGTCAATAGTCTAAGCTTATCATAATCGCCCATAAATGTAAGCGGACTCATCAAGACTAATGTTAAGTTTTCTAACTAATTTTTACTCTGGACAAACTGTTAACGAGCAGGCACGCTAATAATAGCCAGTGAGAGGAAACAGCTCTTTGAATCAGGTACAATCAAAGTCCTTTTCAAAGATTATATTTTTGCCAAATCCGTGGGGCCTCGGTATTCAAATCACCCAGCTAGTTATCACACTCAGTTGGCTAGGGGCCGATTGGTTCCTTGCTCGTCGTCAAAATTCAAAACATTAATTTATTCCAGTCAAAAAGGTGCGACAGAATGGTTCCATTCTTAGCGCATCTTTTTAACTGAGGTTAAACTCATCTGTTATAAATCATCTCGGTGCAGCAGTGCAATCTCCTCACCCGCAGCGCGACGCCGATCAATATTATCTTCTCCCCACACACATAATTCATGTAAGACCACGGACAAACTTCGACCATAATCACTTAATCCATATTCTACGCGTGGTGGCACTTGTTGGTATACTTTGCGAGTCACAATATTAGCCGCTTCTAACTCCCGTAATTGTTGCACTAACATTTTCTGCGATATTTGAGGAATCGCACGTTCCAATTCACTCGTCCGCATCGTCTGAGTACGTAGGTGGCATAAAATAATTGATTTCCATTTTCCACCAATAATCTCCATTGTGGCTTCAACCCCAATATGATACGTCTTATTTTCCATAATTATCGTCTCCATTCTATGCTTACTTTTTAGTTGGTATAGCACTTTAAAGTCGGTACTTGTCTAAAAGTCACTTGCTAGTATAATCATTATTTATCAACTAAGCAATAGCAGGAGGCTTTTCTTATGACAAAACAGTTCAATCCTAGCTGGACACTTTTTGCGCTCGCAATTAGTGCCTTTGCAATCGGGTCAACAGAATTTATTAGCGTTGGCTTAATGCCACTACTCGTTAGCAGTTTTCATATCAACTTAGCACAGGCTGGTTTGACCGTCTCAATCTACGCCATTGGTATTATGATTGGCGCTCCCGTCATGACATTGCTCACTGGTCGGCTCAACCGCCACCGACTGATGATGTTAATCATGATTTTATTTATTATCGGTAACTTGCTGGCCGCCAGTGCCCCTACGTTTGGCATTCTACTCGCTGGTCGGGTCGTGGCCGCTTTAGCTCATGGTATTTTTATGACCGTGGCATCAGTGATCGCCGCTGACGTGGTCGCACCTGCCAAACGAGCCTCAGCAATCGCCATCATGTTTACCGGACTAACCGTCGCCACCGTTACTGGTGTGCCACTGGGAACGATGATTGCCAATTAGGTGGTTGGCGCTGGTCCTTTATCTTCATTAGTTTAATTGGTGTCATTGGCTTACTAGCAGATTACTGGTTAATTCCTCGTAACCTACCATTACCAAGCAAGGCGACGGTCCGGGGGATTATCCGGGTTCTTACTAATCCGCAGTTGTTATTTGCCTTACTCGTTACAGCATTAGGTTATGGTGGCACATTCGTAGTTTATACCTATCTATCCCCACTATTGGAACAACAAATGCACTGGTCGGCTAGCGCCGTCGTCTTAATTCTAGTCGTCTATGGCTTAATGGTTGCCCTTGGTAATACGCTGGGTGGACGTTGGGCCAATGCCCGCCCACTGATTGCACTATTCAAAATGTTCAGCGGATTGCTCGTCACTTTACTAATTTTAAGCATCACTGGCCACAGTCACTGGTTAGGTCTACTGGCCGTCCTATTAATGGGTATCTTTGCCTTCATGAACGTACCAGGACTACAGCTGTATATCGTTCAGTTAGCTGAACAAAGTACACCTCACGACATTACGATGGCTTCCGCATTAAATATTTCCGCTTTTAACGTCGGCATCGCACTTGGCTCTGGTATTGGTGGGCAAGTGACAACCAACCTTGGTTTAGGCTGGACGCCGATTTTCGGTGCCGGCATGGTGGCCGTTAGTCTGGTCCTATTGTTAGGCCTGATTTGGTTGGCTCGGCCAGCCAAGGATGCAGATCAGAACTGTGTCCAAAACTAACTATTAAATAAAATCACTAGGCTTAACGATCGAATGATACCTGACTATCAGGTTGCCTTATCGCTGAGCTTAGTGGTTTTTATTTACGCTAAATTTAAAGCAAGTTAAGTATGCTTAGCTTACTTTATAACCAGTTACTACGCTTTTTCACTAATGGAGCCGCGCGAATCATCGTGAAAACGCACGGTAGCCCTAACTAGCCACCCAACTTCCATTTACTTCATACATCACGAACCATTATTCAAGCCGCCTTAACCCCCTTTTAGGATACTGCAGTCAGCTTAAAGACCCCATTTGGAACTTTTATGCCCAATCTGCGCAATATTTTAGTGATTAGCGTCCTTAGTCAAAATCAATGAGGTTGCATTTTTGCTTTCAGAAAGCTATAACGGTAAATGTACAATTGATACACATTGTGCTAGTTAATTCTTATTTAACCGTTCGTATTAACTAACCAGTATTAATGACTGAGTCAGCACTACTAAGTAGACAATTGGCAATATCGGGGATAACAAAGTATGGGGGCGTAACATGCAACGCAGATCAATATTAATTTTATTAGCCAGTATCACTTTAATTATCGGAACATTAACGGTCGGAACTGTCACAATTGTAGGGGCAACTCATCCGACCAGTCAACCAACGATGACGACTAAAAAGGCACCGACGAAGGTTAAGCCGAAAGCCCGAGCAACGGTTATGCGCACGCCAATCAACTGGCGTCAATCATCCGAAAAAGTCGCGTACCCCACGGTGAATCACTATCCGAACTTATGGATCCACGTTTCACTAGCCAAACAACGGTTATATCTGATGAATCACCAACACGTTCTTTATACGATGTATGCTTCTAGCGGTGTGCCAACCGCCGATCGTAAAACACCTCGCGGTACCTATCGTGTGCAGGCTGAACGGGGTAAATATTTTTATAGCGCTAGTGTTAATGAAGGCGCCTATTATTGGGTTTCATGGCTCAACCATGGTGAATATTTATTCCATTCCACCCCAGTTGATGCCCAGGGACACTTTATCAAGTCCGACGCCGCCAAACTCGGTAAACAACCATCCTCGCATGGTTGTATTCACCTCAGCGTCGCAGATTCTAAGTGGGTCTACGATAACATTAAGTACGGTACTAAGGTCGTTATTGATTAACAGTCACAAGGCGTTAAAACTATCACCCTTATCAAACCCACTTAATATTATTGAACAACTTGGCACCAATATTTTGAAGATAACCAAGCAATTAAGTACCGAATAAGCTCATCTTGATAACAAATAACCGGTTCGAGAAGGTAGACTTCTTGAACCGGTTATTTAGTCTTACGTGCTTTGAACAACCTTGCCTCTGACATCCATATGGTCACCATTGATATTGGGATTATTTTCCTAAAGTCGAGCACCACTAGTTGCTAACTTGGCGTGTTAAGTGGCGGCTAGCCTGCGCAGAGCACAGTACCGATTCCCCATCGGCCATCGTTAATTGGTGATAATGCTTATCTAACGACCGAATTCGGGTTAAATTAACAACGTACGACTTATGACACCGATAAAAGTCACGATTTAAATCGGGAACATCTTTCAACAGCCCATAATACTCCAGCTCGCCATCATCTAAGTGAATTACGATTTTATGAGGGCTCATCGAACTCTCAAAAAATAAAATGTGTTGAACATCTAATGACCGAATCGTCTCGCCAATCTTAATCTGAATATAACTATTTTGATCATTTTCTTCAGCCTTAAACCGATCCTGTGCCACCTTTAAAACCTCGTTCAATCGTTTATATAGCCGATCAGGAAAATCTTTCAGTATGAAATCTAAAGCTTCGACCTGATACTGAAAAACGGTTAGTGAGAGCTCCGTATGCGTTGTTATAAAGACAATCTTACTTCGCCCGCCCAAATCACGAATTTGGCTTGCCAATTGGATAACATTGATATCGGAATTCAAAGCAATATCTAAGAGAAAAATGGCCTTTTCAGGTTGTTCACTTTCAACCTGCGTTAAGATTGCATGTGGATCTGGACTGGTTAGTCCAAAACTCATATCTAATTGCTGATCAATAATCACTTTGCTAACCAGTTGTTCCAAGTTCTGTAACTGTTTAGCATCGTCTTCACAAATATACACTTTAATCATTTTATTATTCCCACTTTACCGTTAAACGCTGTACAAAGACTGACTCCAGTAACCGCGTCTCCAAGATCATATTTTCGTTGCGATTCACAATAGTGCTAAGTTGACTTAACCCCAAGCCCCGATACTGTCCCTTGGTTGAATACCCCGCTACTTTTAACTGCCATAAAGGTGGCAACTGGTCGAACACGGTATTTTGGACTAGGAATACCGTACTTTGCGCCGTCATGAAGACGGCGCCTGTTAATTCACCACTATAATGACCGGCAGTTGCTTCAATTGCATTATCCAAAATAATACCCAACGCAATATCTAAGTCCAATTCATTGGTGGTCATACTTTCAAGGACTTGTTTCAAGTCAAAGTGCACGTTGATTCCTTGCGATTGCGCATAACTGAGTTTACTGAATAAAATACTCTTAATCGATTTAACCTTAACCCGACTTAAATCTTCGAGGCTATATTGCTCATCACTGACCCGCTTAGTCACTGGGGCAATATTTTGCTGGTAATATTCCCTTAGTCCACTCAAATCATCTGTTTTTAAATATTCACTAATGGAGAGCATCATATTCTGATAATCATGGCGAAAGCTACGCAGTTCGTTGTAATGCGCTTCGATCTCATTCATATACCGCGTATCATTTTTGATTTGCAGGTTTTGTTGCTGAACCTTATATTTAGCTCGAATCGTAATCCGATATTCATCGTATATGGCGATTGCAAAGCCGATGACCACCATTAACACAACTAAATTACTAATAACAATTCGTAGTTCATTATCGAGCCCCTCACTGACAATGATATATAAATAAATCACGAGCAACAACACCGCTGTGATGCGGTTCAAAGTTGGTCGGTCAAACGTCGTCTTGATATGCGTGTTCATTAAAATCGCGTTCAAAATAATTAGACCGAGCAGTTGTAAACCCGTGAAAATAATGAGATACGCATTATTTAGCTTAATCAAACACGCCAATAATGAACTGATATGATCAATGACAATCGACCAAATTCCCACTTGCAAGCCAATAAAAAATGCTTCACTAAAACTCCGCGTATGCCACCAGGTAAACAGCATGACCATCACTAACAACGGCAACCATATATAAGTCCCCATCGTGGTAAAAGCAACGCTGCTAACTAGGCTACAGGCCAAAGCATAGCTGATATCCAAAATAGTGATGGTTCGCCAATCACGTAGCAAAACCTTAACAAATAAAAACAAGAATAACGTTTGCACAAAAATCATCACCATGCGTATCCCCGCAAATTCACACGACTCATCACTGATAACTGAATAAAGTCGTTGTCATTATTGTGCATCGATCTGACTGGCCCGGTTGCTCCAAATAATTGTTTACCCCATTGCGCCATCCAAGCGCCCCCTTGCATACTCATTTCATTGATATTCCACGTCAAACTTGTGGTTAAAGTTTAAAACAATCCTCTGCACTTGAAAAGAATACATAGTTACACCAATTATTCAACTAGCCTTTAAGACCCCAAACCATTACTTCAAGACTACTGGTCGTCAGCGACTGACCACGTAACATCCCTAAAAGAGCCTGAGAAAAAACTAATTGTGCCCAGTTTCTTAAAAGACTTCTCAAGAAACTGGGCACAATTTTTCAATTAATATTCTCGAAACGTACGTCAAAAGATTGCTTGCTCCACTCTCCTTGGCGTGTTTAACATTCTAATCTCGCTTCATCGCATCCCAAATCATCGCGAAAATGTCATCAAACGTGTACTGGTTCTGATCATACCGTCCCTTACTAATATTCGTCGTATGTGTATGAATCGTAGAAAACACCACCCCCATATGCAGACTAACCGGTAAATTCTTGATTACTTTAGCGTCGATTGCCATTGTCAATAATTTAACAACAATATTATTCGAATCGGCCTCCTCTGGTGAAATGGTCATGTTTTGACCGTTTAATGCTTTGATCTGCTGCATAATTGTTAAACTATCGGGATTGGCTAAGGAGTACTCGTACACCTGCTGCACGTACAGTCGAATACGGGCAGTCAAATCAATCGCTGGATCGCTTAGCCGGGCCAAATCAGTTGTACTGAGAATCCGCGTTGTCTCACGTGCATAGACACTGTCAATCAAAGCCTGCTTATTTTTAAAGTAGAGATAAACATTGGATTGTGCAATGCCAACGCGCTTCGCCACCTTAGTTGTTGAAACGCCCGCTGGCCCTTCAGCGAGAATAATTGCGGCAACTGCATCTTGAATCTTAACTTGTTTGTTCATATCTTTTTTCTTCATGTCATCAGTATAAAAGATAAAAATATCTTTTTCAAGCTTGACAAAGATAGATTTATCTT
>OMJG01000472.1_pt1 | contig 30082 bp, 22 predicted proteins | sample 1646431 | NCBI WGS metagenome assembly OMJG01 (sample SAMN03771674, study PRJEB25209) | food metagenome | isolation source: Cotija cheese | place: Mexico:Jalisco,Michoacan | collected 2011-12-12
TAAAATTCAAGCTTCCCAAGCTTGCGTCGCGGGTCCGATTCCCGTCACCCGCTTTCGAATGTAGGCGGCCAAAGTGGTCGTCTTTCTTATTATTCGAAAGCTTTCACCATCACTGGAATAGTAATTTAAGTGGTTTCTCCTCAGCAAGTCCGGGTAGCTGTAAGCCGGAAGGGAATCTTTAAAATGAACGGGCCAGTGGCGACTAATTTAATTCAATCATTTAAGTGGACTTTAAAGTCAATTAGAGTGGTACCGCGGGTAATCTCGTCTCTTACAATTATTTTTGTAAGGGGCGTTTTTTTGTTCCCGGAGTCGTTTGGTGTAAACTAAAATTGATTTACTAACTAATTAACAACCTTTCAAAGGAGGAGTATCTATGGACTACAAACAAATCGTAACGGCAGCCTTGAGTGACGCTTTAGCAGGTCAATTAACGCGTGACGAAATTGCTAGCAAATTGGAACGGCCAAAGACATCTGATAAAGGGGACATGGCGTTCCCGACATTTACATTAGCTAAGCTCTTGCACCAAGCTCCCCAACAAATTGCACAAGATTTAGCAGAAAAGTTAGATAAAACTAATTTTGAAAAGGTGGAAGTTGTGGGCCCTTACTTGAACTTCTTCTTTGATAAAGGGGCGTACAGTGCCGAAACTTTGCAGACTGTGTTGACTGCTGGTGCTGACTATGGTCAAAACGACGATGGTCAAGGCGGTAATGTGCCGATTGATATGTCGTCACCCAACATCGCGAAGCCAATGTCGATGGGTCACTTACGGTCAACGGTAATTGGAAATTCAATTGCTGAAATCTTAACTAAAAATGGGTACCATCCCATCAAGGATAATCATTTAGGTGACTGGGGAACCCAATTTGGGAAGCTCATCACGGCCTACAAGTTGTGGGGGAACGAAGCCGATGTTAAGGCAGATCCCATCAATAAGTTGGTGGAATATTACGTTCGGTTCCATAAAGAAGATGTTGATAAACCGGAACTTGATGATACGGCACGGGAATGGTTCCGGAAGCTTGAAAATGGAGACGAAGAAGCCCATGAACTGTGGCAATGGTTCCGGGATGCTTCTTTACAGGAATTTAACGATGTCTACGAAAAATTAGGCGTGACGTTTGATACCTTTAATGGTGAAGCCTTCTACAATGATAAATTGGAGGAAGTTGTCCAGATTCTTAAGGACAAAAACTTATTGGTTGAATCTCAAGGAGCACAAGTGGTTGATTTGAGTAAATACAACTTGAATCCTGCTTTGATCTTGAAGAGCGACGGTGCTTCACTCTATATCACCCGGGATATTGCAACGGCCCTTTATCGAGACCGGACGTATCATCCAGCTAAGAATTTATACGTCGTGGGCTCAGAACAAACGTACTACTTTAAGCAATTAAAAGCAGTGTTGCAAGAAATGGGCGTGCCATCAGCTGATGACCTGGAGCACATTCCATTCGGCTTAATCACGGTTGATGGTAAGAAACTGTCAACGCGTTCTGGCCGTATCATTTTGTTGGCTAAGGTTTTGGATGAATCCGTTAAATTGGCGGCTGAAGAAATCAATGAAAAGAACCCAGATTTGGCGAATAAGGATGAAGTTGCCCAACAAGTTGGCGTTGGTGCCATTGTCTTTGGCGATTTGAAGAATGAACGAACCAATAACATTGACTTCGTATTGGCCGATCAATTGAAATTCGAAGGCGAAACGGGGCCTTACGTCCAATACTCACATGCCCGAGCTGAAAGTATTTTACGTAAGGCTGGTAAGGTGACTATTACGACTGATGGCAATCAAATTTCGGATCCAGAAGCCTGGGACACCATTAAGACGCTAGCTGATTTCCCCGCTATGGTTAAGATGGCCTGCGATGAGTTTGAACCATCTGTGATTGCGAAGTATGCGATTCGGTTGGCGAAGACATTTAACAAATATTATGCACACTCAAAGATTCTGACGGAAGACGCCGAGTTGCCTGCACGGTTGGCTCTAGTTAAGGCAGTTTCCACTGTGTTAAAAGAATCCCTACGGCTATTAGGTGTTCAAGCACCTGACGAAATGTAGGAAGAAACCCGCAACTAGCTGTCGTTAGGCAATGAATGAAAGGCTCAAGACAAACGTCTTGGGTCTTTTTTGGTGGGCACACGTCAAGATGGCGGTTATTAAATGTGCATGTAAATTTAGGAAAATGTGAATTTATGCGGAAAATAGCGAATGTAAGGGGCCTCTTTTGCGTTTATAATGAATATTTGCTAAAATAATGGTCGTAGTTATGCAAGAATATACGAGGGGGGTTGTTTTAGTGAAAAAGAGTATTCGGCAAGAACGTATCGAACGTCTGATTAACCAATATCCAATCGGAACCCAGGAGGAATTAATGGAGCACCTTGAGGATGTGGGTATTCAGGCCACTCAGGCAACCATCTCTCGAGATATTCGCGAAATGCAGATTGTAAAAGCGCAAGATGGACATGGGCATTTGCGCTACACGATTTTTAAAGTGGGCAACCGCAGTGAAGAAGAGCATCTGCGTGAAACCATTAATGAAGTAGTCATTGGCTTAACTCAAGTGGATTTTGTTAATGTGTTGAAAACGCTACCTAGTAATGGGAACCTGTTGGCCGCAATTTTTGATGATTTAAACTTACCAGAGATTGTGGGAACGCTGGCAGGCCACGATACAATCCTGATTATTAGTGCTAATGCAGATGTTGCCAAGCAGCTTCATGATAAAATTGCTGCTGAAATGAATCCGGAAATTATCCACTAATTGTTGATAGAATATGTCATGGCGCCTAGCTGGACATGTTCTTTTTTTATCGTAATGACGGCTAAGCTATTTTAAAGGTTCATAAAGTTTCGCCTAAATGCGGGTGCGAACACAGGTTTATGCTAGAATTGTTTTATTACAATTGAAATAAGAAGAGGCTATTTTATGAATAACCAACAACCTAATCAGACCTTTTGGTCAGGTTTCAAAATACGTTTTAGACGCTTCTGGCGACGGTTTCAGCTTACTCGTTGGTTAATCGTTATTTTTCTCACGATTGTGTTTGTCATGAGTGCTTATTTAACCTTTATGGCAAAGACTGCCAATGTGGGGGATTTGAAAGCGGCCCTGGAAAATCCAACGCAAATTTATGATCGTCGAAATAAAAAGGCGGGAACCCTGTATTCTCAAAAGGGGACATATGTGCCGCTGACGAACATCTCAACGAACGTCCAGCAAGCTGTCATCTCGACAGAAGATCGGAACTTTTATCATGAACATGGCTTTTCCGTCAAAGGGATTGGCCGCGCGTTTTTCCTGTACGCTAAAAATAAAGTTTTACGGCAGAATTATATTAGTGGCGGGGGAAGTACGCTGACCCAGCAACTGGTAAAAAATGCTTATTTGACCCAGGAACAGACCTTTACGCGGAAATTTAAAGAGTTATTCCTGTCAGTTGAGGTCGAAAATGTATATAGCAAAAAGGACATTTTATCAATGTACCTCAATAATGCTTACTTTGGTAACGGTGTTTGGGGAGTGCAAGATGCTGCTAAACGCTATTTTGGCAAATCGGCAGCTAACTTAACCGTCCCAGAAGCTGCCGTTTTGGCGGGGATGCTAACCTCACCAAGTGCCTATAATCCAGTTGATCACCCTCAAGCGTCACGGGCTCGACGTAATGTGGTTTTGGGATTGATGGCAGAAACCGGGGCTATTACGCAAGCACAAGCCAAGCAATACCAGGCAACTGCCATTACGACAAATGATAGCTATAGCTACAAAAATTCTTACAAATATCCTTATTTCTTTGACGCGGTGATTAATGAAGCAGTCAATAAGTATGGGTTAACCGAATCAGAGATTATGAATAAGGGGTATAAAATCTATACAACGCTTGATCAGGCCAATCAGACGCAGATGCAGCTGCTCTTTAAAAATCCGAGCTACTTCCCGGCGAACGCCAGTGATGGGACTAAGGTCCAAGCGGCTTCGATTGCTATCGATCCGACAACTGGTGGGGTGGAAGCCGTGGTTGGTGGACGTGGTAAACATGTTTTCCGGGGTTATAACCGGGCTAATCAAATGCGACGCCAACCGGGGTCGACGATTAAGCCACTGGCTGTCTATACGCCAGCTTTGGAGAATGGTTATTACTACGACTCTGAGCTTACGGACAAGAAAAAGTCATACGGAACGAATGACTACACGCCGCACAATTACGGGAATCAGTATAGCGGTCAGGTACCGATGTATGAGGCGTTGGCTCAGAGTAAAAATGCACCAGCTGTGTGGTTACTGAACAAGATTGGTGTCGATAAAGGTTATGACTCTGTGAAGAAGTTTGGGCTACCAGTAACTAAATCAGATAAAAACTTGGCTTTGGCCTTAGGTGGGTTGAAGACCGGGGTGTCACCACAGCAGTTAGCCCAGGCCTATACGGCATTTGCCAACGAAGGAACGATGACATCGGCGCATTACATTCGGAAGATTGTGGATGCGTCTGGTAACGTGGTCGTTGGTAATACGCAAACTGAGGCTAAGAAAACCAAGGTCATGTCTAGTAAGACGGCTAAACAAATGACCAGTATGATGATGGGCGTCTTCAACTATGGGACGGGAACGAGTGCGAAACCGTATGGATATACCATTGCTGGTAAGACGGGGAGTACCGAGGCGGATGGTGATTCTGACGCTACACGGGATAAGTGGATCGTTGGTTATACACCGGATATCGTGGTTACCACTTGGGAAGGTTTCGATAGTACCAGTAGTAAACACCATTTGGAAAACGTTAGTGGTACAGGTGAAGGCCCACTTTATAAAGCAGAAATGGAAAGCATTTTGCCAAATACAAAGGGAACAGCCTTCAATACAAAGGACGCCTCAACCATTGCTAATGCCAAGAGTAGTGGGAGTTCGTCAAGCGGCGACATCTGGGACTCTGTACAAAAGGGTATCAATAATGCGGGCAAGCAATTTAACAATGCAGCAGATACAGTTAAATCCTGGTGGAATAAGGCTAAGTCAATTGTGGAATAACTGGGAATCCCTTCTAGGGTGAGCTGCTAAAGCATGGTACAATGGAAAGGTAAGTCAACTGGGGTCATGGGCCCACTGAGGAGGAACTGTAATGGCTGATAAGATGCAAGCTTTGGGAGAACAACTAACCCAAGCATTACAAGAAACAGATGAATTTAAAGCGCTCAAGGCAGCGTTTGCGACAATGAAGGAAGACGACGCAACTTATAAGTTGTTCAAACGTTTCCAGCAAATTCAAATGGATCTACAACAGAAGCAAATGGCTGGGCAACAAGTGACGGATGACGAAATGAGCCGTGCGCGCGACGTGGCTGATCAAGTCGCTAAGATTGAGGCCGTTAAGACGTTAATGGATGCAGAACGCGGCGTTAATGCTTTGTTGAATCAACTGAACCAGACCATTACGCAACCAATCCAAGATATTTACGCGGGTTAGGTTAAGTAGAGATTGTCGGCGTGGCTGCTCATTTGGGTGGTTAGGTCGACTTTTTTAATCACAGAAAGGTCAAGTGATTGGGATGAAATTTATTCATGCGGCAGATTTACATTTGGATAGTCCCTTTCTGGGACTGACCAATTTGCCCAATAGTTTATTAACAGTCATTCGTCAGTCAACCTTTGCTGCGGCAACGAAGGTTTTTGACCGGGCGATTAATGAGCACGTTGATTTTGTTGTCCTGGCCGGAGATTTATTCGATCGTTCGGAACAGAGTGTTACGGCGCAGGCTTATTTATTTGAACAATTTGATCGTTTGCGGTTAGCGAATATTCCCGTATTTGTTATTTTTGGGAACCATGATTTTTTGGCTGATCAACACCAGCCTATTGCTTACCCTGAAAATGTGCACGTATTTGGAACGACGATTGACACCAAAACGCTGACAACCGCTGCCGGTGAAACGGTTGCCTTAAGTGGTTTTAGCTATCCGCAACGCTGGGTTGAAGCCAATCCATTGGCGGCGTTTCCCAATCATGCGGCGACTGATTGGCATCTTGGTCTGTTACATGGTGCTATCAAAACCGGGAGTCAGGATCATTACGCGCCGTTTACACGGGCTGACTTACTGAGTAAGCGGTATGACTATTGGGCTTTGGGGCACATTCACCAGCACCAGATATTAAACACACAACCGCCCGTTGTTTATGCGGGAAACACGCAAGGTCGATCGATTAATGAAACGGGAGCCAAAGGCGCATACTTGGTGGAAAGTGATGGCACAGCCTTAGTCCCACATTTTTTTGAGACGACCGTAATTGGTTGGGATATTCCAGAGGTTATGACAACGTCGGCCGCCGATTTACCGGCAGTGGGCCAAGCGTTAACCCAGTGGGTGACCACCCACGCGACTACTTTACCTACACTGACGGCGTTGTCCATTCAGGCGCCACAATTGGTGCCAACGGATCTACATGATTTAGAGACCGATTGGTTGGCTCTGTACCAGCGAACCCACGCGCGACTTTTAAAGGAACATCAGCGCTACTTCATTCGATTAAACGTGGCGTTGCCAGAGTCACCTCTGACAGCACCACAATTGGATCAACAATATTGGGAAGCTGGAGCTGCCACCGTCTTCACACCGGAAAACTTGCGTGATCTATTTGGTAAGTTGGCTCAGGAGCCAGCCTTGGCCGAGTGGTTTGAGCAATCACAGACGCAGACTGACTTAAAACGTCTGACAGAACAGCAAATAGCTACTTTAATGGGGAAGGCGGATTCGGATGTATCTTAAAACCTTGACGATTTATGGGTTTGGTCATTTTCATGATCGGACCTTTACGTTGGATGCCGGGTTAAACTATCTTGTCGGGCCTAACGAGGCCGGTAAGTCAACGCTAACCCAATTTATTGTCGCCATTTTATTTGGATTCCCCACCAAGAAGCATCCTGAATTACGGTATGAGCCGTTAGATGGTAGTCGGTTTGGTGGTGCATTGACCTTTGTCCAAGCAAAGACGCAGTACACGGTTAGCCGAACGGCAGGGCCGCATGGTGGGACGGTCACCTTACATGATGATACGACCGATCTGACACTGCCGGCAACCCAATTACCTAAGCTGTTAGCGCCGATGGATCAGCTTTTGTTCACCCAAGTCTATGCGATCAATGAACCTCGGCTTGGCCAGGTGTTCTCAGCGTCTAAGCAAGCTTTAATTGACCGGTTACGTCACGTTGGCGCGGTTGGAAGTGACTATTGGTTACAACGGGCGCAGCAAATGGATAAGGAAGCCGATACGTTATACAAGCCGCAAGGGCGTAACCCCCAGTTGAATCAACAGCTAAGGACTTATCAGGAACTAACTGATAAGTTGGATAAGGCCAATGCGGCTTATGAGACGTATTGGCAATTACGACAGGAACAGCAACAACGTCAGCAGCAGCAAGTGGATTTGCAGACGCAGCTCCAACAGCAACGGCGAGTAACGACTACTTTGACGCAGCGCGTCTCTCAATGGTCAACATATGTGGCTTGGCAACGGTTAGCACAGAACCAGCAGGCGGCTGTCAGCGGTTTTTCGGCGACGGATGCGACGCAACTAGAACAGCTTCGAGGTCAGTTAACGGCGGCTAAGCAGACATTAACTGCGGACCAGCAACGTATAGCCACGGCCCAGCAAGCAGCAGAACTCCCAGAGTTTTTTCAAGAATACTTGCCCGTAGCCGCCCAAGTGGATCCCTTACTGACCGAGTTACCAGACGTGCAACTGGCGAGCCAGCAACAAACGGCTTTGAAAACGACCCGGGCCGAGTTACAACGGCGGGCGACTGAAATCGAAGCGCAGTTTGCGCAAGATGGCCAAATGCCCCGGGCGTTTTCTTTGGCAACGACGCAACAGATTGACCAATTGCAGCAACGATTAACCAGTGCAAATCAGCAACGACGTCAGTTACAGCAAACCTTGAATCAGCTCAATGAACGGTATCGGCAATTGCAGCCAGCAAAGGCTCATGCGACTAATCCTTTAGCGGATAAGCAAGTTGTTTGGTTGACCATTGGCTTAGCCGTACTAATTGGTGCCATGTTTTTACCTGGCGCGATGTTCAAGCTGGTGGGCGCACTACTGGGGGTGGCGGTTGGTTATTATGGTGTTTTTTTAGTGGATAGTAGCACACCGGCCAGCCGACAGTTGCAGACACTGACTGATGATATTCGGGACAGTCAAGCACAATTGCGAGAGAAAGGCCGGTTAATTGATGATTTGACCAATCAGTTGGATATGATTGGGACCGCACATGGATTAGGACACGTGCCAGTTGAACAGTGGTCGGCTACGCAAGCGGCAATTGGTGAATGGGAGCGGTTGACCCAGCAACTGGAAACAAAGGATACCCAGTTGGCGACCGTTGCACAAAAAGTGACAGATTTTCGTCAACAGCTAGCGACAGTATTGCCTAAGCTAGCAACAAGTGACGATGCAACGTTGTGGCAACAGTTAGCAACGATTGTCCGGTTGAAGACATCGCTGAAGTCCCAAGAAAGCGAGCTGGCGACAATTGCTACGCGATTAACTCATGATCAGGCCGCTGTGACGTCGGCACAACAACAAGTGACAACGTTCTTGAGGACACGAAATTTGCAGCAAGTTGATGATTTCTATGACCGTTATCAGGTTCAACGAGAACGGGCCAGTCAAGCTAAACAGCAGGCCGCGCTGGCAGCTCAATTGGGGCCCGAGAATTTGGCCGCGCTGCAACAGGTGTCTGATTTAGCAGCCTTACAAGCACAATTACAACAAGCACAAGCAAAACAGCAGACAGTGCAGGCGCAGTTGGATCATTGTACAGAACGTCTTGCAATGTTGGCCGGACAACTCGCACACCTCGCAACCAGCGGGACGCAAGCCACATTGCGGCAACGTCGGCAAAACTTGGTGACGGAGATGCAGACGACTACTGAAAAGTGGTTAGTCGATCGGTTGGCGAGTCAGTGGATTGAAACGACGTTGGCTGCGGCTTCTGGCGATCGACTGCCGCAAATTATAGCGCAAGCTAGCGAATTCTATGGTAAATTAACGGGAAACCGGTATACTAAAATTGAATTGACGTCAACGACATTACGGGTGCAAAAACAAACAGGGGAGTGGCGAACGGTTAGCCAATTGTCACGAGGAACAGCTGAACAATTAGATTTGGCAGTGAAATTGGCCTTTGCGGTTGTCATGCAGCAACAAGTGGCGATGCCATTGATCATTGATGATGGCTTTGTCAACTTTGACGAGCGTCGCCGGCAGGCTGCCTATGGCCTGTTAGCAGAAATTAGTCACCAAATTCAAGTGATCTTATTGACGGCGGATACAACTGTGATTCAGTTGGCAACAGGACGAGTGAGTCAACTAAGTGACTAGGAGGAATTTTCAATGGCAGTAGGAAAACAATTGCTAGATTACGACGTGGACGAGGCAGTCGATGCATTTGCATTATTAAGATCTGCTGACGTACGCACAGCCAAAAATGGTAAGCAGTATATTGCTTTGGTATTTGAAGATCAATCCGGTGAGATTTCGGGTAAATACTGGGATGCCTCACCAGAAGACATTGCCAACTATGTCGCGGGGCGTGTGGTGCACGTTCAAGGAAAGCGGGAGAATTACCAAACGCATCCCCAAATTAAAATTATGCACTTACGGGTAACCCATGCTGGAGAGCCCAATGACCCGCAAGCCTTCATTGAACATGCACCGATGAGTCGGGCAGATATGGAAGATTATCTGACCCAAACCGTGTTTGAGATTACCCAGCCAACTTGGAATCGGTTGGTACGAAAGCTATTGAGTGAGTATGCTGAGCGATTTTACACCTTTCCGGCGGCCAAGAGTAATCATCATGCGTTTCAGGGCGGCTTAGCGTTTCACACCATTTCAATTCTGAAATTGGCGCACGCGGTAACCGCACAATATCCGGATCTCAACGCGCCATTGCTGTACGCCGGTGCCATTCTTCATGATCTAGGAAAAACGATTGAACTATCGGGCCCGCAGTCGACAACGTACACTTTAGCCGGCAATTTAGTTGGGCATATTGTTTTAATTGATGGGGAACTGGTGCGGGCGTGTGATACCTTGAAGCTGGATCCACAAGCGGAAGATGTCTTACTGTTACGACATATGATTCTGAGTCATCATGGTTTGTTAGAATATGGTTCACCAGTTCGACCAGCATTGCGGGAAGCGGATGTCTTGCATCAGCTAGATGAGTTGGATGCCTCGATTATGATGTTAGATACAGTGGTTGCCCACACAACACCGGGAGAATTCTCGGAGCGGGTCTTTGCGTTAGATGGTCGCCGGTTTTATCGACCAGCTAACGACACACCGCAGCCACCAAAAGATTAGAATGGCACACAAAAAACGCTCAACGACGATACTGGCCGTTGAGCGTTTTTGGCGATTAATAAGATTACTTAGATGAAGATGAAGCAGAACTAGAGCTTGATGATGACAGGTAATCAGAAAGGATGTTCTTCAAGTCGTTATCCTTGATAGAAACGTTACCCTTCTTCAAGACCTTGGCAACGACATTGTGGAGGACAGTACTGTCGTTCATGTCGTTATCAATGATTTGCTTCGTCAATTCAGCCTTGTGTTCCTTGATCGTTCCCTTACCAGGGTTCTTCAACATCAAGATGACGTGGTAACCGTATTGCGTCTTAACAGGCGTTGCGGTGTATTCGCCAGTCTTCAGCTTGAAGGCGGCCTTCTTGAAGGTTGAATCAAGAGACGTATCGGTACTATCGAAGCTACTCAACTTACCACCCTTGTTCTTGGTAGCCGTATCAGTCGAGTACTTCTTAGCCAACTTCGTGAATTCACTCGTCATGTCACTAGACTTAGTGCTCTTCAAGTCTTTAATAATCTTTTGAGCCGTAGCCTTCTTAGAAACTAAGATGTGGGCAACGGAGACTTCAGGTTCGTAACTCTTGAATTGCTTCTTGAGTTGCGCATCGGTTACCGTAACGTTATCCTTAACGGCTTCCTTCAACAATAAGTTAGAACGAATTTCAGTCTTCAAACTGGACTGCGTCATCCCACTTTGAGATAAGACACTGCTAAATGATGAACCATACTGTGACTTGTACTTGTTGAATTGTTTTGTAACAGCAGATTTGCTGACCTTGTCACCGTATTGCTTTTCCAAGACCTTGTTTAAGATCATTTGTTGCAGAACTTGCTTACCTGAAGACGTGCCCTTTAAACTACTGTAATAGGCACTTTCGGTAATTTTGCCACCATTAGTTGTGGCAACGGTTTGGCTGCCACAACCGGCAAGCGTTACAGTTAGTAACAAGCCAGCGAGCGCGATAAACCATTTTTTCATATTACTCAACACATCCATTCATCAAAATTGGTGTAAACACCATACTCAGACATCATAACACAAATAATCGCGAACCCAAAAAGGTCGGCAAAGCTTTACAAAAAGTTCAAATTTAATTCTGATCCCATTTTGCCACGATTTCCTCAATATTGGCAACTCGTGGCGCAATTTTAAAAGTGAACTTATCAACGGCCCCTTGAATATCGGCTAGTACTGGTTCAGCGGCGGTGATTGCGGTAGTTAGCTGCTGGGTGCTAGCAGAAACCCGGTCAGCCGATTGACGAATTGCGGTTATTTGATTGCTGGTTTCGCGGACCTGATGTTTAACGCGTTGCCCCCAAGTCCGGGGATCTTGTTGGGTTGCCACGAGATAGGCGGCTAGACCGGCACCAGCAGCCAGCGTGGTTCCCATGATAAAACGGCCAATTCCCATGGTTATCCCTCCAACTGGGCGCTAATTTTAGTTTGGATGGCGGTATAGTCATCTGGCGTATAATTAGCGGCATTGTCTTTGAAAATCATTTTGAAATCATCTTGATCCGTATAGCGGGGAACCAAATGGATATGTGAATGGAAAACGGATTGATAGGCAACTGATCCGTTGTTATTCAAAATATTCATTCCCACAATTCGTGGATCGGCAGCCTTGACGGCACGGGCAATCTTAGGAATCCGTGAAAAAACAGCTGCCGCTAAATCAGCATCGTAGGCGAAGATGTCCTTGACGTGGGTCTTAGGGATAACCAGAGTGTGTCCCGGTGTCCCTTGCGAAATGTCCAGAAAGGCCTTAACGATATTGTCTTCATAAACGGTATAACTAGGAATATCGCCGGTTAAGATTTTACAAAAGACACAATCATCGGCGTAATGGGGCTCAAGGGTCATTTTGTCCATAACTAAAACTCCTTCTTTCGATTCAATTGGGTTCATTATACACCACTGACTAGCGAGAATGAACCGTGACTCTGGCGTTGGTTAAGTGGTATTTAGGGTTAGTTGGCGTTTGTGATTATGGCGCAATCTAATTGGGTGTAAATTTTATTTGCCACAATGACCTATGGTATAATGGGGCGGTTAACTTAAAGGAAAAGAAGGGATGTATGATGACTTTAGAAGTCAGCCATGTTGTGGGTGGTTACTCACAGATCCCCGTCTTAAAAGACATTAGTTTTGACGTTAAGGACGGAGAACTCGTCGGCCTAATTGGATTGAATGGGGCCGGCAAATCCACGACAATTAATCATGTGATTGGATTATTGACACCACATAAAGGAAAAATCACGTTAAATGGTGTGACGATTGATCAGGATAGTCAGGCCTACAAACAACAGATTGCTTATATCCCGGAAACCCCGGTTCTTTATCAGGAATTAACGTTGCGAGAACACCTGGAAATGACCATGATGGCTTACGATCTTGATCAACAGGTGGCATGGAAGACCGCACATGGGTTATTAAAGACCTTCCGTTTAGATAATAAGTTGGATTGGTTCCCAGCTAACTTTTCTAAGGGGATGAAACAAAAGGTGATGATTGTGTGTGCCTTCTTAACGCAGGCTAAACTCTTCATCATCGACGAGCCCTTCTTGGGACTAGATCCGCTGGCGGTCAACGATCTTTTGCACCTGATCGAAAGTCGTAAGCAGCAGGGCGCTAGCATCTTGATGTCGACTCACGTGTTGGATACGGCGCAGCGTTATTGTGATCGGTTCGTTCTGCTACATGATGGTCAAGTAAAGACCGAAGGAACTCTCAGTGAATTACAAGCCGCTCTTCCGGAGGCGGGGGAATCGCTGAACGATATTTATTTGTCAATGACGAAGGTTGATCGCTCATGAGTGGACTATTTAAAACACGGCTTCAACGCCATCTCCGGGAAATGGCGAAATATCTGCGGCTAGTGTTTAACGATTTCTTTGTGTTTGCCTTGCTGTTCTTCTTAGGCGGCTTGGGGTTGGGCTACTCAAACGTGTTAAAGACATTACGGCCTGGCCTGTGGTGGGCACCGGTCGTGGCGCTGATTGTTCTCGCAATTGTCAGTCAAATCGGTCGATTGGCAACGCTGGTTGAAGATGCCGATCGGGTCTTCTTATTGCCCAAAGAACGGGCAATGCATGCCTATTTGGTGGCTGCTCGTCGTTATAGTCAAGGACTGGCGCAGTGCACGCAATTAATTGCTCTGTTTATTCTATCGCCATTTTTACGTGTGGCGTTGAATTGGTCAATTGCGGCTATTTTAAGTTTAGCGGTGGCTCAGGTGATCTTGAAGGATACCTTATTACGTTTGGACTTGGCAAGTGCTTATCAAGTGACGGGACAACGGCGAATGAATCACTGGTCGATTAAATGGTTGTTGGCCCTGATAGTCATTGCCAGTGGATTATGGCTGACACCGTATTTGGCGGTCGGCTTGGTTCTAATCAGTGATATTGGCGTTGCCGTATGGTTGCATCAGCACTGGCAACGTCAACAAATTCGCTGGCGTGAACAGATTAAGTTAGAAGATAACCGAATGTTAGGTATTTATCGCTTCTTCAATTTATTTACCGAGGTCCCAATGGTGGCAGGAACCATCAAGCGGCGGCGCTATTTGGATTGGTTGTTTAAAGGAATTAAGCTGCGACAGAGCCAAACTTATCTCTACTTGTTCAGTCGGGGCATGGTGCGGGGAACGGAGTTTAGTGGTCTCGTTGTCCGACTAACCATTATTGGCATGTTATTACTATACTTCGTGCAAGGCCAGTGGTTACCCATTATTTTAGCGGCGTTATTCATCTACTTAATTGGGTTTCAACTGTTGCCATTCTTTCAGCAATACGATGATGTGGTCTTTACACACGTGTATCCGATCTTGTCGGCCTGGCGATTGAAGAGCTTTGTCAAATTGGTCACGCTGATTTTGAGCGTAGCTGCGGGACTGCTATGGCTCGTTCTAGTGATTGCTAATCGGCAGCTAGAAACGGCTGGGATTGCCTTGGTTGTCGAAGTCGTTGAGGTCTGGTATTTGGCCCGTGTTTATACCCCACAGCGGTTAGCCAAGGCTGATAAAAATAAAGCTTGACGTCACGAGCATTTGCCCATAGAATTAATAATAGCTGACAAATCGAGGAGGGGTGGCACGCATGGCACTAGATCTTAGTGACGGCTGGAGCTTGTTTCCGTTAGGCGGAAATACAGGAACGGCATATATGGGAACCAAAGCGTCACAAAAGGTATTCTTAAAACAAAATGCGTCACCTTTCCTAGCAGCGCTATCAATGGAAGGAATTACGCCGCGGTTGGTTTGGACCAAACGGTTGGCTTCCGGAGATGTGATGACGGCACAAGAGTGGTTGAACGGCCGCACTTTGCATCGACAAGAGATGCGCGAACAACGGGTTGCCCGGTTATTACATCGCGTGCATCATTCTCAGCTACTACATGATATGTTATTAAAAGTCGGCGGACGGTTTACCACGCCCGCCCAGTTGTTGACTCAGTTACGCCCGGCCTTGGCCGCGGATTTAGCCCAGCATCCGTTGATTAAATCAGCATTTGCTAGTCTAGAGACTGAGCAGCCACAACTGACCAAGGCGCATTATGAAGTTTGTCATAGTGATTTGAACCATAAAAATTGGTTGCTGTCTGATCGTCAACGGCTATACTTAGTCGATTGGGATGCCGCAACTTTCGCTGATCCAGCTTTTGACCTCGGCGCACTGTTATGTGAGTATGTTCCATTAGAGGAATGGCGTCGTTGGCTATTGGATTATGGTGAAACGCTGACCAGTGAGCTGATTGCCCGTGTGAACTGGTATGCGCGGGTACATTGTTTGCGGGTTATTGCGGAGAGTTATCATCAACAGCGATTCCAAATTATGAATCAACATTTAATTTTACTGGAAAAACTGACGCGTGAGTCAGTGACTGATTAACACAAAATGGCGGCGGGAGCGGGGCAAACCTCGCGCCCGCCGTTGTGCTAAGGAGGAAATAAAAGATGCGTGTACGCAATAAACCTTGGGCCAAGGGCTATATGGCCGATCATTTGGACCGGTTGGTGGTGGAGCCAGAACCATTAAAGGGAAAGTGGCAAAGTCGTTTTCCAAGTAACCAACCGTTATTCGTGGAAATTGGTACTGGTAAGGGGCAATTTATCATTGAAATGGCCCGTCAGCACCCAGATCGCAATTTTATTGGGATTGAAATTCAAACGTCTGTGATTGCGGTCGCTTTGAAGGGGGTCGTCAATAGTGGTTTAACCAACATTCAGTTGGTGCATACGGATGGTGAAGCCATTAATACTTTCTTTGAGGCTGGCGAGGTCGCAGGACTTTACTTGAACTTCTCCGATCCGTGGCCTAAGAAGCGACATACGAAACGACGGCTAACGTCACCAGTCTTTTTGGCACATTATGCAGATGTGTTACAGCCAGAAGGGCAATTGCAATTCAAGACGGATAACCGGGGCCTATTTGAATATTCTTTGGGTAGTCTGAACAATTTTGGTATGGTGTTTGAAGGTGTATGGCTGGACTTACATGCAGCTACCGACGGTGTTGAGGATATTCAAACGGAATATGAGCAAAAGTTTTCCAAGAAAGGGCCAATCTATCAAGTGATTGCCCACTTTCCAACTAACAACTAATATTTAAGTGGAAGTTCGGGTCAAATGGCCCGGACTTTTTGTGTCTTCAAAATTTAGTTTGAATGACGCCCTTTTACAGGTTAGTGGCTATTCTTTGCGGATTTACTCGTAGAGGAGGGATACTTCATGTTAATTGCGGCGCATATGTCTGGCTTGATCGATGCCAGCGAGGCAACTCGGGGACTTGATTATCGGTGTCCTGCTTGCCAGCAACCGGTGGTATTACACCATGGATCACAGATCCCACCATACTTTGCACATCACCCCCAAACGCCTTGCCATTTAGCTGGCGAAGGGGAGACGCGTCAACACCTGTTGGGCAAGCGTCAGCTAGCTACCTTCTTTTCGGACTGGGGACCGGTGACATTAGAGCGTATTTTACCGGCCATTCAGCAACGTGCAGATGGGTGGTTGGACTTACCTCATCCAATTGCTTTAGAGTTTCAGTGTAGTCCCATCAGTCGCGCGGCGGTTGCGCAACGAACGGCTGGTTATCAGCGTTTAGGCTGTTATCCATTTTGGCTACTAGGCAGTCGATATGCCCAACAAAAATTGAATTGGCGGTTAATTGAGCGCTTTGCCTGCTGGTTAACAGGATGGGATCTTTGTTTGTTATTTTGGGAAGTTGACCGTAGGCGATTGCGTGTGGCGCATCACTTACGCCAAACGGCGACTGGGACTTACGTTAGTGAGACAGCGTGGGTAATATCGCTGTCTGAATTAGTGGCGGGGTCCACTCAATTTAAGACTGTCGTCCAGAATCCCGGGCAAAAACAGTATCGAGCTTACCTTAATCAGGCATTACGGCGTGCTACTCCAGCTTTACGACCAATTCAAGAAGCCCTTTATTTAACGGGACACCAAGTCACCGGCTTCCCAGATTGTTTGATGGCAACGACCTCAACGGCTCCAATTTTTGGTCAGGGACTGATCTTGTGGCGAATCATCTTAACCGCGTGGATTGAAGAACAGGCGGATATGACGTTTGTACAACTAGCCGAAATGAGCCAGCGGGCCTTGTCAGTAGTCAACGGTCAGACTACCGCGGTCCGGTTTGATGGTCAGCCCGTTTTTCGACGAGAACAACGAAAATTACTAACGATTCTCACACAAGCAGGCATTCTGTCCTCCACGGTACAAGGATGGCAAGTGCATGGTCATCTCAAATGGGCGCGTGATTATACTGATTGGTTAGAAAATGATGAGAAAAATGGACGCTAGTTCACCTAATGTTAGCTAGAAAGTGGTAAACTATCTCTATGCAATCTTAAAGGAGGATGAGAAAAGATGAAACAAATTCCGAAACGATCAGAGGTTCCCGCATCATTGACTTGGGACCTAACAACTATTTTTCCTGACGAGGCAGCTTTTAAGGCCGCAATTGCCGCGATTAAAACGCAAACAACCACTGTGGCTGGCTTGAAGGGGCAATTGGCCCAAAGTGGGGCAGTGTTATATCGTGTCACAACGGCGGTATTCGATTTGAATCGCCAGTTGGAACGGGTATATGTCTATGCGTCTTTAAACAATGATCAGGATACTGGCAATGCTGCAGCCCAAGCGTTAATGGGGCAGGCCGAGAGCTTGGTGGCAACTGTGGGTGCGGCCACGGCTTGGTTTGAACCTGAGGTATTGGCCCTGTCAGCGGATCAACTACAAACGCTGATTGATAACGAACCCCGGTTGGCGGATTATCAGCATGTGTTTGACGTATTGGGCCAGCAGCGGGCGCATACGCTGTCAGTGGCGGAGGAAAAATTGTTAGCGGGGGCTAGTGACATCTTTGGTGCGTCTGCTAAAACTTACAGCGTGCTGAGTGACGCTGATCTAAAGTTTCCGGTTGTTCAAGATGAAGCCGGTAATGATGTGCGACTGTCAGAAGGATTGTATGGTGTTTTGCTACAATCCACAACACCACGAGTGCGGCAGCAGGCCTTTGCGGCATTATATTCGGTTTATCAACAATTCCGGCATACCTTCGCCGCAACCTTGGCGAGTGAAGTCAAAATGCATAACTTTAGTGCTGAGACGCGCCACTATGCGAGTGCCAGAGCGGCCGCAATGAGTCGTAACAATGTGCCAGCAGTGGTCTATGATACCTTGGTGGAAACAGTCAATGATCATTTAGACTCGCTGCATCGTTACGTTAATTTACGTAAAGAGATCTTGGACTTGCCCGAACTGCACATGTATGACCTTTATACACCAATTACGGGTGAACCTAGCTTGAAATACACCTACCAAGAAGCTCAACAGATGGCGTTAAAAGCACTGGCAGTTTTGGGACCGGATTACACTGCCAATGTTCAAAAGATGTTTGATGGTCGGGCAATTGATGTGGTTGAAAATCAGGGTAAACGGACGGGCGCTTACTCAGGCGGGATGTATGATACTAAACCGTATATTTTGTTGAATTGGCAAGATAGCTTGGAAAGCTTGTTCACGTTGGTTCATGAGATGGGACACAGCATGCATAGCCATTACACTCGGACAAATCAACCGTACCAGTATGGTGATTATTCAATCTTTGTTGCGGAAATTGCCTCGACAACGAATGAAAACTTGCTGACGGACTACCTGTTGAAAACCCAGACTGACCCCAAGGTGCGAGCTTATGTATTAAACCATTATCTGGATGGCTTTAAAGGCACGGTATACCGCCAGACGCAGTTCGCAGAATTTGAGGACTACATTCACCAACAGGATGCCGCTGGCGAAACTCTGACGGCTGACTTCATGAGTGATTTCTACGGCAAACTTAATCAGCGTTATTACGGTGATGGGGTGATTTCCGATCCACAAATCGCTGATGAATGGACCCGAATTCCACATTTCTACTATGACTACTATGTGTACCAGTACGCAACCGGGTTTGCGGCGGCTACGACGTTATCGCAACGAATTTTGAGTGGCGACGAGGCAAAGCGGGATGCCTACTTGGCCTATCTAAAGGCGGGAAGTTCTGCCTTACCACTTGATGTGATGAAACAAGCGGGCGTCGATATGACGCAACCGGGCTATTTGCAGACGGCTTTTGCAACGTTCGACGAGCGCTTGGCAGAATTCACGCAATTGGCGTATGAATTAAACTAACAGATCGACTAAAAACACGACCACTCCGTTTCGGAGGGTCGTGTTTTTTAGGATTAATCAGTAGGCAACCAGTCACGTTGCCAAATTAACCCCATAGTTTTTTCACCGGTGTGCACGCTAATAGCCGGTCCGAGCTGGCTTTGAACAAGTTGGACTTCGGGGAATTGTTCAGTGAGCGTGGCGGTCCACTGAGCGCCCAGTTCAGGATTATTCGCATTGATAACCGTCACGACGAGTGGATAATCGACTTGCTGCAAGGTAGCTTTCAGCTTAGCAAGCATGTAGTTAAAGGCTTTGCGCATAGTGCGCTCCTTACCAATCGCAATGATTTGACCGGCGTCATTAAAGGTCAATAGGGGCTTGATATTTAACAGGTTACCAATCATAGCGGAGCGGTTGGTTAGTCGTCCCGTTCGCGCCAGATGACTGAGGTTGTCAACCGCGAAATAAACGTGCATGGTGTCGCGGAGATTCTCTAATTCGGGAACAATTTCACTGGCAGAGTCACCATTGGCAACCATTTGACCAGCTAGAAGGTAAAGATTAGCTTCGCCGGCGCTGGCAACGAGTGAGTCAACCGGGTAAATCTTGGCCTTTGTGTAGGTTTGGCAAAACATCTTGAGGTTACTCATAAATGACGTAATCCCACTTGAAAGGTGAATCGAAATAATTTCGTCAAAACCAGCTGCAGCCAACCGATCATAGGCAGTTTCAATTTGGCCTAAGGAGACTTGCGCAGTCGTCGGGAGTTCTTGATTGGTTTTCAAGTAATCGTAGAAAGTGGCGAGGCTGAGTTCGGATTCAGGATACTGGTGGTCGCCCAAAATAACGGTAATCGGCAGAACTGTAATGTGGTACTGTGCGACCTGCTCAGCGGTTAAATACGCGGCAGTGTCCGTGACGATAGCGGTTGGCATAGACGTTCCCCTTTGTTCTTCAAAAAATAGTTGGGTCAATCATACCATATTGATTATCATTTGCGTATTTTTCTTCAGGATAAACGCGAAATAATACTATTTTTGACCAAAAAAACACCACTAGCTGTCTGGTAATAGCTAGTGGTGATATCGATTAAACTTAGAGAACGTGCAAATTGGGCTGTAAAGTGGTGGTTGAGCCTAAGTTTGGTGCATAAGTTGGTTCAGCCATTAAGGATTGTTTTGTCGCAATTCCTTGGCTTTCGCAGACTTCACAGAGTGCTTCGTAAGTCACGTCATTGAGCAGTAATCCGCATTGAGAAACATCACAATTGAAGATAACGGCCGAAGGAGATTGGGTAATCTTCATTTCAGCAGCCAACTTCTGATCGGTCTTGAATGCCTGCTTGGCTAGGTCAGAAGAACAATCTTCCTTAAACATATCAATATCCAAATGACAGGCTTGAGCTAAAGATAAGGCTAATTCAGTCGAGAACTGTTGATGATCCGCAACAACGGCTGTTTGCATCTTAAGTAGAAAATCACGGCCTTTGCGTTTACCTTGAAATAACGCCGCTTTATAAGCCAAAATAGCATTATAATGAACCTTGAACTGGGCATTACGCTCAGCTAAAGTGGGCTGTGCCGGAAGTGATCGTGCCACCACCTGTTGTGTCAACAGGGGCACGAACTGAAAGGATACCTTACTATTAAGACGCGCCGCTAACTTCATAATGTTTTGTTCGGAACGCATACACGGTGCGCCCAATGGGTTAACGAACAAATAGACTTCTAACACATTGCTTCCTCCTAATATCCATCCTGGTTGGTGACCAACCAAAAAATAACAATACCACTACATTAGCAAAATTTCAAAAAATAGCAACTCGGAACATTTGTTTGTTAGTAACTTACTCGTTTAAAACGCAACCTAATCATGCAACATTTTTCCAAATAGGTAAAGCTAAACGCCTTGTAAAAATGAAGGGGCGTGACGAATGCATAATTAGTGAAGAAAACCACAAGTCGTTGAGGTAATTACTCTCGATTCTGGTTAAAAATATGGTAGAATCGTAAGATGGAACGTGTAATTAAAGTTGGGGGATAGTCAGTATGGTAACCAATTGGGATCAATTTTTATTACCCTATCAACAGGCCGTGAGTGAGCTGAAAGTGAAGCTACGTGGTATTCGTAAACAATTTGAGAATCAAAGTGAGCGACCACCGATTGAATTTGTGACGGGCCGAGTTAAGCCAATCGCTAGTATTAAGGAAAAGATGTCCCGACGACACGTTGCAGAAGAACGGTTGGAACAAGATATGCAAGACATTGCGGGCTTGCGTATCATGTGTCAATTTGTCGAAGATATTTATCAAGTAGTTGATCTTTTGCGACGCCGGACTGACCTAACGATTTTAGAGGAACGGGATTACATCCACAATGAAAAACCAAGTGGATACCGTTCTTACCATATTGTTATTGAGTATCCGGTTCAACTGGTGTCCGGTGAAAAAAAGATCTTGGCTGAAATTCAGGTGCGAACGTTGGCCATGAATTTTTGGGCAACGATTGAACATTCGTTAAATTATAAGTACCAAGGTGCGTTTCCTAAAGCGTTAAGTGATCGACTGCAGCGTGCAGCCGAAGCAGCGTTTAAGCTGGATACGGAAATGTCTGAAATTCGCGAAGAAATTCAAGAAGCACAGCAGTATACCCCCAAACATGATGATGGCACCACCGGTTCGCCGGCACGGCCAAGCAAGGAAGAATGATATGAAGGTTTCCATTTTTAGTAATAATGGGTTGTCCTCTCAAAAGGTGGCGACCGCTTTACAAAAAGGTTTAACAGCAGCAGGCGTTCCAATTGATAGTTTGGACCCTGATGTGGTCGTGACGGTTGGTGGCGATGGGACATTATTGTCGGCCTTTCACCATTACAATGACCGGCTAGATAAGGTTCGCTTTGTTGGGATACATACGGGGCACCTCGGCTTTTATACGGACTGGCGCGACTATGAGGTTCAAGAGTTAATTGATAGTCTGGCGCAAGACAACGGTCAAAGCGTGAGCTACCCGTTGTTGACGATACAGGTAGAGTATGCGGATGGTACCCATCCAGATCAAGCATTGGCGCTAAATGAGTCAACTATCAAGAAGGTCTCGGGGACAATGGTTGCCGATGTCTATATTAAGGATGAGTTATTCGAAAGTTTCCGAGGAGACGGGCTGTGCATCTCGACGCCAACTGGTTCGACGGCTTATAATAAATCAGTCGGTGGTGCGGTGTTGAACCCACGTTTTAATGCCGTTCAGATGGCCGAAATTGCCTCTATTAATAATTTGGTTTTCCGGACGTTGGGATCGCCTTTGATTATTCCGGCGGATGAGTGGATTCGTATCGAGCCGGCTGATCCGACTGACAACGTGTTGATGTGTGATCAGTTGGGAATCGAGGGCCGACCAATCAAGGCCATTACGTACCGAATTGCCCGGCAGCGGATTGCCTTTGCGGAGTATCGGCATACGCATTTCTGGCAACGTGTGGAATCTTCCTTTATTGGGAGGGAGAACGCATGATGACATTTGAATGGCAAGTCACTGGTGAAAGTCCCGTGCACGTGCGGACCGTGTTAATGGCCCACGGTGTCACGCGGACTTTTTTAAAACAGGTAAAGTTCCATGGTGGTGTGGTAACGTTGGACGGTCAACCGGTGCGGGTGATTGCGATGGCTACGCCAGGGCAAGTGGTCGGATTGCAATTACCACCAGAACCAGATAACCCGCACGTGACGCCGTCGTTTGCGCCCTTAGATATTCTGTATGAAGATGAGCACTTTCTGGTCGTCAATAAGCCAGCAGGGATGGCGTCAGTGCCCTCGCACCTCTATTCGGAGGATACGTTAGCGAATCGGGTCAAAGGGCATCTGCTGACGATTCAAGCGCCGAGTACGGTGACCCATATTGTTACACGATTGGATCGAGATACGAGTGGCGTGGTGTTATTTGCCAAACACCACTTTGCCCACTCAGTGTTAGACAAGCAATTAAAACTGAAACAAATTGATAAGCGTTATGTTGCGGTGGCAAGTGGTCGGATGATGCCGGCTCATCAGCAGTTGACGGGACCGATTGGGCGCGAAGCAGGGTCCTTTATTAAACGGACGGTTAGACCGGATGGACGAGCTGCTGAAACGGAGGTATGGGTGCGAGCAACGTCAGCAACGGCAAGTCTATTGGCGGTCAAGCTGCATACGGGGCGAACACATCAGATCCGGGTGCATTGTGCAAACGCGGGGCACCCCTTATTAGGGGACTGGTTGTACGGGCGACCAACTAATCCGTGGATTCAGCGACAAGCGTTGCACTGCGCCCGCGTGCAGTTTTTTCAGCCATTTGCGGGTAAGTGGGTAACCTGTTATGCCCCGTTGCCAGATGATATGGCGCGAGTTATTTCTCAAGAATTTGATAGTTGATTAACCAAAATAATGTAATTGCGTATGCTGCAATTGCATTGTTTTTTTACGTGTTAAATAACGTTACAAATAGTGCTGAATGTGTGAATGTAAAATAGCTTCAATAAATAATTATTGAGCTTACGATATAATTAAATGGTTACAGGCATTTTTTAAAGCAAAATACTAGGAAATACTGATATAGATGGATTTTAGCGATAAGAAATTTTGATTTTGGATTTATTATTCGAATGACGAAAAACGTTTTGCCTAATGTTATCTTAATATTAAAAAATTTATGATTAAACTAGTATCACGGGTGAAACAGTGGTAGTATGAAACCTATAGAAAAAAGTTCGTGGGGAGCCTTTTTTTATTTAATGGATAGTGAATTTCCATTAATTACTAATCGATTTGGGGGTAGCATGGTTAGTTAACTATATTATTTAATTTTTAAGGACGGTGTTAAGAGTGAAATTTATGCGGAATAAAGCTTTTAACGGCGATCCCAAATTGCGGTATAAAATGTTTAAGGCAGGCAAAAAATGGGTTTTTGCCACTTTAGCAACTTTTTCGCTTTTGGGGGGCGCAAATCAACTGACTGCGCATGCGGATACTACTAGTCAAACAGCAGAAACTGAGAGTTCTGTGACTAGTAGCTCAAGCAGTTCAGGGAGTTCCAATAGTGTGACGCTTTCAACTAGCTCTAGTAAGTCCAGTGCGGCCTCTTCGGCTAATTCTGAAGCAGCGACTTCATCATCAAGCGCGGCCACTAGTAGTTCAACTCAAGTAAGCACTACCAATAGTACGTCTTCGTCTGCTACAAGTAGTGCCGCTAGTGCAGCACTATCTACGAGTAGTTCAGCTGCAAGCTCTAGTGCAAGCTCTAGTGCAAGCAGTGCGGCAGCATCTTCTAGTACAGCATCTTCGGCTGTTACGACCAGTTCTAAATTAACTGATGGTACGACACAGTCAAGTGCTACATCTATTAGTCCGGTATCGGCTTCCTTAATGACCGTACATACGACTCTAACGGATAATGTAGTTCCAGATGTTTCAAGTGTTGCTAGGACTGGTCAGAGATTATCACGAATGGCTGCTGTTGAGTCAACAAGTGTGATGAGTGAAAGTGACGCCAAAACTTCGGCAGCGGCTGCTGTTTCTGCGGCAGCGGTATCATTGCGTGCAGCAAGTAGCTATGCCACTTTAGTAAATACCTTGGATACTCAGACGGCACTTAGCAACGCGCAAAGTGCTTATAGTGCTGCGGTTCAAGCGTATGACTTTACGCAATATTACAATAGCCTAGCGGCTTCTTATACAGCCGCAACGGGTAATAGTGCGGGAGACGTGGATGATTTAACGACGCATGCATCAAGTGCGGCTAGCCTAGCAACTTCTTATGCGGCCAATGCATCATCAGCTGCAGTGGCGACATCAAGTGCAGCGGTTGCAGCGGCAACTGCTGCAGCCGCAGGTTTAGTTACGCTGGTTAGCAGTGCTAATGCCATTACCGATAGTGAGAAAGCCACGGCTTCATCTGCTGTTACTTCAGCTAATGCGGCTTTGAATTCGGTTTATACGTCAACACAGTATGATCGTGACAATACGACGGTGGCGGGGTTGTACACAACGGCTAGCAGTGCGGCCAGCGTGGCAACCAGTGCGGCAAATCAGATCGCATCATTGCAAGATTCTGCAAGTGCAGCATTAACAGCTGCTAGTTCTGCTGCAGCCGCTGGAGATTTTGCCGGTGCGAGCGCGGCATATGTTGATGCAAATAGCTTGGCCAGTGTAGCCAGTGCCTTGGCATCAACGGCAACATCTGCAACGTCAACAGCACAATCGGCGGCTAGTCAAGCAAATGGCCTAGCGATCACTGACATTGCAAGTTCAGCAGCGGTCAATGCAAGTGCAGCGTCAACATCAAGCTCATTGGCTAGCAGTGCAGCTAGCCAAGCGGCTAAACTTTCTGGGAGTCAGTCACTGAGTTATGCGGCAATTGCCAGCAACGCTGCCAGCACAGCGGTAAATGCCGCAACGGTTGCTAGCAGTGTTGCCGCAACTTTAACAGCAGCGACTACAGCGCAATCTGCGACGAAACTTGCTCAAACGGTGGCATCCGCAGCGGCGGCAGCATCTACCGCAGAATCAACTGCATTAAGTGCCGCTGAAATGGCGTCCTCATTTAATCAATCGGGGATGGAAGTCCAGTATCCTGACCAAGCAGAGAACGCAACGTCCTCATTGACGATTAGCAATACTGCGGTTAGTGTTGGCGATTCGATTAATGCAGCAACGACCCTGAATGTATCAGGGCTGCGTAATGGTAAAGCAACGTACACGTATTACTATTCCACCGATGGAACTGATTGGTCAGTTTGGGACACACAATCGGTTAGTGCTAACAGTTCTAGTAGCTCCAAAACGGTCAACTATGCGGGTGTTTACTTCATTTACGCCCGAGTGACGGGAGCAATATATGGTGTTCTTATTGATACGGATATCGATACCTCAACCAACATTGTGACAGTCGTTGTTACAGACCCTGATGGGAGTTATCAATCGCAAGCGGCTAGTTCAGCTACGTTGGCAAGTAGCTATGCAAACGAGGCCACATCGGCTGCAACACTTGCGAGTTCAGCTACTTCAGCACTAAGTGGCGTTGATTTAACTGACGTGACGACATCCTCCTATGCAGTAACTGCGCAAGACGCTAATGCAACAGCTAGTTCATATGCTGCACTGGCTACTTCTGCAGCTAGTGCAGCACAGAGTTCAGCTAGTTACGCTGCTAAAGCCAATTACCAGGGCTATTACGACAGTGCGAATTCGGCAGCTGTCGCAGCTGCTAGTAGCGAAGCTTTAGCAAGTAGTTATGCAACGCTTGCAAGTTCAGCGGCAACTGCCAGCAAGGCGGCAGCAGAAGCGGCATTGGTTGAAGATGCAAACAATGGTAATGAAAAGTTACAAAAAGAATTGGCTTCTAGTTATGCTGCAGCTGCCGCCTCATCGGCTTCAGTAGCGGCTAGTGCAGCTGTTCGAGCAGATTCAAATGCTAACGATGCAACACATATCACATCGTTAGCACCGAGTTATGCAAGCAACGTTACAGATTCTAACAGTGCCGCTACAGCAGCAGCTTCTGCTGCGAATAGTTACGCAGCGCAAGCTAGTTCGGCCGCATCAGTAGCTTCATCATATGCAGCCTTGGGTCAATACAGTGAAGCAGCCAAAGCTGCACAAACGGCTAATACTGATGCATTACTAGCGACACAAGAGTTAAGTTCGGCTCAGAGTGCAGCAACTGCAACGGCTACAACACTGATGAGTCTCCAGTCATCATACGCGGCATCTGTTGCCGCAGCTGATACAACAACGGCCAGTTCTTTGGGGACAGTTGCAAGTTCAGCGGCTAGCGTGGCTAATTCGTTGGCAACTGCAATGACTTCGAACACTGCGTTAGGAAGATCATATGTTTCCGTAACGAGTTCCTATGCGGCTGCGGCTGAAGTTGCTGCGAGTGCTGCCGCTTCTTCTGCTTCGACAGCGTCTTCTTATATGACGGCGGCTTCTTCTGCGTTGAGTAGTGGCAATACGATTGCGGCTAGCTCGTATGCCACTGCGGCGGATAATGCTTTGTCTGCAGCGTCCACTTATTTGGAAGCAGCCAGCTCGGCAGCTAGCTTGAGTAGTCTAGGTGCTTCAGCTGCCGTAGACTATTCTAATAATTTAGGAAATCCAACTTACACAGTTAGTGGGGATTCGTTAACAATTTTAGGGATTCCATTAACGATGGGCTATACGGTACAGCCATCAGCACTGACTTCAACAACGTCTGGCAAAACGATTACCTTAACTGGAACTGCTGCCATTTCTATTGTTAACGTTCTGCCATTGAATAGCTCACATGAATGGCAGGTTCAAGTCAACGGAAAGTGGTACTCACTGGCAGATGCTAAAACGGCTGGATTTATTTCAAGTTACAATGATAGCGATAATACAGATGGCTATCATTTGTTAGGAACCTTGACGGAATCTAGTACGTTACATGTTACAGTTGCTAGTAATTTCACTGGTACCATGTTGTTTCAGATGAAAGCCAGTTTAACAACGATAGGTATCACGTTAAATGGTAGTAACAAAATTGGCAGCAACATAGCCGAGGTAGATGTCTATAGTAGTGCAATCGATGCTGATAATTTAACGGTTGATGGCGAAAACTACGTTATGAATAGTCAGTCCGGTTCATACTCAGCCATTACTGATCCTGGTAATGCGACTGGGACGGTAACATGGACGAGTAGTGACACATCGTTAGCAACGGTTAGTGATTCTGGGGTTGTTACGGCAGCAAGTTCCGGTTCTGGAGTCGTAACGATTACAGCAACAATTACGAATTCCGATGGCACAACTTTGACAGCTTCTAAACAAGTGACGGTCGGTAATGGGTTAAGTGATAAGACAGTTGATGCTGGGAGCACATTGACTTGGACTCCGGATGGCACAATTGAAGATCCTGGTGATGGTAGTATTAGTTACCAATGGTATGGTCCAGATGGCAACGCAATTTCTGGTCAAACTAGCCCGACTTTAACACTGAGTGGAGTTAGTGCTAGTGATGCCGGATCATATTACTTGAAGGTTTCGACATCTAATAACTCATATAAGATTGGACCAGCGACGTTAACAGTTAATGCCGCGGAAACCTCTGCAGCTGCAGAGGCTGCCAGTGCTGCATCGAGTGCCGCTAATGCAGCTGGCGAGTATGCTAGTGTTGCTAGTTCTTATGGCAACTTAGCAAGTAATTATGCCCCTAAGAACTCTGCTGCTAGTGCTTTTGCTTCTCAGGCTAGTTCTGCGGCTGATGTTGCTTTAACTGCTTCAAGCGCTGCATCCAGTGCAGCTGCGGCAGCATCTACTGCGCAATCACAAGCCGAATCTGCAGAGGCGGCTGGTGCAAACTCGGCTGCTCAAAGTTACGCTTCGACAGCATCTAGTGCAGCATCAACGGCTAAAGAAGCAAAGGAAAATGCTTCTAGTGCGGCAAGTGATGCTCAGTCATATGCAAACTTAGCGATTAATGCGGTTGCTGATTCTGACTCGGAATCTGAGTCAGCCAGTGAATCCGAATCGCTAAGTGCCAGTGAATCCGAATCGTTGAGTGCTAGTGAATCAGAATCCTTAAGTGCTAGTGAATCCGAATCTCTAAGTGCTAGTGAATCTGAATCACTGAGTGCGAGTGAATCAGAGTCCTTGAGCGCTAGTGAATCCGAATCTCTAAGTGCGAGTGAATCTGAATCACTGAGTGCCAGCGAGTCTGAATCTCTGAGTGCTTCTGAATCTGAATCGTTGAGTGCGAGTGAATCTGAATCTCTAAGTGCTAGCGAATCGGAATCCTTGAGTGCTTCTGAATCAGAATCGTTGAGTGCTAGTGAATCTGAATCCCTAAGTGCTAGCGAATCCGAATCTCTAAGTGCTTCTGAATCAGAGTCCTTGAGTGCTAGTGAGTCTGAGTCATTAAGTGCCTCTGAATCTGAATCACTAAGTGCCAGTGAATCAGAATCGTTGAGTGCTAGTGAATCTGAATCCCTAAGTGCTTCTGAATCAGAGTCCTTAAGCGCAAGTGAATCTGAATCACTAAGTGCTTCTGAATCCGAATCCTTAAGTGCTAGTGAGTCCGAATCACTAAGTGCCAGTGAATCCGAATCACTGAGTGCTAGTGAATCCGAATCTCTGAGTGCCAGCGAGTCTGAATCTCTAAGTGCGAGTGAATCCGAATCGTTGAGTGCTAGTGAATCTGAATCACTAAGTGCGAGTGAATCTGAATCTCTGAGTGCTTCTGAATCTGAATCTCTAAGTGCTTCTGAATCAGAATCACTAAGTGCGAGTGAATCGGAATCACTGAGTGCCAGTGAATCGGAATCACTAAGTGCTTCTGAATCAGAATCGTTGAGTGCTAGTGAGTCCGAATCTCTAAGTGCTTCTGAGTCTGAATCGTTGAGTGCTAGCGAGTCCGAATCACTAAGTGCTAGTGAATCTGAGTCAGGTAGCTTGGTAACTGGCGGTGATGGTGATGTCATTAACTCAGATTCTGAGTCCGAATCAGGATCCGAAGCCGATCCAGAATCAAATGCTCAGTCTGGTCGTTTGGTAAATGGTGGTGCCGCGGCAGGTGTAGTAGGTCAAAACCTAACTGATTCATCAACTGGTAACAATAAGGCTATCAGTCAGTCAGGTAGTGCGGACACCGTTAATGCATCAACCGGTAGTAATCAGTCTGATGACACCGGGACACATTCAGCCGACAATTCTCAATCAGATAAGTTACCACAAACAAATGAATCACGAGATGGTTCCTTTGCGGCAGTGTTGGGTACTATTCTTGCTGGTTTCTTGGGCTTGGTTGGATTTAAGAAAAGAAAGCAAGATGATCAATAAGAATCAGCTTGTTAAGAAAAATGAGTAAGGAATTAGTAAAGATACGGCAAAGTGTTAGTTTCTAATAAAGGACTGATGAAATCCAAAATTGGGTTTCGTCAGTCCTTTTCTTGCGGATTTGTATGAAAATTTCACTGACGTATTAGCAATTTATTCCGCTAACCCAAAGATTGTTTCCCACCCACAACCAATCTCAAAA
>OMJG01000473.1_pt1 | contig 30034 bp, 28 predicted proteins | sample 1646431 | NCBI WGS metagenome assembly OMJG01 (sample SAMN03771674, study PRJEB25209) | food metagenome | isolation source: Cotija cheese | place: Mexico:Jalisco,Michoacan | collected 2011-12-12
AGGTTGAGCCCTTTGCGCTTGGGAATGCCCGAACCGCCACCAGATCTCCAGCATCAAACTGATCGAGCCGATCCCGCATCAAGTGCCGTAGTTGCCGATAAAGCCGATGGCGAACCACCGAATTACCAACGCTTTTGGGCACGATGAAGCCGACCTTCACAGGGTGAAGGTCGGCTAAAGACTCGGCTGGCGCTTTCGCGACGGATACCAAGACCCTCTTGGCCCTTCCGCGCGCCCCGCGAGATGCAATGGCGAAATCCGCCGATCGCCTCATGCGGTGGTCGGCAGGAAGCAAGGCTCAGGCCGAGAGTGAGTGGCGTCCCTTGCGGCGGCGGTTCGCCAGTACTGCGCGCCCCGCGCGGGTGCCCATACGCTTGCGGAAACCGTGCACCTTGGCGCGACGGCGATTGTTCGGCTGGAAAGTCCGCTTGACCACGGTTGTACTCCCACGTTGATCGGGCGAGCAATGCTCGCGTTACTTAAATTGTGTACGCGTTAGCGCACACTCGACTACGCGACTTTACGCGAATTGTGCCCGATCGGTCAATGAATGAGCCGCTTCTGGTGATACGTCTCTCAGGTTAGTAAGGCTATTAAAACTGCCGTCGAAATCACCTTAGAAACGTGCCCACGAGAAATCCACAGGCATGGGCTGTCAGCCACCACCACAGATATGCCCGAATCTATCCGGATTACCCAAAAACACAGCGAAGTAATGACACGGATGTAATTTCCACAGTTGTGGACAACCATGTGGATAAAACTTTGTGCAGAACCATATGGAGTCGCCTAAGATGGCGATACTGCACGCTATGCTTGCGCGCAACAGCATTCGTTTTCCGGCCATTGATGTACCACCACACCATCGGTGACCGTTCGAGGAGTAGGTATGAGTGACGGCAACCCGGCCAAGGCAACATGGCAGGCAGCTACCGAGCTTCTCCGCGACGAAGGGGATCTCTCAGACTCGCAAACCGCGTTTGTGCGAATGGCACATCCGCTGGCTGCCGTTGATGATGTTTTCATGATTGCCGTGGGCTCCGAGTTCGTGAAGTCTTGGATCGAGGACCATGTGGCTGATCGAATGACGGACAAAGTTTCAGCGATCATTGGCCACAGCATTCGGCTGATGATCTCAGTTGATCCGTCCATCAACGATATGCCGAATGCTCTTCAGCCGGAATCTGAACAGCAGCTGCGGCGCGTAGAGCAACCGGCCTTTGAGCGTTATGCCGATAGCGCGCAGTCCTATGCCGAATCCCGTCCAGAAGTGGCGCCAACGCCCAACGAGGGCTCTTACCAAGATCCACGTGAAGTTCGTTACCGGGATTCCCACTATCAGAGCGATCAGCCATATCGTCCCCAGCAGGATCGGTCAGTTCTGACGCAAGCCGGCTTAAATCCCGAGTACACCTTTGACAACTTCGTGATTGGCGATTCCAACCGGTTCGCCACAGCTACCTCGCTTGCCGTGGCCGAATCTCCCGGTACCACGTACAACCCACTCTTCCTCTATTCGGATTCAGGGATGGGCAAAACCCACCTCATGCACGCGATTGGCAACTACGCCCTGAATCTCTACTCGCGCAGCAAAATCCGGTACGTCAGCTCCGAGGAGTTCGTTAACCTGTTCATCAATTCGCTGGAAAGCGGCAAGATGAAAGAGTTCAAGGATCAGTTTCGCTCAGTGGACATCCTGCTGATTGATGACATTCAGTTTATTGGCGGCAAAGAGGACACCATGGTGGAGTTCTTTCACACCTTTAACGCCTTAACGAATGCCAATAAGCAGATTGTTATTACCTCGGATGTTGCGCCGAACCTCCTCAACGGCTTCGAGGAACGCATGCTCTCCCGATTCAACTCCGGTGTTACGGCGAGTATTGACCGGCCCAATTTGGAAACGCGTATCGCAATCCTCAAGAAGAAGGCGAATGCGGATGGCATCGAAGTGCCTCGGGAAGTCCACGAGTTCATCGCCTCGAACATCACCACGAATATTCGTGAAATGGAAGGCGCCCTGCGCCGTGTCACCGCCCTGGCCGACCTCACGAACCAGCCAGTCAGCCTGTCCCAATCGCAAGCGGTACTCAAGGACCTCATCTCAAACCCAGACACAATCGAGATCACTGCCAGCCTCATCATGGGCCAAACCTCGAACTACTTCCAGCTCACGATCGACGATCTGACATCTACGGACCGTTCCCGAAGCATCGTGGTTGCACGGCACATCGCTATGTACCTGTGCCGTGAGATGACCGAGCTATCGCTACCGAAGATCGGGGAGATCTTTGGTGGCCGCGACCATTCAACGGTTTTGACCGCCTACCGCAAGATCGATAAGCAGATGGCGCAGAAGCAGACCACCTACAATCAGGTCTCCGAGCTGACCAGCCGCATTAAGCAGGCTGCACAGCACCCCGAGTAAGCTGAAATCTCAATTCTTCTTCCACGGCTCAACTTGCGCATGAGCGCGCCCAAAATGGTCTATCCACAAGCTCTGTGTATATCTTGTGATTCTAAGACTCAAAACTGCGGACAGATCATCTCGAGTGGTGGACACTTTGCCTCACTCCTTGTTTCATCCACAATCGGCGTTGTTTATCCACAGATACCCGCACGAGTTATCCCCACTACAATAGAGAATCTTTCCCAACGATCTCGCGCATTCGAACAACTCTCCACAAGCTCCACATGCCCTATAACTACTACTAAACTAAGAACTGGATTTGAAACATCTCATCGCGGACTGGCTCAAGAACTTCCTCCAGCTGTCTCGGACTGGAACGACCGCCCGCGCCACCCACAAAGAGAATTACAAAAACTGTTCTGGGTGCTCATCGCATATAAAAAGACGCGCATAACTGCCACGGATCAACATTCTCGTAATTACAAGTTTGTTCCCCGCGCACCCTGAGCAGTGATTCGGGGAACCAACGCGGAAATCTCGCGTAAAGTTATCTCAGTATTGTTTCGTCAGAAAGAAGATTTACTGTGAAGCTTCGCGTTGAACATGACGTTTTTGCAGACGCTGTGTCCTGGGTTGCCCGGACCATTCCAACACGGCCCTCACTGCCGGTTCTAGCGGGGATCCGCATCGAAGTGGATACGGATGGCACCGTGGCGCTGGGTTCTTACGATCCAGATATTTCCTCTCATGCGGTGATCGAGGCCGTTGTGGATGAGCCAGGCACAATCTTGGTGCACGGCCGCCTTCTCTCAGATTTCGCGAAGGCCTTGCCGAATAAGCCGATCGATCTAGAAGTTGTGGGATCGAAGCTGGAGATCGTGTGCGGATCTTCGCATATCTCCATGCAATCAATGCCTCTGGAGGATTACCCGGAGATCCCCGCGCTTCCTGAAATTACAGGAACCGTGGATGGCGCCGCGTGGCAGGAGGCGGTAACTCAGGTAGTTTCGGCCGCTTCCAACGATGACACTCTCCCGCTCCTCGTGTCCGCGTGCATCGAAATCAACGGATCCAACGTGTCACTTATGGCCACCGATCGCTACCGTCTGGCCATTCGCGACCTCACGTGGGAGCCGGCAGACGAGGATTACTCGGCGCGTATCTTGGTCCGGGCAGCGCGGCTTGCCGATATCGCGAAGTCGCTCGGTTCGGTGGGCAAGGTAAACGTGTCCATTGATACGTCAGGTCGCGCAGGCATGGTGGGATTTGAGGCCGCCGGACGGCGTAGCGTTGCCCGGCTGATCGAAGGAGAGTACCCGCCCGTGCGCAGCCTCTTCCCCTCCGAAACTAACGGGCACGCAACCATCCGGCGAACAGAATTGCTCGATGCAATCAAGCGCGCCCGGCTCGTGGTAGAGAAGAATTCCGCGGTACGGCTGTCTTTCACTGAGGGCCAGGTTGTGCTCGAGGCGGGCCAAGGGGATAACGCCCAGACCAGTGAGGCCCTCCCGGCCACGCTGATCGGCGAGGATATCGCCATGGCATTCAATCCGTCTTACCTCCAAGAGGGACTCACGGCGGTGGGCGATGAGTTCGTCCGTTTGTCTTTCACCCACCCGAGCAAGCCGGCCGTTCTGACAGCACAGCCGGAAGAAGGCGGAGAGGATTCTGAGGATTTCCGCCTGCTGCTCATGCCGATTCGCGTGTACGGAGGGTAGGCGGCAGAGGATCGTTGTATCTCACAGATCTAGCCCTTTCTGATTTCCGGTCCTATCGGCAGGTTGTTCTACATCTGAGTCCCGGCGTCACCACTTTTGTGGGGGAGAACGGCCAGGGAAAAACCAACATTGTCGAGGCAATCGGTTATCTGGCCACGCTGTCCTCGCACCGCGTGGCCTCGGACAACGCGCTCGTTCGGCAGGGAGCCCAGGCGGGCGTAATTCAGGCCAAGGTGGTGCACGGTGAACATCCCACCACCGTGGAGGTTGAGATCTTTGCTGGCCGCGCCAACCGGGCGCGGATCAACCGTGGTGGTGTGCGGCCGGTGGAGCTGATCGGGCACGTTCGTACCGTCACATTCGCACCCGAGGACTTGGAGCTTGTACGCGGGGATCCGGCCGAACGGCGCAGGTTCCTCGACGATCTGATGATTCAGATGAAGCCGCGAATGGCCGGCGTGAAGGCGGAATACGAGAAGGTGGCGCGCCAGCGGGCTGCGCTGCTGAAATCGCTGGGCGCCCAGCGGCGGCGCGGCGGGAATATTGATTCTGGGGCGCTCGATGTGTGGGATGTACAGCTCGCAAAGCTTGGTGCGCAGATCACGGTGGCGCGCGCGCAGATCGTGGCAGGCCTTCGCCCGCACGTGACTGAGTACTACCAGATAGTCTCCGGCCAGTCCGGAATGGCCGGAAACGCGCGTATCGATTACACCGATAGCGCTACGAAAGGCGCGTTTACGTTGCCCGGACTCGAGGAACTTGGTGATGCAGATCGTGGGGAGGACGCCGCCCGGTTGGTCACGAATCACGAGGATGATCTGACAGACGCCGATTTGACTGAAGTACAGCTCCTTTCGGCGTTGGCCGAGCGGCGGGACCAGGAGATTGCGCGCGGGATCAATCTTGTGGGCCCGCACCGTGACGAGCTTCGGCTTGGACTCGGCACACTTCCGGCGAAGGGCTACGCCTCCCACGGCGAGTCCTGGAGTTACGCTTTGGCTTTGCGGCTGGGTGCGTGGAAGCTTCTGCGCGAGGATTCTTCAGGGGAATGGGCCGACGACGGCGAGCCAATCCTCATCCTCGACGATGTATTCGCGGAACTGGATGCCAGCCGACGCAAGCGGTTGGCGGAAACCGTACTGGAGGCTGGTCAGGTTTTCGTGACGGCCGCGGTGGGCGATGATTTGCCCAAGGAACTGAGCGGGGATCGTTTCCTCGTGCACGATGGGATCGTGGAGCCAATCGATGGCTAGCAAGGTTCAGGATGCCAAGCGCAAGGCAGCCGAGAAGAATGGAGATATTCTGGCTCTTTCGGCGCTTGATCGAGTGCGGCAGGCGGCCTTTGCCCACGGTGAGGTGCGAACCCGCCGACCCAGCGCGGTGGCCAGCGCCCGCGAGCAACAGCAGCGCGAAGGCGAAAGCGAACCGCTAGGAGCCGAGGTGTTTTCTCCGGGACCCGGCTGGGGAGATGTTGGATCCGGAGCTAAACCGTCGCGCCGCGATCCTCAGCCGATCTCCGCACTGTTGGAACGGACGGTGCGAAACAAGGGCTGGGGCCAGCGCCTAGAGGTGGCCGGCGTGACAGCGCGTTGGGATGAGATCGTGGGGGCGAACGTGGCCAGGCACTGCACGGTGGAGTCTTTCAGTGATGATGGGGTGCTGACCCTGCGGGCATCCTCCACCTCATGGGAAACTCAGATTAAGGCTGTGCTTGCCACTTTGGATCAGCGCATCGCCCAAGAGGTTGGCGAGGGCGTGGTCAAAGAGATCAACGTGGTTGGGCCCTACCGTCCCTCGTGGAAGCACGGGAAGTTTTCCGTGCCTGGCCGCGGACCGCGCGATACCTACGGCTAGCTCACCGCAGCTAGATCTGGACAGATACGAAATCTGGCTGGATAGCGGCGGCCACTTCGCGTAGGTCAGCAACCTTGAACACCACGGTAGAGGTGTTGGAGCCAGCGTGAAAACCCGTGGTACCCGTCAGATCAAAAACTCCCGAATCGATAGCGAGCTTCACGTTAGCTGGGGCCCCCAACATGTCAAACAGAGAGACGGCGCCCGAGCGCGTTCCGAAGGCTCCTTCAACGGTCTCCAGTTTGGCGAAACTCAGGCGCTTCGATCCCAGTTCAGAAGCAACCAGCTTGAGGTCCACGCGCTGATCCCCGCGGGCGATCAGTAGATAGAGGTTGCCTTTCTTCTCCTGAAGCAGAAGATTCTTGAGAACGTGGTGATCTTCAGAACCGATTTGAGCCATGACGCCCTTGGTTATGGATTCCTCCACCGTCATGACGGCTTCGTGTTGGACTACGCGATACTCGATCCCCAACGAGGTGAGGAGGTCTTGGGCGGCGGCTTGGGTTGAATCGGCGTTCATGCGCTCAGTCTAGCTATCATGCACGTGGCTGACGTCTCATGTTTACGTGCCATTTCGGAGTGTTAGGGCAACCATATAACTCGGAAAATCACGTAATTTACGCTAGAATTGAGCGTGCCCTATTTTGTGTGGGGTCCTACCATATCGGGGTGGAAAGAGCCTCAAGGCTTAAGAATGAGCCCCGTGACGCAATGCGAAGGAGTAGCCAAGAGTGGCTGATGATGTCTCACAGGAATCCAGCAGTATTCTACCGGAAGTCTCCCATCACGTTGGACAAGTAGGCCCCGATCAATCCTACGATGCCTCGAACATTACTGTTCTTGAGGGGTTGGAAGCCGTACGCAAGCGGCCAGGCATGTACATCGGATCTACCGGGGAGCGCGGGCTCCATCACCTCGTATATGAGGTTGTGGACAATTCGGTGGATGAGGCGCTGGCCGGGTACTGCGATCACATCGAAATCACAATCCTCGCCGATGGTGGAGTACGCGTCTCGGATAACGGCCGTGGCATCCCGGTGGATGATCATCCAACCGAGCATCGGCCGGCCGTTGAAGTAGTTATGACGGTGCTGCACGCTGGTGGAAAGTTCGGCCAAGGCGGTTACGCCGTGTCCGGCGGCCTGCACGGCGTGGGCGTATCTGTTGTGAACGCGCTGGCTTCCCGGATGGAGACCGAGGTTCGCCGCGATGGCTATGTTTGGCGAATTGCGTACGAGAACGGTATTCCTGTAGCTCCGCTCGAACGCGGAGAAACCACGGAGGAGACCGGAACAACGCAGACGTTCTGGGCCAACTCAGAGATCTTCGAAACCATCGATTACGATTTCGAGACGCTGCGCAAGCGCTTCCACCAAATGTCCTTCCTCAACAAGGACCTTCGCATTACCCTGACCGATGAGCGGCCAACGGCCACCGCAGCAGGCGATGAAGTGACCGGGGATGAATCCGAGGAGAACGCGGAAGAGAAGTTCCGCAGCGTCTCCTACATGTATTCCGGTGGCCTGCTCGATTACGTCAAGTACCTCAACACCACGAAGAAGACGGAGATCGTCAATCCGGACGTCATCTACTTCGAGGAAGAGGACACCAACACGCACATCGAGTGCGAGGTGGCGATGCAGTGGACCTCGGGCTACTCCGAGACGGTCAATACCTTCGCGAACACGATTAACACGACTGAGGGCGGCACCCACGAAGAGGGATTTCGTGCGGCACTCACCTCTGTGATGAACCGCTACGCACGCGATCGCGGGCTCTTGAAGGAGAAAGATCCAAACCTGTCCGGTGAGGATATCCGCGAGGGCCTCACCGCCATCATCTCCGTAAAGCTTGGCAACCCTCAGTTCGAGGGCCAGACCAAGACCAAGCTAGGTAACACCGAGGCGCGAACCTTCGTCCAGCAGCAGATGGGTGTTCACCTAACCGATTGGTTGGATGCCCACCCCAACGAAGCCAAGGACATTATCCGGAAGGCAACTCAGGCGTTCCAGGCACGCGCTGCCGCGCGAAAGGCCCGCGAGGCTACGCGCCGAAAGAGCGTGCTCGAATCCGCCGCGATGCCCGGCAAGCTCAAGGACTGTACCTCCCGCAAGCCAGAAGAGTGCGAAATCTTCATCGTGGAGGGTGATTCGGCCGGCGGTTCGGCCGTCAATGGCCGCGATCCCGAGCATCAGGCGATCATGCCGATTCGTGGCAAGATCCTGAATGTGGAGAAGGCGCGGTTGGACCGTGCGCTGGGATCGGACACAATCCAAAGCCTCATCACCGCGTTTGGTACGGGCATTGGTGATGATTTCGATATCTCCAAACTGCGGTACCACAAGATCGTGTTCATGGCGGATGCGGACGTGGACGGCTCGCACATCGCCACGCTGCTCCTGACCCTCGTATACCGCTACATGCGGCCATTGATCGAAAACGGCCACGTGTACTTGGCGATGTCGCCGCTCTACCGCATTAAGTGGGCGAACGCCCCACATGATTACGTGTTCTCGGACCGGGAGCGCGATGACAAGCTGGCCGAAGGCAAGGCAAATGGACAGCGCCTCGTTAAGGACGAATCCCAGCGGATCCAACGTTACAAGGGCCTCGGTGAGATGAACGCCGAGGAGCTGTGGGAAACCACCATGGATCCTAGCTTCCGCACGCTCAAGCAAGTATCGATTGGTGAGGCCGCAGCAACTGACGAAACCTTCTCGGTTCTTATGGGCGAAGACGTAGAATCCCGCCGAACCTTTATCCAGCGCAACGCGCGCGACGTCCGTTTCCTTGACATCTAAGGCTGATAATCCGTGAGTGATGAAGTGAATACCCCAAGTACCTATAACCACGGCAACATCATGGACGTGGATCTCCAACGGGAGATGGAAAAGTCCTATCTGGACTACGCGATGTCCGTGATCATTGGCCGTGCGCTACCAGATGTTCGTGATGGCATGAAGCCGGTTCACCGCCGAGTGCTCTACGCGATGTATGACGGTGGCTACCGGCCCGAGAACTCCTTCTCCAAGTCCGCAAAGGTTGTTGGAGACGTCATGGGCCACTACCATCCCCATGGCGATAGTGCGATCTACGATACGATGGCTCGGCTAACCCAACCGTGGTCAATGCGTTATCCACTTGTTTCCGGGCAGGGTAACTTCGGAACCCCTGGCGATTTGGGTCCCGCTGCTCCCCGATACACCGAGGCCCGCATGGCACCGTTGGCCATGGAGATGGTACGTGACATCAAAGAGGACACGGTAGATTTCGAACCGAACTACGATGGCTCACTCCAAGAGCCAACGGTCCTGACCTCCCGCTTCCCGAACCTACTGGTTAACGGCTCTGAGGGTATCGCCGTGGGCATGGCCACCCGTATCCCGCCACACAACCTCCGTGAGGTCACTGAGGGCGTGCAGTGGTACTTGCAGCACCCGGATGCCAGCAAGGAAGAGCTGCTGGGCGAACTGATGCGGCGTATCAAGGGACCGGACTTCCCCACAGGCGCCACGATCCTTGGCACGCGGGGCATTGAGGATATGTACCGGACCGGCCATGGTTCGATCACCCAGCGCTCAGTGGTTGAGGTTGATGAGATCAACAACCGCCAATGCCTGGTGATCTCCGATCTGCCGTATCAGGTAAATCCCGATCGTCTTCTAGACCGCATGGTAGAAGGCATCCGCGACGGTCGGCTCCCCGGTATCGCGGACATCAGGGATGAGACGTCGGGCCGTGCGGGGCAGCGTATCGTCGTCGTCCTAAAACGCGACGCAGTCGCGAAGGTAGTACTCAACAACCTCTATAAGCACACCCAACTTCAGAACAACTTCCCCGCGAACATGCTCGCGCTCGTGGATGGTGTTCCGCGGACGCTTTCGCTGGACGGGTTCGTGCGGCACTGGGTTACCCACCAACTTGAGGTGATTCGGCGGAGGACCGAGTACCGGCTGCGTGAGGCCGAGAAGAGGCTTCACATTCTGGAGGGCTACCTCAAGGCTCTCGACATGCTGGACGAGGTAATCGCCCTGATCCGGCGGTCCCCAACAGTTGATTCCGCGCGTACCGGATTGATGGAGCTCCTAGAAATCGACGAGCTCCAGGCGAACGCGATTCTGGAGATGCAGCTCCGCCGCCTCGCCGCGCTCGAGCGGCAGAAGATCATGGACGAGTACAACGAAAAGCTCGCTCAGGTTGAGGATTACCGGGATATCATCGCGAGGGAAGAGCGCCAGCTCGAAATTATCTCTAACGAGCTCCAGACGATCGCTGATAAGTACGGGGACGATCGCCGCACCACCATCCGCCCCTTCGATGGGGAGATGAGCGTGGAGGATCTCATTCCTGAAGAGGACGTTGTTATCACCATTACGAGGGGCGGCTTCGTCAAGCGCACCAAGGCGAGTGAGTACCGGGCTCAGCATCGTGGTGGTAAGGGTATTCGCGGGGCCCAGCTTAGGGGCGACGACGTCGTAGAGCACTTTGGCGTAGCCTCCACTCACGATTGGCAGCTGTTCTTCACGAACCTCGGGCGCGTGTACCGTGCAAAGGGCTATGAGCTTCCCGAGGGCGGACGCGACGCCAAGGGGCAGCACGTAGCGAATCTCCTGGCGTTCCAGCCGGGGGAGAACATCGCCTCAACTATCACGCTCAAGGACTACCATCAGGCCGACTATCTGGTTCTGGCAACCTCGGACGGCCGGGTCAAGAAGACGCGGCTTTCCGATTACGATTCCGCACGGGCCGCCGGGCTAATCGCGATCCGGCTGGGCGAGCACGTTGATGGCTCTACGGATCAGGTGGTGGCGGCATCGCTGGTCAACGAGGGAGATGACATCATTCTCGTGTCCCGGAAGGGCCAGTCTTTGCGGTTCACGGCCACCGATGCGGCGCTTCGCCCCATGGGGCGCGCCTCTCAGGGCGTGACGGGAATGAAGTTCCGGGATGGGGATTCCTTGCTAGCGATGCAGGTGATCAGGCCCGATTCCCAGGTATTTGTTGTGACCGAGGGCGGTTTCGCCAAGCGTACACAGGTGGATGAGTACCGTGTTCAGGGCCGTGGCGGCTTGGGCATCAAGGTGGCCAAGCTGACCGAGGCGCGCGGCGACCTAGTGGGTGCCCTCATCACCGAGCCCGGCGAAGAAGTTCTGTGCATCATGGAATCCGGCAAGGTGACGCGATCCTCCGTGGACGAAGTAGGCATCACCGGGCGTAATACCCAGGGTGTGACATTCACGAGGCCCGATGAATCCGACCGAATCATCGCGATTGCACGCAACGTTGAAACTCAACTGGAAGAAGAGCTTGAGAACTCAGCTCTTGAGGTTGAGCCCGCAAATGTGGAGAATCAACCTGAGAATACGGACATGGACGATTCGCAGACGGTAATCTCTGAGGGGAACGACCAGTTCACCGAAAGCAATGCGGATAGAACAACGGAGTGAAGATGAACGCTAAGCACAAGAAGGACGAAAGCGCCGAGATCGCTGAAGAATCCCGCGAATACGAGGGTCCCACTGGCCTTCCAGTTGCGGCTGGCGGATCAAAGGAAGGTAACCGGGGGCCGAGCGGCCTGCCCGAGTACGCTGGTGGCGCCCATAAGGGCCAAGCTGGCGCGAGCGGTTTGCCTAAGGCTGCCGGCGGGCACGAGGATGAGGAATCAGAGGAAGACGGCGAATAGGCCCTCTTGACGCCACATGAGTGGCGCAAGTGGAGGCCCCAGCTACGGAGAATTAATGAGCGAAGAACAGAAGCAGTCCCCAAACAGCCCCGAAGCGAGCTCACCTGAAGAGGTAAAGCCCGCAGCTGGCGGCGATGGTGGCAACGCAACGGCAAGTACCACTCAGATGCCTCCGCAGGCGGCGGTTCCTCAGGGTGGGAGCTCACAGGGCAACGTAGCTGGGGCCTCAGCGCCAAGCGTTGGCGCGCCTCAGAAGCGCTCTGTTGGCCTACGGCGTATCCGGATGACCATCTCCAAGGTGGATATCATGTCCGCCGTGAAGCTTGGGTTCCTGCTATCCGTGGTGTTCGCGTTCATGGTTGTTATTGCCATGGCCATCATCTGGTTCGTGCTGGACGGCATCCACGTGTTCTCGCAGCTTCAGGGGCTTCTGGAAACCCTGAATTCGGCGGCACTACTTGAATTCATGCAGTATCTGGAGTTCGGGCGTTGGATGAGTTTCGCTGTGATCATCGCGATTCTGGACGTTGTGCTGCTGACGGCGCTGAGCGCTGTTGGGGCACTCGTATACAACCTCATCAGCTCGCTCGTGGGTGGGCTGCGTATATCGGTCACTGACGAATAGTGATTCCTGTCGCGTTGCTGCTGCCCGTTTGGACATCCGAAGATCGGGTGTTGTAATCTAATTCGGCACCCTAAAGGGAGCACCGCGATGCGCGGGCCTATAGCTCAGTTGGTTAGAGCGCAGACCTGATAAGTCTGAGGTCGATGGTTCGAGTCCATCTAGGCCCACGGTGAAGGAATCAACCAAGGTTGAGACCTCATTCGTTTCGCTTTGAGAAACGGGAACGGAGAGAGGAAACATGAAAAAGTTTCTGATCATCGCACTAACAGCGATTGCAGGTTATGCTGGCTGGCTCGAATACCAGCGCAGGACCCAAGATCGCGCAGTGTGGAACGAAGTTACCGATCCTATCGCGTAACACACGGGGCTATGGCGCAGCTGGTAGCGCATCTGCTTTGCAAGCAGAGGGTCAGGGGTTCGAGTCCCCTTAGCTCCACAAAAGATGAGAAATTCGAAGCTTGCCCCGCCTGATGGCGGGGCAGCTTCGTTTTCGTGCCCAGATCGGGCGGCTGTATGACCCTGGCCTGGGCAATCGTCACGCCGACGGCATCTGTGGGGACGTAGTCAACGTGGCCTTCGTCGTCGAGCTTCTCCTTCTGGGTGTTCAGGAGCGCGCGTTCGTCGTCGGTGGTGGCTTCGAGCAGATCGAAGACGACGCGGACGATGGTGCGCAGCTGAGAGATCCCGGGCAGGCCGGAGTCGTTGGGGCTGATGTCGATGTCCATGGGCAGCAGGGCGGGCAGCTGGACAAGTGCGGATGCGAGGTCGTTCACGATGAACTCCCGAAGATCAGAACCACCCCGGGTGGGCGGCAGGCGAGGAACATGGTCGACCAGCAGGTGCACGGGTGCTCCCGGGGCTTGGAATGAGGGCATCGTCGTCACCTACGATGGGAACGTTGACTGCTGCGGCTGAATCAGCGGGTGACAGCGTGTCGCTCGTAGCGCTGTGTCCGAGGGCCGAAGCACGTAGTCTTCGCTGTCCTGTGTCTGATGCCAGGGGAGGTCAGGAGGCGGCCAACGCCCTTGCGTGAGTCCTGTCCTTGAACCCGACTGAAAGGAACCCGCATCCCTAGAGTTGTTCGGCGAGCTGGATGAGCCAGTTGATCTAGGCGACTCCGGCCCCTGCAAGCACCGCGGCGCCCAAGGCGACGAGGACGCCTGCGCAGGATTTCGTGGCGACGCTGGTGTTCCCGGTGCTGCTGGCGATGGCCCAGATGATGGCGGAGACGATGATCATGAGGACCGTGATGACCAAAACGATGGTTAGGGCGGCGCCGATGACCGTCTTGAGGCCGCCGATGCCGGACAGGCCGTCGAAGTTGGGGAACTCGTTCATCACAGGGCTCCCACCGGCATGGTCGGATGATCGAAGTACCGGAATGGCCGGGATTCCGAGCTTCGATGAAGCCGGGTCTGTGGTGAGCTTCATGCGGTGCAGGTGCGTCGAGCGCACCCGCGGCAGTACGGGTCAGGCGTTAGGTGAGCTGGGTGATGAGGTCGCGGACGCGGGTCTCGATCTGGTCGCGGATGCCGCGCACGGCCTCGATGGGCTGGCCGGCGGGGTCGTCGAGCTTCCAGTCCTCGTAGCGTTTGCCGGGGAAGAATGGGCAGGCGTCGCCGCAGCCCATGGTGATGACGACATCGGCGGCTTGAACGGCGTCGGTGGTGAGCACTTTGGGTTGTTCGGCGGTGATGTCGATACCAACCTCGGCCATGACCTCGACCGCTGCGGGGTTGATCTGCTCGGCGGGGATGGAGCCGGCGGAGCGAACCTCGATCGTGTCGCCCGCGTGGTGGCGGAGGTATCCTGCAGCGATCTGGGAGCGTCCGGCGTTGTGGACGCAGACGAACAGGACGGTCGGCTTGCGGTTGGTCATGACGGGCTCGATTCTGCTGAGTGCGGATTGGTGTGGAACCAGCGTCGGGCGGTCCAGAGGGAGACGTAGCCGAGGCTGAGACGCTTGTCGAGGGTGAGGCCGGTGCGGTACTCGGGCAGGTCCGACAGCAGCAGCCACGCCAGGGCGAACATCACCGCCGGGCCGAGCAGCCAGTTCAGCACCAGCGATAAGAGCAGGAGGCGTGTGTCGCTGGTGACGGCGGCGATCTTGTCGTAGCGGACCTTCGCCAGTACTGGATACATCATCACCAGCAGTCCGAGTCCGATCGGCACCGAGATACCGCCGACCTCTAGGCGGGTGAGTAGGTCGGAGACGCCGGGGACGAGCCGGCCCAGCAGCAGGCCGACGAGTATTGCCAGCCCGATCCAGGCCGGCAGCCAGCGGTCGAGTGTCGAGAGACGCGCCCTTGTCGTGACGGCGGTGGGCTCGGTCGGTGGTCGGGTCGCGGTCATCGGCTACCTGTTCAGGCTCGGGGGTTTCGTCGGCCGGGGTCAGGCGGTGGGCTTGGTGGCGCGGACGATGGCGGCGTGCATCCCGTCGGCGGCTTCGTGGGTGAACTCCACGCTCGTATCAGTGAACCCGGCCGCCGTCAACCCGTCGAGGTACTCGGTCTTGGAGAGGGCTCCGGCGATACAGCCGACGTAGGAGCCGCGCTCAGCCCGCTCATCGGGGGTGAGGCGGTCTTCGGCTACGACATCGGAGATACCGATCCGCCCGCCAGGGGCCAGGACGCGGAACATCTCAGCGAGCACGGCGGGCTTGTCGGTGGAGAGGTTGATGACGCAGTTGGAGATCACCACATCCACCGCGGCGTCCGGGAGAGGCACGTCCTCGATGGTGCCCTTCAAGAACTCCACGTTGGTCAGTTCGGCCTTGGCCTTGTTCGCTTCGGCCAGTTCCAGCATCTCGTCAGTCATGTCCACCCCGAAGGCGAACCCGGTGGGGCCGACCCGCTTGGCGGACAGGAGCACGTCGATGCCGCCACCGGAGCCGAGGTCGAGCACCCGCTCGCCGGCGCGCAGTTCCGCGACGGCGGTGGGGTTGCCGCAGCCCAGACTCGCCTCGATCGCCTCGATGGGCAGCCCGTCGGCATCGTTCAGGTCGTAGAGGCCCGCGCCGAAGCCTCGCTCGGCCGGCGTGGTGTCGCCGCAGCACGAGCCCTGGCTGGCCGGCCGGGTGGTGTCGCGGTCGGCGGGCTGGCCGCCGCAGCAGGAGGTTCCGCAGCAGGCGTCCTCGACCAGCAGGTCGGCGTTGCGGGTGCCGGACTTCACCGCGGTCGCGGCATGGGCGTAGCGGGCGCGGACCTGCTCGCGCAGTTCGGTGTTCTCGCTCATGATGTGTGCTCCGTTCATATCGTTGGATCGGGTCATATTGATGATGGTCAATGCATCGACAGATGTCAATACGTCGGGTAGTGTCGCGGGCATGACGACTTCGCTGCCGCTGCTGACCACGACCGATGCCGGTGCGTGCTGCGCGCCAACGAGGTGCCCTCGCGGAACAACCTGAACTTCAAGCACATGTAGGCCACGGGCTCCACGATCTGGTCGAACACCTTTGTCTCAACATGGAGCGGCCCAGGTGCCCGCTCACGGACATTCCCACGGTCATCGGAAAGCGTGTGTCCCACCTCCTCTTTGTCTCGTTACTGAGCGATATTATGTCCGACTAGTCGCATCGCGCCTATCCCGATTCGAACGGGCCATAAACATCTTGACTCTGCATGTGGAGGGTCGGATGAGAGCCACTGAACTACTTCTAGTGCAGTTCGCCATCAGGCTCTAAGAGATCGGCCAGATTATCAGTTTGATAATCTATGTGATCAACACGCGATTCATCGGCGACCATGCAAGCCTGAAGCAGTTCCCATATAGACGCCGATGAGAACCTCTTTCCGTGATGATCAATCGATTTCACGTCCGGGGATATCACAAGGATAGATGCACTTCATTGAACTAATTGTGATACGTAATCCAGCGCATTCCTTCGTTGGATAAATGACGATGAGGCCGTCCGGAATTGAGCATTCCTGGGCAGCCTCATTGTCATGCATCTCCTTGGAGTGGGAATTCAGTTGTCTCCTATTGGACGGTTTCACGCGCAATAGTCACCTGAGATGGCGCGGCGGGCCGGGGGCGCCGTCCAGCGATGCTCTGTAGGGCGGGGAGCCCTACGGGGTCGGTGCCTTGCGCGGGGATAACGGCGAGTCGTGGCGCGAGTCGATCCACAGTGTGGATCTGCTCGGCTTCCGAGGCGGCTCGGGCTGCCAGAAGCGTTGAGTCAGTCTTGACGGCGGACAGCACGTTGTTGACGGCCCAGGCCCAAGGATGAATGTCGGCACGGGCGAGGTCGGACGCCAGCTCGGTGGCTTCGAGCACGGGCGTCGTCTCCGGCAGGGTGACCACGAGGATTTTCGTGTAGCTGGGGTCGCGCAGTCTCATGAGAGGAGTGACCGTGTTCTCGGGGTCATCGGAGAGTCGGGTGACTTCGCGGTGGTAGGAGCCGGTGGCGTCCATGAGCAAGATGGTGTGGCCGGTCGGGGCCGTGTCCATGACCACGAATCCGTTGTCGGCTTCGGCGACCGCCTGGCTGAACTGCTGGAAGACCGCGATCTCCTCGGTGCAGGGGCTGCGCAGGTCCTCCTTCAGTGCCTGCCTTCCTGCATCATCGAGAGAGGCACCCTTGGTGTTCATCACGTGGTCCCGATAGGCCTGTGTGGCTTCCTCGGGGTCGATGGCGTCGATGCTGAGTCCAGGAACCTGCTGGGCAAGGGTCGTGTCGAGATGAGCGGCGGGGTCAGTGGTGGTCAAGCGGACGCGATGACCGCGTTGAGCCAATGCGGCAGCAACAGCGGAGGCGACGGTGGTCTTTCCCACTCCGCCCTTGCCCATTGTCATCACCAAACCGTGTCCCTGTGCGTCGAGGGCATCGATAAGGGAGGCAAGTTCGGGAAATTCTTTGGGGGCATCCGCCTCGTGCGCCGGGGCCGGTTGATCGGAGTCCGGCTCAAACAGGTGAGCGAGTGCCTCCACCCCGACCATCGCGACCGCCTTGAGTGGGATCTGATCGCGATGTAGTCCGGCCAGGTTGGGGGGCAGGCATGTCAGCGCCTGCTCCTGACGCTGTTGCATCTGCTGGTAGAGGGAGTCCTGTTGGACCCTTCGGGTTGTCTCATCGTTGGGCAGTGCCGCATTGATCACGAGATGGGTGGCCCGGATCCCCAGCGCCGCGAGTTCATCGTAGGTACGACTCACCTCGGCGAGGGTGGAAGCCTGGGCGCGGGCAACGAGGACCAGCCGTGTAACTCGGGGATCTGTGAGTGCCTTGATGGCGGCGCCGTAGGTGGCTCGATTCTTTTCCAGACCGCTCATGGGCCCGAGGCAGGAGGCATCCCCCTTTCCGTCATCGAGATAGCTGGTCCAGGAACCGGGGAGCTGGAGCAGGCGGATGGTGTGTCCGGTTGGGGCCGTGTCGAAGATGACGTGATCGAACTCTGCAGTCTCCGCGGGGTCAGCCAACAGTGAGGTGAACTCGTTGAAGCTAGCGATCTCGGTGGTACACGAACCCGACAATTGTTCCGTGACCGACGCCAACTCCTTGTCAGCCAGCAACCCCCGTAACGGGGCGAGGATCTTGTCGCGGTAGGCCCCGGCGGCTTGGTTGGGATCAATCTCCAGACCGGACAGACCCGGCACGGACGGGATTGGCGTGATGGTATTGCCGATCCTGGTTTCGAACACCTGGCCGATGTTGCTGGCCGGGTCCGTGCTCACCAGTAGCACGCGGGCTCCACTCCGAGCCAAGTGAACGGCCGTGGCGCAGGCAACCGTCGTCTTGCCGACCCCGCCCTTACCTGTGAAGAACAAGTGGCGGGGGACGTCGGTGAGGAAATCCATATCCACCCGGGATACCCGGGGATCAGTCAGCAGCATGCCGAGCCTCCGCTGCAGCAGCTGCCGGACGTCGAATCAACGACAGGCAGGGGAACCGGTTGTGAATCAACTGCTGACTGTGAGGGACTCATTCCTGCCCACCGCTTCAGTTCGGTACGGGTGGGGTAGCGACCGGTCAACACGGTCGTGTCATCAACCAGGGTCAGGGGCAGTTGTTCTGAGCCCGCCTTGTCCAAAAAAGCCAGGACGACTGGGCTGGCTGCAAACGCGCCAGGTTCTGTCGCCAGGTTCGCCCGCGCGATGTCGGCGCCTTCTTGGCGGACGGCGTCCAGGTCGGCGGTGAACCTCACCAGGTTCTCGTCAACATCGGGACCGCACACCCCCGTGTTGCAGCACATCGCTGGTTCGAAAACTCGAATACTCGGCATGTCTCCTCCATCTCCTTCATATAGATAGGTGTCTATGTGATGGAGAGTACGCCACCGATCGATGACTGTCAATACGACATCGGGGGCACTGTCTCAATCGGCTCGTGGAGCGCCCTCGCGCGTCGCCAAGCTGGCCACTCTCTTGCCCAAACCGCGGAGAGTGTCGGCGCAGATGCTGTAAAAGACCCACTTGCCGCGCTGCTCACGCGTGACGATCCTGGCCTCCACGAGGAGGCGCATGTGGTGGGAGACGGTGGGCTGGGTGACGTTCAGCGGCACCGTGAGATCGCAGATGCATGCGGTCTGGTTGGGGTGGGAGGCAATCAGCTTCAGGAGTTGGAGCCGTGTGGGGTCCGACAGAGCCTTGAGTTGGTGAGCAAGGGTGTCCGTTGCGGCCACGTCGATTTGGGTTGGTGTGTCCGCCGGGCGGCATGCCTCCTCGGTGGTCTCCGGGCTTAGGCTGAGTGGAGTGGTCATGACCCCAGTATCCTCCTCAGATTGACATCCGTCTATAGGAGGGGTCATGCTAGCTTATATCGACAGTCGTCTATCGAACTGAGGTCTGAGGTGAGCAATCCGATGCAGGCCCGGCGCCGCGAAGTGGCCACCGTGGAACCATCGTCGGGTGAAGGGATCTCGCAGCAGCCCGCCGGCCGCTTGGGGGGTGCTTGACCGATTCCTGCCGATCTGGATTCTCTCAGTGATGGCAGTCGGGGTGCTCCTGGGCCGCTTGGCACCAACTGTTCCGCGCGTTCTTGACGGACTGCACATTGGGTCGACAAGCCTCCCGATCGCACTCGGCCTCCTACTGATTACGTATCCGCCTCTTGCCAAGGTCCGTTACACCCGACTCCGGCAGGTCGCGCAAGATCGGCGGCTCCTGATTGCCTCTCTGGTGCTCAACTGGGTGATCGGGCCAGCCGGAGCCTCGGCGAGCGCCTCCGAGGCCGAATCTGGTATGAGACCCGCTTCCTGCCGAGGGTCAGTCCGCTCGCCACCTGGGGACTACTCCTCACCGTCGTCATGCTCTTTGCCCTGCAGAGCGATGCCATCAGCAGACACCCCCTCGAGGTCGCACGCATCGCTGTATCGCTGTTCATCTACTTTGTAGTCATGTTCGACATTGGTTTCTCCACTGGTCGGCATCTGCGTCTGGGGTACGCGAAGATCACGACCCTTGCGTTCACCGGTGCTGGCAACAACTTCGAGCTTGCCATTGCGGTCTGCATCGGGACTCTCGGCACCCTACCGGGCGTGCCCGTGCGAGTCGCGCATCGCTACGCCACGGGTAGCCAGGCGATTTCGCACGGTACCGCCGCTGAACCCGAGCCGCTTACCGATTTGTTCCAGCGACTCACCAGACTCGTAGCGGCCTACCATCTCCGTGACCTCGTCCGGCGTAGGAGAAGCGTTCCGGATTCGCACGCCTCGTTGACGGAGTAGGTCGGCGAGTCGGACTCGGCTGACGCCAAGCTCCAGCGCGAGGTCCCGGAGCTTGGCTCCCTCGGCATACCGGGCCTCAACGGCGGCAAGCTGACGATCATTCGGTTGAACAACTTGTCGTGTCTTACGACGGTCGCGCACTCTGCCCTCGGACGGCCGGAGCCGAGCCGTCCTGACGACCATTAGCGCACGTCGGAGCCGCGGGGCAAGTTTCGAAAACAGTCCCCGTAGGTCCACAAATTGAAATTGGCTCGGCTTCGGCCGGGCCAATTCTGATTTTATGGCTTGTGGACTCGGACCCGTGAGGGCTCAGGCAGCGGTGGAGCAAGCGGGGCTTGCGAACTGCCTGAGGGCGAGCGATAGCGAGCGATGCGGCTGCGGAGCAGACGCGGAGTCCCCTTAGCTCCACATAATCGGCAACGTTCGAACTCTGTCCCGCTTCAATGCAGGATAGGGTATTGCGCGCGGCCGCCGGGCCTTCGGAGTGCTCCTCGCCGGTGAGGACGAAAATGCCGATGTCGAGCTGAGCCAGGCTCAGGCCACTTTGGGTACCTTGACCTGCGGGCTCACCATCGGCTTAGTGGTGCAATCTCTCATCGCCCCAGACTCTCTCCCCACCTCAGAACAGATCACCGAGGCCCTCAACCTAGTTCGTGCAATCGGGCTCATCAGTGGCCAGACTGGCTGTGGCCTTAGCTAATTGTGCTATTGACTCCGCCCTATCCCACGATCCATGTGGACGTCGCATTGGTGTTCTTATGGGTCAGTGCAGACTGGGTGAAGATTACTTGTGAAAGCGTGATAGGCGACGCTTCCTTGCCGGGCTCGATGCTGCCGAGTTGGGGAAGTCCACCAGTCTGCATGCCTTACCTGTGTAGACCAACAGGGCCCGCTTTACAGTCAACGCCTGCGCTGAGTTGTTGATCGCAGTTATAAGCCGTGCGGCGGACCGCTGTGCCAATCGTCTTGTCACCCGTCACATGGAATCGAACTGACTGGCGGTTACGCCAGCCCAGCCTCGATTGCTGCGAAACCCCGCAGATTCAGAGGCGGAGTACGGGAGTGTGGAGGCATAAAGAGACCCGGGCGGACCTACGGATACGTCAACATCCGGGACCCGTGAAGCTACTGTTTCTGCAATTACTCCTTCGACGCCTCGTTGGAATCGCGATCAGCTTCAGGTGCCTCGTCAACTTCAGGTTTCTCATCAACTTCAGGTACCTCGTCAACTTCAGGTACCTCGTCAAACACTGCTGATTCAGCCACACTGTCTTCATTCGGTGATAGGTACTGGGCCGGGAAAACCACGGCGTTCTTGCTGTACTGCGAAAGAGTGATGATCAATCCGACGATGCCGGCTGCGATGAGCGCCGTAGCAAGGGTTACCGAGGCGTCGCCGTTGGTGATCCTTGTGTAGTACTCGGTGGCGTCGGCGATCGTCCCATCGTTTGCACCGGCCTGAGCAGTTACGGTCTCGGACTTACCGTACATGAAGAGAGCAATGCCGCCGATGAGCGAGCCAAGGGATAATACTCACGAAACCACGGATGGTGCTACGGAGGATTTAGAAGAGTTCATTAGAAGCCTTTCGAGCTATGTGTACGTGTCGGACCGGCTACGAGTGTAGAGGTATAGGCTGACTGCTCACGGCATCTAATCAGGGAAGAAACTGGAAGTGGCCCGAGTCCTCATCCCAGATCTCTGGCTACACCAAGGGGTTGTCCGATCACAGGTAGGCCACGTAGCCGCGTTACGTTGCTCTTACGCTGGCTGAAATTTTCGACTCGTACCCATTTGAACAAGATGCTCAGCACCACGCATATGTGGACTTTGCATCGACTGGTGAATGGCGAGATCAGCTACTCGAAGCGGCACCGGTGCAAGAGAAGCATGCGGTCGAGCAAGTTGGCGCGGGGCAAGGCGTGGTTTATTGGCGCTACCCAAAGGGAGAGAGCACCGCGACGCCATTCGCAAAGACTGTGGCGAAAGCGCGCTTCAAGGCCACAACAACCAACCGAAACCTGAACACCCTCAGAAAGCTGCTGACGGCCTGATCCTTCTGGTTGTAGGTCCTTTTCTAACAACCTAAGCGATCGCGGAGCTTGCTAAGCTCCCGTGCAGAATCATTGAAACGTCAGGGTTTTCTCTAAGTACGATCCATGTGTGCTAGGACTGCAGATGAATCTAGGGGTACCGGGTAGGGATGAACTATGGCACCATAACAGGACGATTGATCCGGGGCCCAGTCTTCCGGCGGTTGCCTGTAGTACTTCACTGGTAGGCGTTCGCTGGACTGTCCGGAGAACAAGAGGAATCCCATGACGTTCGGCTATGGTCTGTCAGTTCTGATCCTTGCGGTGATGGTATGGAGTGCGCTGTGGCCACGTCCAACACGGGGGCCGCACGCAACGCCTACTTTTGTGCTGGGTACCGCCGCCCTTGAAATACCGTTCATGCTCGTGTGGTACCTTCTCCTCATCACGTGGGCGGCTGCTGATAACCGTGAGCTTACTGCTCCTGTGGGCATCATCGCGGTGGGCATGGCATCGCTCACGCTCTTGGGACTGCTACGTATCATCGCGCAGTCCGTTAGAGCTATGAGTACCCTAAACGCCTCTCTTGATGCCACCTTGGGTTTGCACCGTCCGCACGCTAGTGGAACGCATCATCTGCTGAGATGCCTATGGGCTTTCATTGCACCGCTTCGGATCCCGAACCCACGGGTTCGCAGGTATCGAAACCTTAGATATGGCCCAGATGGTAAAGATCAACTCCTTGACGTTTACCGTGGCCGAAACGTCACCACGGGCCCGGTGTTTCTCTACTTTCATCCAGGTGGTTTCCACAGCGGCTCGAAGAATCGGCAAGCGAAACTGCTTCTGGAGACGCTCGCCAGCCATGGTTGGGTATGTGTGAGCGCGAATTACCGCCTCAAGGTGCCATTCCTTGTCTCCCTTGCTGATGCCAAACGAGTGATCGCGTGGACCAGGACGGAAGGGAGTGGCTACGGCGCGGACGCTGGCACAATCGCTATTGGCGGAGGTTCGGCTGGTGCCCAACTGGCGACGCACTGCGGAGTTTCCCCGAATCATCCAGAGTTCCAACCTGACTTCGAGGCTGCCGACACTTCTGTATCTGCTGTTATTGGGCTATACGGCTATTACGGCACCGTGTTTGGCCAAGAGCAATCGGATCCCTCTGAGTTCACTGACCGAGCATTGCCGCCGTGTTTCATTATCCACGGTGATAAGGATCCCATGGCACCCGTTGCTATGGCTCAACGTTTTGCCCACACAATGCGCGCCCGCGATGAGGGACCTGTTGCTTATGCCGAACTTCCCGGCGCCGGGCACAACTTTGACTTGTTCGCATCTCTTCGCCATGCAGCAGTCACTACCGCAGTCCTCGAGTTCCTTGGATGGCTGGTTGAGAATCGGCCTGATCGGATCGCCAGAGAAACTCTCTAGGTCTCATACCGGCCACGAGGATCTTGCAGACTTAGTCGGATTCGACCCCGTGAGGACTCAGACAGCTTGCCATGGCTGTTTAGTCAAACGGTGAGACTCGGATCAGATTGCCGTCGGGATCAGTGATGACGAATGTCCGGCCGAACACGGCATCATGCGGCTCTTCGATCACTGTGACTCCCTTGGAAGTCCACTGGCTGTAGAGCGCGTCTACTGCTGCGGCCGAGCCTGGGGTCATGAGCCCCACCTCAGACGTGCGGGTGGCCGTTGTCACGGCATTGTTGCCGTGCCCGTTCCATAGCGCGAACAGCACTCCGGGCGCGACCTCGAACGAGACATAGCGAGGGGTCACCATGGCGGGCTTCATATCGAACAAGTCGCTGTAGAACGCGGTTGCTCGCTCAACGTCGGTGACGTAGATCAGGAAGAGGTTGGGGGTACTCATGTCGGTTCCTCCTTCGATGTCTGGAACGTCCGTCGTTTCTAGACTAGCAACATCAAATCGCATCCTGAACCGTCCTTTTCTATGCCGAGTCCGGACTACCGGCAACGTCCACCAGCGCCGTGCCGGTTCCCATATCCGGTCCGATTGAAGCCCACCCATGGCCTCGGCCACAGTCAGCGGGTACCGTAAATGGCATGGAATACACATCACTGGGATACAGCGGCCTTCTTGTTTCTGCGCTTGGGATTGGAACGAACGCCTTCGGGCGCCGGGTGGATCAAGACGGGGTGAATGCACTGGTTCGCAGCGCACTAGACGAGGGTGTCAACTTCTTTGATACCGCGGACAGCTATGGTGCGGGAACATCGGAGACGATGCTCGGGCAGGCGCTGGAGGGACACCGCGAGGAAGTCATCATCGCCACTAAGTTTGGCATGGACCTAGGCGGCCTCTACCCGGGAGCCCTTGAGAACCGTGCGAGCCGTGGCTACATCCAACGCGCCGTTGAGGGCAGCCTGACGCGCCTCGGCACGGACTACATCGATCTGTACCAGCTTCACACTCCCGACCGCATCACCCCAATCGAGGAGACCCTCTCCGCTCTTACGGACCTAGTGAACGCGGGCAAAGTCCGCTACATCGGCTGCTCGAATTTCGCGTCCTGGGAGGTGGCGGATGCGGCAGCGGTTGCAGACGCCATCGGCGCCGAACATTTCATCACAGCCCAGAACGAGTACTCGCTGTATAACCGCAGCGTGGAAGCGGAGCTGGTCCCGGCGCTCAGCCACTACGGCATGAGCCTCATTCCATACTTCCCGCTGGCGTACGGGCTGCTGACTGGGAAGTACCAGAGCGGCCAGAACGCCCCCGAAGGCACGCGCCTCGCTCAGGAAACGGCACGGTTTGAGGGCGCGAACTGGGACATTGTCGAGGGCATCCGCGAATTTGCCAAGGAGCGTGGAATCAGCATGCTGGACGTGGCGCTCGGTGGCCTACGCGCCCAGCCCGCCGTTGACGTGATCATCGCAGGAGCGACCCGCGCCGAGCAGGTGGCCGCCAATGCGAAGTCGGTGCAATGGGAGCCAACGCTCGCAGATCTAGATGCACTAGACACCATCGTGGCGCCCGCCAGCGGAACCGGCTACCTGACCTACGCTACTGCTCGCTGATCGCCTTCTTGTCATCGGCGGTCGCAGCCACCGTGTATTCCGCATACTCGGGGTGCTTTTCTACCCAGCTGACAATGTAGGGGCACACGGGCACGCTGGTTACGCCGGCCGCGATGGAATCGTCTAGGACGAAGCGAACAAGCTTGGAGGCCAGCCCCTGTCCCTCGTACGCCTCACGCACCCCGGTGTGCACGAGGATACGCCGGATGGGGGCGGCGCTCCCGTAATCTCGCGAGATGTAGGTGACCTCGCCGATGGCCGCCGGGCCTCCTTCGGCCTCTTGGTCTATCAGCAGGTATTCGAGCTCATCTGGATGATGCTCGATAATGAAACGATCGTCAGTCATATCTCTCCTTCAGCGTTATTCTTGTTGCCAACCTACAGCAGATCAGCCAAGAATCGTGCGGCAGCATCGGTCTCGTGATGTTCGATGCGTGCGACTGCCAGATCTTGGATCGGCGCCGCGGCATTCTCCACAGCGATCGGCATCCCGATCTTGCTGAGCCACTCAACATCGGTTGCGCTGTCCCCAAATCCGAGAGTTTCCTCGGGGCTCACCCCGATCCTTTCCAGCACGATCTTGAGCGCGTCCCACTTAGAACACCCGGGGATGCACGCCTCGAAGAATCCTGGAAGGCAGCGTTCCATGGTGGACCGAGCCACCACCTCTGGCGTGATGGCGTCCAGATACTCGGGGGATGCCGAGGCCATGACCTTGACCGGCTGATCCCATCGGTCGGGTTTGGGCCTTGGCGTGATCGTCAAGAAGTTGCAATCGCCCAGATAATCGGTATCCGGCCCCTCGCGGTCCGTCCAAATCCCCGCCGAATCCCAGACGTACGGCTGCAAGCCCATTTCCTCTGCGAGGGCAAGAGCAACCTCAAGGTCGTTTTCGGGCAGCGGGTTGAGCGCCACCCGTTCGCGCGTACCCGGCTCCGTGATCACGGCTCCGGTACAGGAGATGGCCGGCCCGCGGGCTCCTGCGCGCTCGGCTATCGTGAGCGCCGCGCTTTCGCACCTTCCTGTAACGACGACGACGGAAACCCCCTCCTCCTCAACCCTTCTCAGTACCTCATAACCGAAGTCGCTGAGGTCCAGACCGGGGGCATACGAACCATCAATGTCGATGGCGATGACCTTGACGGGATTCCCACTAAACTCCAACACGTATCTCCTCTTCTTAGTCCCAGATACCGCCGGGTGCAAAGACCTCGTCCACGAGCTCATTGAAGATCCCGAGTTCGCGTGCAACGTCCAGAACGGTGTATCGGGAGCGATAGTACATGGCGCGTGGGAAGGCGTCCTTCACCGCGGCCGAGGTGAGCCCAATATCTTCGGGTCGCGTGGGCGTACCGGCTTGGCCGAGCATCGTCTGGAGCTCGCTGGCTGGCATGATCTGCCGGGCGATCCGCTCCTTAAGAACCGGCCAGTTGGAGACTATGGGCGTCAGGCGCTGCCGCAATCCGTTAGCATCAACGTACTTCTCCTTGGTTTCCGCAATTCCCTTATCGATCAGGGCGCCGCTCATGGTTGTCCTGATGTCGGCCTCTACCTCTTCCCATGAGGGCCAACGGGAAACGACAGCGTCGAGATCGGTTGCGCCGATGTTGCGAGCAAGGAACTTCTCATAAAACGCTGCCATGGCAAGCGTTCCAATGGCCACCTTAAATCCGTGACTGAGTGGAGGATCGAGTTCGGCGCCCAGATGATCCAGCTCCCAGAGGTGACTAAAGTAGTGCTCGGCCCCAGAGGCCGGCCGGGTTCCGCCGGCTACCTGCATGGCTAGCCCGGACATGATAAGGCCGTTGCACAGTCCCTCGTAGGCCTCGGGAATTCCGGCGGCCAGATCGCTCGGCCGGGACAGAGCCTCTTGGACCCCTCCCTGGACAAGCTTCCACGCGAGGGGATGGATAGTATCAACGCCGGCGGCATCCGCGAGGATCCAATCGGCTCCGGCGGGGATCTTTGCCGAAAGATCCCCGTACCCGGAGGCAGCCATCGGAGCAGGGGCCGCAGCGGCCACGTCCAGATCAAACACCACCACACGCGGGGCCGGGCAGGGCATCGTGATCTTCAGGCCACCGCGGGTCATTGGCGCACCGAACCCGCTGTACCCGTCCATCGAGGCGGCCGTGGCTAAAACTCCGTACGGCTGCTCGAGTTCGCCGGAGGCCAGCTTCGCTAGATCGTTCAGTGTGCCTGATCCGATCGCAATGGCGAGTGCCCCGGTTCTGCGTAGCTCCTCGCGTATTTCCTCAGCGTGATCGTAGGAGGCGTACAGCGTGGGCTGGCCGGGATAGATCAGTGGATCTACCAGAGTAGCCCCAGCGGCCTTGAGTTCCTCGGCAAGCGTGGCGCCAGCGGCCGCCCACGTTCGCTCATCGGCCACGAGGAGGCAGGGCCGATCCCCGAGAAGGCCATCGACGAACGTTGAACCCGCCTGGTTGATTACTCCGCGGCCAACCGAGATTACCTTGGTGGATTCAGCCTGCTTCAGTGCCTCGTCAACAATGGCTGTGCTCATGGAGATGTCCTTCCTTCTTAACCCTCGAGATCACTCATGTGATCCGCGATAGAGTGCTGGATATCGCGCATTGCTGGATGAATCTCCGTGTACCGATCCACCCAGAACTTGTACTCCTCGTGCTTTTCCGGATCCGGCGAGAGCGTGTAGTGCTCGTGCACCATGGCCTGCGCCGCCTCCTGCAGGCTAGCGTACCGGCCCGCGGCAACTGCGCCGAGGATAGCCGAACCCAGAGCGGGCCCGTCCTGAACCTTTGTCACGTTAACATCCATACCCAAGATATCCGCGTGCATCTGGAGCCATGCGGGGCTCTTGGTGGCACCCCCGCACACAGTTAGCGAGCGGGGATGATAGCCAAGAGACTTCATCGTGCGCAGGTTATGCTCCACGCCGTAGCAGTTGGCTTCTTGAATGGCGTGATAGATATGTTCGCGCCTGTGATGAAGGCTGAGGCCCGTGATGGTGCCTCGCGCCCGGTTATCGGTGTAAGGGCTCCGATTGCCCTGAAAGTACTCGGTCACAACCACGCCGTCCGAACCAGGCGGTATCTCGTGAGAGAGTTCGTTGAGAACCTCGAAGGCGGATGGTCCGCCACTCGCCTCCTTCTCCATGAGATCAATCGCTGACGTACGCAGGAACCACTGCATCACGGAGCCGGCAGATCCCTGCGAGGCCTCGAGCGTGTATTGCCCGGGCACAACGGCGTCCTTGTGTCCGCCGAACATCCCGGGGCCGTGCAGAGCCGTGGCGCTCTGAGCCAGCAGGCAGTTGCTGGAACCAGTAATGAGGGCCATATCGCCGGGAGTCAGGACGTTCATGCCCACCATCCCGGCCTCCGCGTCGATTCCGCCCTGCCCCACGGGAGTTCCGGCCACGAGGCCGAGCTCCTCTGCCGCGGCAACACTCAGTCCGCCCAGCAGGCTCCCCATTGGCTGGACCTTCGAGGGGACTTTGGACAGGATGTCCTCGCCGCCAAGCTTCGCGAAGAAGTCCTCTGGCCAGCCGCCGTGATCGGAGTTGTAGTAACACTTGATGGCCGCCGAACAGGTGTTGTATGCGAGCTCGCCCGTAAGCTGAAGCCCTATCCAGTCTGGAGCATCGAGCAGCAGGGCCGTCTGCTCCCATATCTCCGGCTGGTGCTCCTTGAGCCAGATCGCCTTGAACGGGAACCATTCGGCCGAGGCATCATCTTTACCTCCGCCGTTGTACAGACGAGCCCAGTGATCGATATCTGAGGCCCGTGCGGCAATGGGGGCCGAACGTACGTCTGCCCACAGGATCGCTCGGCGCAGGGGCCTACCATGGGAGTCTAGCGAAACGGGCGTGGCGGATGTGGCGTCATACCCGATGCCAGCCACCTCCTGTGGGCGCACACCGGCATCGGCGATCACTCCCCGCACTGCGCCAACGATGGCCCGCCACCACTCGTCCGGATCCTGTTCCACCCAACCGGGCCGCGGATAGTAGCTTTCAACTGACTGTGCACTGAAGGCCAGCGCCACGCCATGCCCATCGAATAGCCCCGCCCGGGCACCACCCGTGCCCAGATCGATTCCTAGATACACGCTGTCCATGGGATTGCCTCCTTGCAATCGCAGTTATCTGTGATCTCAGCAAGTCTACTGGCATGAGGTGGTGGGCGTCACTCTTCGTCGTCGTTACGGATATTTCGCCGAAGGCAAGACCAACGAGACGATGCTCCACCGGTTATGTCACGAAACTGTTCTCCACCAGAAACTCGGAAGAAATATCGCTCTGTGAGCATTGGCTACAAGTCACTTCCACTTAGGTGGTCACGAAACCCAGACTGACACGGTGAGGACCCATGCACAAGGAAATCGAACATCGCGGAGAACCACTGGTGCAGCTTGAGAACGTCAATAAGTGGTTTGGGGACCTGCACGTCCTCAAGGACATAAACCTGACGATATCCGAAGGCGAAGTAGTGGTGATCGTGGGCCCGTCGGGCTCCGGCAAGTCCACCCTTTGCCGGACGATCAATCGCTTGGAGCCCATTCAAGGAGGAACCATCATCCTTGGAGATAAGGAGCTGCCGTCTGAAGGCCGCGCTCTTGCCCAGCTTCGCGCCCAAGTGGGAATGGTATTCCAGTCGTTCAACCTCTTCGCACACAAGTCTATCTTGGACAACGTGACGATCGGCCCCATCAAAGTCAAGAAGGTCTCCAAGAAGCAGGCAGAAGCCGAAGCGATGGACTTGCTGAAGAGGGTAGGCGTTGATTCTCAGGCATCGAAGCGGCCGGCACAGCTCTCCGGAGGGCAGCAGCAGCGAGTGGCTATCGCCAGGGCGCTCGCCATGAAGCCAGATCTGATTCTCTTTGATGAGCCGACTTCAGCACTTGACCCAGAAATGGTGAACGAGGTGCTGGATGTTATGACGAGCCTTGCCCGCGAAGGGATGACGATGGTGGTGAAGGAACGGTGGCGGCGTGGCTGGCTAACCATGCTGGTGGACAA
>OMJG01000474.1_pt1 | contig 29992 bp, 29 predicted proteins | sample 1646431 | NCBI WGS metagenome assembly OMJG01 (sample SAMN03771674, study PRJEB25209) | food metagenome | isolation source: Cotija cheese | place: Mexico:Jalisco,Michoacan | collected 2011-12-12
TTGGCACCTTTTAATCATGACTCATGACAGTGTGGCGCGGATGAAGTAAATATTTTAGAAATCCCAATACCCAACATTAAATTGATATGTTGGCGGAGAAATGGAGGCGTGTGTACGTGGCAAAAGCAAAAACGCAGTTTGTTTGTTCCAACTGCGGCTATTCGACACCACGGTACTTAGGGCGGTGTCCGAACTGTGGTGAATGGAATACATTAACTGAAGAACATTTTGATACGAAGCCGGATCGCAAGTCCCGCGTGAGTTTTGCTGGTAAGTCGGCTAAGCCACAACGACTTAAAGAAGTTTCGTTGACAAAGACGCCCCGAGTCAAGACTAAGTTAAAAGAATTTAACCGGGTCTTGGGTGGCGGAGTCGTACCGGGGTCACTTGTTTTAATCGGTGGTGATCCTGGAATTGGAAAGTCGACGTTGTTACTGCAAGTTTCTGGGCAATTGGCCGAGACGGGTGGCTCTGTGTTGTATGTGACTGGTGAAGAAAGTGCCTCACAAGTGAAGATGCGGGCGGACCGGTTGGCCGTTAGCAGCGAAGATTTTTATCTTTATCCTGAGACTGATATGTCGAATATTCGTTCAACGATTGAATCGACGCATCCAGAATTTGTGGTCATTGATTCGGTACAAACGATGCAAGAACCTGATATGGACTCAGCAATTGGCTCGGTGTCACAAATTCGTGAGATTACGGCCGAGTTACTTCAGATTGCAAAGACTAACGGTATCACTATTTTTATTGTCGGGCATGTGACTAAGGGCGGGGCCATTGCTGGGCCTAAGATCTTAGAACATATGGTGGATACGGTCTTGTACTTTGAAGGTGATTTACACCATACGTACCGCATTTTACGGGCAGTCAAGAACCGGTTTGGTTCAACGAATGAACTGGGGATTTTTGAAATGCGGACGGGTGGTTTATATGAAGTGGCCAATCCGTCAGAGATCTTCTTGGAAGAACGTCTGAAGGATGCCACGGGTTCTGCCATTGTTGTTTCAATGGAAGGGACGCGACCAATCTTAGTAGAAGTTCAAGCGCTGGTCACACCAACGGTCTTTGGTAATGCGAAGCGGACAGCGAGTGGCTTAGATCATAATCGGGTTTCGCTAATTATGGCGGTACTGGAAAAACGGGCTAGTCTGATGTTGCAAAATCAAGACGCGTACTTAAAAGCGGCTGGTGGGGTCAAGTTGGATGAACCGGCAATTGACTTGGCGATTGCCATCAGTGTGGCTTCTAGTTATCGGGACCAGCAAACCCGCCCAAGTGACTGTTTTGTTGGTGAAGTGGGCTTGACTGGTGAAATTCGTCGAGTTAACCGAATTGAGTCACGGGTTGGTGAAGCAGCCAAACTTGGATTTAAGCGAGTCTTTATTCCAAAGAATAATCTACAAGGCTGGGATATACCAACCGGGATTGAAGTAATTGGGGTCGCAACGTTAAAAGAAGCACTCCAATTAGCATTACAACAACCAAATTATTAAAAAGGGGCTGACGCCATGAAGAAGTTAACGGTGCGACTAGTATTTATCGTTGTGGGGGGCACGCTGGGATTAACCTACCTGCCATTCTTATGGGCGATGATTTTGTCGCAACCAAATGTGTTGTTGAACAACGTTTTCACCAACTTTTTGTTGGGAGCGTTGCTTTTATGGGTTTTGTCATTGTTCTTAGCAAACGCTGCTGTACGGTTAGTAGATCGGGTTGAGAAGAACTTGTCCAAGCAAAATCCAATGACACTTTTATTTGGCAGTATTGGATTTATTATTGGGTTATTGATCGCGGTTCTGATTTCGCAATTATTTAATCGTAGTCCATTATTCTTATTGAACACGGTCGTCCCAATTATTTTGATGTTGTTCTTTGGTTACATCGGTGCTCGAGTCGGCACGACCCGAATCGATGAATGGCGGAAAGTATTTAACTTCCGTCGTCGTGAAAAGGAAGCGAGTCCGGAAATTACGGATGCTCAGCCAGATCAAAATTATCATCATTATAAGATCTTGGATACAAACATTTTGATTGACGGGCGCATTTATGACTTGGTCAAGACTGGTTTTCTAGAAGGGACGTTATTAGTACCGAACTTTGTCTTGTATGAATTACAGTACATTGCGGATTCGGCCGACAGTATCAAACGTGTCCGTGGACGGCGCGGGTTGGATATTTTAAATAAGTTACAAAATGAAAATATTATTCCGGTGGAAATGTACGAGGGCGACTTCGAAGATATTCCAGAAGTTGACAGTAAGCTCATCCAATTAGCCAAAAAAGTTAATGGGGTGATTGTCACGAATGATTACAACTTGAACAAAGTGATTGAATTCCAAAATGTCCAAGTTCTTAATATTAATCAGCTGGCCAAATCATTGAAGCCACGAGTAATTCCAGGTGAAGAAATGAATGTCATGGTCGTTAAAAATGGTAGTGAGCGCCAACAAGGGGTCGGCTATTTAGACGATGGGACGATGGTCGTGGTGGAAGATGGGAAGTTTTACATCAATGAAAAAGTCGATGTAGTCGTAACGAGTGCCTTACAAACGGATGCTGGCCGAATGATTTTTGCCCGGCTAGCGCACGCTAATCGCGGTATCCCAGATCATGCTGAAGATAGTAATAAGCATAATAATAATCACAATAACAATCGAAACAACAACCGGCGTTAAGCGGTTGAACAATCACGAAGCGGTAGTAGCTCATCTGTTGGGCTGCTACCGCTTTTGTTAATCCTTAGATTGGGACACCAATAGAAGTATCCTTGGCTTACTATATTACGCACTATGCTAGTGGGTTTTAGGATGAGCCATGATTAAAACGTGCCGATTTTAGATTGTTGTTCGTCAGCACGCGTCCGTCCCAGCCCCTCCAGTCTCAAGAGTGTGAAGGGCCGCGGGTTGAAATCGAGCATTGCCTAGCCAACGGATTAATGCGATTTTGGCATTAGTCCGTTGGTGTAGCAAGCACAGGCTTTAGTGGCACCAAACACGTTTCGGTAAGCCGCTCGAATGGCTAATGAACGACCACTTAACTTGGTGCAATTAGTCGTTGAATATCTTGATACTGGAACTTCAATTAAACGGTAAGTTATCATTGACTATTTTTAGTCTTCTCAATAATTAGTATAGTTATTGAGAAACCGTTAATCTGTCGTAATACTAGTGCAAGCTGACAGTTAAATGACAAAATTTCTGTTTGTGAAAAACAACAATCAGTTTATCAAAAATTGGGTATGCCTATGTCTGCCATTCGAATACTGTCCCGACTGGAAGGTGTTTCGGCCAATGCCAAGTGGTGAAATTCCACTTGGCAAGCGTTTTTGGCTTGGTTAGTGGAAGGCCAGCATTTGAGACGTGCACTTCGGCTCAAATCTGTGCCCACCACGTTCCGGCAATTGGCAGAAATACCTGGAGGTCGGCCTAGGAAGCACCAACCAAACAGTTCTACGCCAACTAGAACTATTTCCAGCGGGCTTAAGCTGGCCGCTTTTGACCTTAACCAACCGGCACGTTTTAATCATGAGTCATGACAACTGAACTAGTGAAACGCATAATAAACAAACGCCTTCCCTGATAACCAGCACAGTTATCAGGAAAGGTGTTTGTTTTGGTATTTATTTTCTAACTGCTAATGAATCTCTGACTACACAACCTAACATCAGTAAAGCGAAAAATAAGGTATTATTCTTTGAAAATATCATCATATCAATCACCGCTAACACGGTCAGCCCACCCCACCCCCAGATGGAGTTAGTGTAAGCTTTGGCATTATATTTCGGATAGCGCTTTTGAATTTGCCACATCAATACATAGACCAGAACTAGGGCAACAATCAAGCCAAATATAAGCTTGCCAGTGAATTTGAATAATGAGCTAAAGACTAAGGGCAACCACCATAAGTTATTGAGCAGACCATACTTGTAGTTGAGCGTCATGCCACCTCATCCTTTCAATCGACGGCTTTGATACTAACGTCATGTTGCATCATTGAACGATACTGGGCCTTAAGTTTGTGCTTCATGCACATATGTCCATCCTCATCTGTACGCCGAAACTAGGCGCGCAATGGATTGGCAATTTAAAACTACTGTTATCTATCGCTTTACCAATCTTAATTACCACTCGACTTGTTCATTGCCACAGCATCTGATCAGGATACTCCTTCGTCAGAAATTGCTTAATGGCACGGATCATCATGGCCGTCGACGGCGCAGTTGCCTGCGTCTTGTTGGCAACCAAAGCAATCTCACGATTATAAGGTTCCGCAAAAGCAAACGTATTAACATCCCCCGTTAGCTTACGTAGTGCCAACTGAGGTAGAATTCCCATTCCTAACCCAGATTCTACCATTGAAATGATGGATTGATCATCGATTGAGAATCGTAAAAAGTTATTGGTAACATGATAATGATCCAATGCCAACTTAGTGTCCCGATCATAGTCACTTTGTTGCAGAATAAAGTTCTTATCGGCAACATCATCAGTCGTGATATACTCGCCATTTTCAGGAATAAAATCAGCGGGGGTCACGCAATAGATTGGATCGTTAATCAAGGAATGCACCAGTAAGTTCTCATTGACCGGCATTGATGTAAACCCAATATCAATTGTGCCAATCTTGGCCCAGTTAGTTATTTCATTAAAGTTACCTTGCATGACTGAAATCTTAATATCAGGATATTGATGATTAAATTCGCGAATGATTCGCGGTAGCCAGTTAATACAAACACTACTAAAACCACCGATTCGTACCGATCCAGAGTGCAATCCTTGGATGTTATCAGCCACCTGTCGCAAGTTACTCTCGGTGTTCAAGATTTCTTGAACATAGGGTAAAACTTGCCGACCATCACTAGTTAATTCAACGCCTGAACGGTTACGAATAAATAATGGAAAGCCTAGTTCTTTCTCTAACTGATTAATTGAATGACTGACTGCACTAGGCGTAACGTTAAGCGTAGCAGCCGCTTGGTAGAATGTATGTTGAGCGACGACCGTTGAAAATACTTCATATGCGAAGTTTGCCATAGTTATTTACCTCTCTTAGATGAACATATTTCACTTATTATTGAAAAAGTTGAGTTTTACTAATCACGAGCTTTATTTTATCATATTAACAATCAAAGAAAACAGTTTAAGTACAAAAACTGAGTGGGGGAAATTATTATGAAAAAATTATTTGCAAATCGCGTGTTGAACAATGACACTTCTGACCTCGATGAAATCTTCAAGAATAGTGCCAACCCGGAAAACATTTCCTTCGCTGGCGGCTTTCCGGATCAGCATCTATTTCCTGATAACGATTTAAAGCAGGCATACCGGGACGCCATTGAACATGATGGCCAAGGTATCTTCCAGTATTCATCAACTCAAGGACTCTTGGCGCTACGTCAAAAGATTGCTGATCGTATGTTGACCCATGCAGATGTCCAAGTTAGTGCCGACAACGTCATGATGACACAAGGGGGCCAGCAGGCTATCGACCTAGTCGCTAAACTATTATTAAATCACGGTGACGCCATGGTCGTTGAAGGACCGACTTACATGGGCGCTTTAGCGGCCTTCGACACTTATGAACCAACTTACTACGAAATTCCAGTTGATGATAATGGCATGAACATTCGTCAACTACGTAAAACACTGAAGGCCCATCCCGAAATCAAGTTAATCTATACGATTCCTGACTTCCATAACCCGACCGGCACCACGATGAGTGCCAAGCGGCGGCAAGCTCTCGTCAGCCTCGCTAATCAATATGACGTTATTATTTTAGAAGACAGTCCTTACCGGGACCTTCGCTATAGTGGTCAAAACATTCCAGCCATCAAGCATTATGATACCGAAGGACGCGTCATCTTCATCTCCAGTTTTTCAAAAATTCTATCCCCAGCTTTACGTACTGGTTGGATTGTGGCTGACGACACCATCATGCACGAATTAATTGGTCTTAAATCCGCAATTGACGTTCAATCACCCAACGTGACACTCGCTGCCATTAACAGCTATCTGGATAGCCACGACATTGACGAACACATCGCTACCATCAGTGCCTCCTACCAGATCAAGCGTGATGCCATGCTAACAGCACTCGACCAATATTTCCCACAAAATGTCCACTACACCCGGCCAAACGGTGGCTTCTTCATCTGGGTGACGTTGCCAGAAGGTGTTGATGCTAAGGACTTGCTCAATGACGTTGTTTTACCACAAGCGCACGTGGCCTACGTTCCGGCAGCTTGCCAATTCGCAAGTCGCAAGGTTAAAAATGGGTTCCGCTTGAACTTTACTAACTTAGACACCGCTACAATTACTGAAGGAATCGAACGGCTCGGCCATATCTTACAACCAGCGCCAATGATCGTTCCAGCAACATCATTTGCACCCCAATTCTAAGTTGATCCAATCAAAAATGCGACTAATGGCAATATTTGCGATTAGTCGCATTTTTTGATTGGATTGGAATTTTTATGCCCATAATAATTATTAATCCCATTAAATTAAGGCCTTTTTTCTGACCTTCAACACATCGCATTTTCCTAACTCAAAAAGGGTTTGACAGCTTCCTTTCAATTCGCTACACTAACGCTATACTAGCCGATTATGAAATAAGCATTGGTCCGTTGGCGACACTCAATGCTTATTTTTTGTTAACAGATTCATTTTCGGATAAACCAGGAGTGTTGTGAAAAATTTCTAGGAGTGTGAATCATGAAGTCATGGATTAAAAAATTAGGCGTTGCGGTTCTCGGGTTAGGTTTAGCAGTTACATTAACCGCCTGTGGTAGTAACACTAGTAGCAGTTCTAAGTCTAACGACCTCGGATTGCAAAAATCGGGGACATTGACAATCGGCTTGGAAGGCACTTTCCAACCTTATAGCTACCGTAAAGACGGCAAGTTAACTGGTTTTGAAGTTGACCTTGGAAAAGCAGTTGCTAAGAAGATGGGATTAAAGGCCAAATTTGTGCCAACGAAGTTTGATTCATTGGTTGCCGGATTGGATACGAATAAATTCGACGTTGTAATGAATAACATGTCCGAAACGGCGGCACGGAAAAAGAAGTATCTCTTCTCGACCCCCTACATTTATTCTAAATCACAATTAGCCGTTAAAAAGAATTCATCGATGAGTAAGATTACTGACATTAAAGGTAAGAAAGTCGCTGAAACGACTACTAGTAACAACGCTACTGATGCTAAACGTTTGGGGGCAACCATCACTCCAACTGACAGTTTCCAACAGTCAATTGATTTAGTCTCACAAGGCCGCGTCGCTGGAACCATTAACTCACGAGAATCCTTCTATGCTTACTTCAAGCAAAATCCGAAGGCTAACATTAAGTTAACTGACTCTGGTGACCATATTGCAGCACAAAAAATTGGCGCCATTGTTACTAAGCAACATTCAAAGATGCAAAAACAAATTTCTAAAGCCATTCAAGAATTACGTAAAGATGGCACGTTAAAGAAATTGTCCAACAAGTATTTTGGTGGTAACGTTACTGATAAGTAAGATACCACTCCCCGCTGTCAAAGCGGGATACATAGCACCAAATTCTAAGCGTTACAGGAGGCTCCTATGGATTCAATCTGGCACATTATTGTCACATCAACGCCGCAAATTGCCGCGGCAGGCTTAAAGTACACCATTCCGATTGCTATCATTTCATTTATTCTTGGCTTGATTCTAGCTATTTTCACGGCACTCGTTAAGATTTCGACCCGCCGTGGCTGGTTTTTAATTCTGAAGGCCATTGCTAACTTCTACGTGTGGCTATTCCGGAGTACCCCATTACTAGTACAACTCTTCATCGTCTACTTTGGACTCCCCTACCTTAAAATCAAGGGAATTTTTCCCAACGGTGTCCAATTAGATCCGTGGACAGCTGGGATTGCCACTTTCTCCTTAAACACTGGGGCTTATTGTGCTGAAACGATTCGAGCAGCGATTCTTTCGATCCCTCAAGGTCAGTGGGAAGCCGCCTACTCTATCGGGATGACTAAATCACAAGTACTTAAACGCATTATTTTGCCGCAAGCAGCCCGAGTATCCTTACCGCCGCTTGCTAACAGCTTCATTAGTTTAGTTAAAGATACATCGTTGGCTGCTTCGATTACCATTATCGAAATGTTTGAAGTTAGTCAGCAAATTGCAGCACAAAATTATCAGCCGCTCGTCATGTATTCTTTAGTCGCCGCTCTGTACGCAATCCTATGTACGCTTCTTAGCTGGTTACAAAGCTACTTAGAAAAGCGCACATCCCGTTACTTGCGGCCACTCAATTAGGAGGTTGTCGAATGATCAAATTAGAACACTTAAACAAGACGTTTGGCAATCACCAAGCGTTAACCGATATTAATACTGAATTTAAAGAACACCAGACAACCGTGATCGTTGGGCCGTCTGGTTCTGGTAAATCAACCTTATTGCGTTCCCTGAACTTATTGGAGCGTCCCGAAAATGGCCAATACCACTTCAATGACGAGACCATTGACTTTGCCAAACCGTTAACGAACAAGACGATTCTCACCATTCGGCGTAAAACTGGGATGGTCTTTCAAGGTTATAATTTATTTCCCCATCTCAGCGTGGTTAAAAATGTTATGGAGGGGCCGGTACAAGTCTTGAAAAAGGACCCCACTACTGCTAAAAAAGCGGCCTTAGAATTATTAGCGCGGGTCGGTTTGCAAGATAAAGCCGATGCCTATCCTGAACAATTATCTGGTGGTCAACAACAGCGGGTTGCCATCGCGCGCTCATTGGCAATGAATCCCGAATTTATCTTATTGGATGAACCAACTAGCGCGTTAGATCCGGAACTAGAAGCCGGGGTCCTGCGCGTCCTACTCGCACTTGCCCAAGAAGACGACTCCATGATTATCGTCACTCATAACATGGAATTTGCACGCGCCGTAGCTGATAAGATTTTATTTGTTGAGGATGGTAAAATCTTGTTCGATGGCACCCCCGCTGAATTCTTCAAGCAACCAACTCAGCGGATTGCCGACTTCCTAGCCGCAATGACTTTTACAACTATTTCAGATAAAGCCAATCAATAATTGCCGGATTGGGATTGCACGGAACAAGCAACCTTTTAGCGCACGTTTCGACAATATTGACAAAAAAATTGTGTTCGATTTCTTAAGAAGCAGTCTTTTCTTAAGCGACTGAACACTTTTAATTTGTCCAAATCTCTTATCTCGAACGCTTTGGCATCAGTTGCTAACGACATTACCGTACCAATTTAATTGTTAGCGGCACTAATAAATCAAAAACGGTTGGCATAAAATGGCCTTTTGATTAACTTAGTATGTGATTTTAATTTGACAATCTTAATTTAATCTTGTAAACTAGCTTCAATATCTAAACGTTGTGATGAGATGAGTAGTGTGATTGCCACGCATAGCGAGCCGTTGGTTGGTGCAAAACGGTCGGACGGTAACACGAAGATGGTCTCTAAATGGTACTGGCGAGCTCTAGCAAACCAGTGACGTGTCGTACCCGTTAGCGTACCAAGTGAAATTGAGCCAAGCATTGTGCACACGCTTGGAAACTAAGGTGGTACCACGGTCAGCAGTCGTCCTTTTATATTAAGGGACGACTTTTTTTGTCACTAAACACATCTACGGGGGTAATCAATTATGAAGAAATGGATTAAAACATTAAGTTTAGCAATTTTAGGACTCGCACTGACAGTTACATTAACGGCATGTGGTAACTCTCACTCATCAAAAAGTAGTACTTCTAGCGCTAGTAGTCAGCTTGGCCTACAAAAGAGTAGCACGTTGACCATTGGCCTAGAGGGAACTTTTCAGCCTTACAGTTATCGCAAAGACGGTAAGTTGACTGGCTTTGAGGTCGATCTTGGCAAGGCCGTCGCCAAGAAGCTCGGTCTAAAAGCCCAGTTCGTACCAACTAAATTCGATTCACTGATTGCTGGCCTTGATGTTAACAAGTATGACGTCGTGATCAACGATATTGCTGAGACAGCACAACGTAAACAAAAATATTTATTCTCGACCCCTTATATTTACTCTAAATCACAACTAGCTGTTAAAAAATCATCATCAATTAAGAAAATCACCGATATCAAGGGGCAAAAAGTGGCCCAAACAACAACTAGCAATAACGCTAACGATGCTAAGCGCTTAGGGGCTACTGTCACCCCCACTGATGGCTTTCAACAGTCAATTGATCTAGTGAATCAGGGCCGCGTTGCCGGCACGATTAACTCGCGGGAAGCTTTCTACGCCTACCTCAAGCAGAACCCCAAGGCGAGCTTAAAATTCATTAGCGGTGGTTCAGAAATCAAGACCCAAAAAATAGGCGCCATTGTCACCAAAAAACACGCCAAACTGCAAAAACAACTTTCTAAGGCCATTCAAGAATTGCGCCAGGATGGCACACTAAAGAAGCTATCTAATAAATACTTCGGTGGTAATGTCACTAATAAGTAAGTGATACTTCATCTATGTTCTAAAAAATAGCTTGTTCGCCAAGCTTTATAGAGAAACTACTTACGACCGTTGCAGTCATAACTCGTAACAATATCTGTGCCTTCCAAAGATTTTTTCTACCTTTGGGAGGCTTTTTGGCGCGACAAAAAGCAGTCCACAATCTCTCGTACCAAAATAAGCACGTTTTATTCCCACCACTATGGAATATGTCTGCCACTAATAATTATGCAAATGTTTAAACGTAGCCAGTAACAATCACCCTAACGCTACTATCGATGCACGTTAGCCTATATTATTTTTTTAATATTTATATTTGACAGCCAATTCTCCTTCGCTGTATACTACCCATTGATCAATACTATACGTCGTATAATATAACAGGAGGGATAGTAATGGCCATTCAAATTAGTTCCGAATTGCTTGACGGTTGTGTTTTAGCTTGTCTTAAGCACCAAGACTACTATGGTTATGCGCTGACCCAACGTCTACAAGCCGCCATCTCAGTATCCGAATCAACGCTTTATCCAGTACTTCGGCGACTCAAGAAAAATGACTGGGTCACTACTTATGATCAAGCTTATCAAGGGCGTAACCGCCGCTATTATCAAATTACAGCTAGTGGTTTGACCCAATTAAATACGATTCAGCAAGAATGGCAGACTTACTACTTGGCCATTAACCAATTACTTCAGGGGGAGGATGAATCATGAACGATTACTTATCCAAATTTGACGCACTACTCGTTCAACTCAACAATGATGAACGCGATGAGGTCGTTGAATTTTATCGCGAATATTTACTTGATGCGGCAATCGATCGTTACGATGACTGTGTCGCCGAACTAGGAACACCTAAGCAGTTGGCACGTAAAGTATTAGCTGACTATTCGATTCGCTTCAATGAAAATCTCAATGCAAATCTATCTAAACGGCAAAAGTCACAGGCCAACGTACGCACAATTTGGCTAATTGTGTTAGCACTACTATCAACACCAATCACAATTCCTGCACTAATTGCCATTTTAGCCGTTTTCTTTGCCTTAGCTGTTACCGCCTTTGCATTTGTCATCGCGGCAGGTGCCATCTTAGTGGGAGTTACCATTCTCGCATTTGCCATGTTGACAGCCGGCATTGGGGTCTTCAGTCAATCACTATGGGTGGCCCTGTTCTACCTTGGCAGTGGCCTCGCTATTATCGGCGCTGAACTATTAGTATTACCACTATTTATCTGGCTGATCAGTGTTATTCTACAAGGAATTGCAAAAATCGTACAAAATTTATACCACCGATTTGTTAAGAAGAATCGTGCGGAGCGAGGAGGTCGGCACCATGCGAAAGACAATTAGAGTTGGCGTTATCTTATTAGTTCTTGGACTTATTCTGACCATGTTTGGCATTGCAAATAACGGTATTCAGAGTGTCTATTGGGATCAAGGCTTCCATGTCGTTCACCATAAAACCAAGCATTATCACGTTAGCCAAATAAAAGATATCACGATAGCGACTGCTAATAATGTTATTATCAAGCAAGGCACGACCGCTAACGTTACCGTCACGGCCGCACGCACCTTACCAACCATTACGACCGACAATGGTCACGTGACCGTTACATCAACATCACACAATACTAAAACTGTGGGCTTCATGTTCGACAATGTTGGTCAATTTGCTGATACAACAACGATTACAGTTCCTAAGGGGACAACCGTCAATCGGATTACCGCCAAAGCGAGTCAAAGCGGCAACATCACGTTACAAAACATCACCGCCAACCATCTACAAAACCTGAGTACCGATAGTAACGTCAGCTTGACTGATGTCAAAATTAATCGTTCATTGACGTTGACCGGTGACAATTTGCATTTGACACGGACGTCAGCACCTAGTCTACAAATCGATGGCGATCCAGACGTCAATATTACTGATAGTCGTTTTACTACGAATGCTTCTAAAATTGTTACTGATGAAGGCGATATTCACCTGAACAATAATCGATTCAAAGCACTTAAAATAACGACTAGTGATGGTGATATTACGCTCAACAATAATCATATTACCGAAAACTTAGCGGCCACAACTAGCGATGGCGATATTCACAGCACCGTATCGCGGACAACCGGTGTCCGAGCAAGTACCGGTGATGGTGATTTACACATCTTTGATCATACCCAATCCGATGGCAGTGGCTATCAAGTTAATCAAGCAGCAGCGGTTCAATACCGCTTGACGACTGCCGATGGCGATATTACTGTCACTAGTAACTAATCTAGCAAACATCCAAAAATCGGTTAATTTCAATCGTCAAGAAAAAAAGAAGCCCTTTAAGAACTCACAATAAGTTCTTAAAGGGCTTCTTTGATCTCGATTATCAACAGGCAACGAAATAATTTACTAGTCACATTTTGAGCTGCTTCACAATTACTCTAGTTCATAACAACGGGTACTAAAGCCATTCCTTGAAATTTATCATCAACTGCTTGCATCTGAACTGCATTTGGTCCACCAACATAACTGTAAGTTGTCAACTGAGGCAGGATCTCGCCAAATACTGCACCAGTTAATTGTGCCGTTAGTTCTTCTTGTGAAGCCGCCGTCCCCGTCACGACCAAATATGTGCCACCTGGAAATTCGATGAGTCGGTCAGCAGCAACATGCTCATTCTTAGGTAAAACGGCCGCATAATGCATCATCTTATTATTAACAACTTCGTTAACTGCATACAAACTACTATCCTTTGCTTGTGACACTAACTTAGCTAACGAGCCATCCGTGTTAATTCGCGTCCAAAAGTCGGTCTTCTCACGATTGATACCTGCAAAATCATTAAATTGACTATTAATCGTCATTTCCAATCCTGCAACGGTAAATTGTTTCTTAGTTTCGATTTGATAAGCTGTCATTATTATTCCTACTTTCTTGGAATTACCTTGGTATTCCGTTTGATTGCTTTTATAATAACGATAAAAGGTTTCAAAAAGTGACACCTTTTGTAAAAAAGAAGGTTATCTGATGAATAAAACAACTAGAATCAACATGATTATGCGCTATATCAACAATCGTTCCCAATTTACACTTAAAGAATTGATGCAAGAATTCAACATCTCACGATCAACCGCTATTCGTTACGTGCGGACAATCGAAGATTTAGGACTACCATTAGTTGCAGAAACGGGCCGCAACGGTGGCTACGCCGTTATGCGTAATCAGGTACTTCCTGCCATCCATTTTACAACTGACGAAATCAAAATGATGTTCATCGCATTTATGGCCACTCGCAACCAGCAGCTCCCCTACCTCACTAGCCGCCGAACGGTGACCGAAAAATTACTCGGTCTCATCCCAATGACTCAACAAGATGATCTGCTCATCCTAAATCAACGAATCATTTTTGATGGCACTCATCCGCAAAATCCCAATTTGCTTGACCGGGCAGACTTGCCGGATCCGTTATTGGAAGCACTCATTCAACAATTGATCATTAACCAGTGTATGCAATTGACAGATAGCCATGAGCATACTTACACCGTGGCTGTTACACATCTCTACCATGAACAAAGTCAATGGTGGCTGGAATTTATTAACTTAGCGACGAACGTTTTAGTGCAATGGCCCTTAACTAAGATTACTCATGTAGAAAGTGCTAACGTTAATTTGAATTCCCAGGCCATCGAAGCCAAACTGCAAGCAGCAACCCCAGCGCCAAATGTTGAACTGCACCTAGGTCCTACAGCGGTTAGTCGTTTCAAACGATACCATCCTTTTTCGTTGTCACTATCGTACACTGATCCTTATCAAATGCGTGGTATTTTACGGCACCATTTGCCACTAACCGTTGATGAAATCGCCTTTTTTGGTGATTGGCTGCAATTTCTTGGGCAAGACGTGGTACCTATTCAGCTACCCGATGAGTTACAAAGATACTTGCGGGAACGATATCAGTAATTTGCAAATAAGGCAGTATTTTATAAATAACTAACCACTGAAAATTGTTCTTAGCCCCACTATTGACCGTACAACGTATAAAAGAAAGTGGGCCAAAAGGTGGTCTTAAATCCGGCGATTATTTCTGGGCTTAAAATGATTACCGGATTTTGGTCAAGCGAAACAAGCAACCTTTTGGCGTACGTTCCGACAATTTTTCTATCCGACACCTGATGTTAATCAGTTGGTGAAATATTAGGAGCTAGTATTTCTGGGCGTCCTTGGACTGCAATCAACGCTTTACCAGCTTTAATAGGCTGATTAGGCTCAGACTCAATCTGTTGATAATCTTTACTATTAGTTACAATAACCATAACCGTATCATCTAAATTGGCGGCTGTAATTACTGTTGGATCAAACTCACCTAACAAATCACCCTTTTGAACCTTTTGTCCCGGCTTAACCGCAACCTTAAATCCTTGTCCTTTCAAGGACACGGTATCAATGCCAATATGAACCAACAATTCAATTCCACTATCAGTCGTCAAGCCGTAAGCATGTCCCGTATCAGCTACAACATTCATATGACCGCTTTGCGGCGCGTAAATCTTAACCGGTTGCTGTGGCTGTGGCTTAATTGCAATACCGTCCCCCATCATCTTGGAAGCAAACACTGGATCATTGACCGTATCCAAAGCAATACTTTCACCAGTAACTGGTGAAAATATCGTATCATCCACAATCGCCGGTTGCACTTGGTCAGCTTTTAAAATATCTTTAGGAATCGCAAACATGTTAGTCGCAACAAAAGCCACAACTACCGTCAGTAATGAGACTATCGTATAGATCAGTAAATCACGGGCATTATAAATATACATCAGGTAAGAGGGTACTACAGCCAACCCATATGAATTGGCAGCAACGCTCAAAATGCTTAGAACGCCGGCACCCAATCCACTAGTTAAAACGGTTACAATCAATGGTTTGAAGTTATAGCGGATTAAGACCCCAAACAAGGTTGGTTCCGAAACCCCAAATAGCTGTGAAGAGAACGCGCCAATAAAATTAGCCTTAGCCTTTTGCGACTTAGCCCGTAAAATCATTGCTAAAGCCACACCTAGATTAGCAAAGCCATACATTGCTTCCAATGTAATTAATGGATTTAGTTTAGTCGCCGCTAATAGTGACGTCTCGATGGCAATCATCATCTGATGGATACCCACTAACACCATCAACGGATAAGCAGCACCAATCAAGAAACCACCAATCCCGAATGGTAGGTTGATCAGGCCTTCCACACCAGCAATCATAATATTTTCAATCCAGTGGACAATCGGCCCTACTCCTAAAATCATAATACCAAAAGTAACTAACATTGTTAAAAAAGGGGTTAATATTTGATCTAGGACGTTAGGCACGTGCTTATGGAAATAACGTTCCAACTTACTTCCTAGAAAGCCAGCAACTAGCGCTGTTAACACGGACCCTTGACTGCCGACAACTGGGATCTTGTCAAATAACATAATTGCTTTAGCCGTACCACCCGCAACTGAATACGCGTTAGGCAGCGAAGGTGAAACTAGCATTAACCCAATTACAATACCAACAATTGGCGTACCCTTAAAGTAGCGAAATGTTGACCAAACAATTAAAGCTGGTAAAAATGAAAAAACAGTTCCCGTTAAAACTGAAATCACGGTATTGAGACTTGCTGGAATAGCGGCTGAAGAAGTCCCAAACAATTGTAAAACCTGGTCATTAGTCAGTGCACTTTGTAACCCTAGGAAAAGTCCAGTGGCTGCAATCACTGGAATAATCGGAATAAAGATTCCCGAAAGCATCGCCATAAAGCGTTGTAATGCCGTTTTTTGATCATCAGTAGACGTAGTCGTCGTGGCCGCTGTCTCCTGACCATAAATTGCATTAACTAAATGTAGCTTTTCAATTGCATCATACACATCGTTAACGACCCCAGTACCAATAATAATTTGGTACTGTCCTGAGCCAAAGAAAACGCCTTTAACTTCATCTAAATCTTCAAGTGCAGCCTTGTCAATCCGCTTAGGGTCTTTAACGACAAATCGCAATCGTGTCTGACAATGGGTGACAGACTCAACATTGTCAACACCAACAATATCGATAATTTGTTTCGCAAGTGCTTGATAGTTTTTACTCATTTGAATTCACCTCAAAAAGAATGGCTTGGTATGGCTCCAACGTATTAGGCTGATAATGGGCGTAATTATTTAATCGTGGTTTGCCATCAGGTAGCGTTAAGCTCAAAAAATCCGTACTTAAATTAACATAAACTTGAACCTTTTGACCACGTTGATAAGCAATCACTTGGTCACAATCACAAGTAATTGGCTGGAAATCACCGACGATTAAATCATGGCTTAAATCCGATACTTGCCGCAACTTAATCAATGATTGATAAAAATGCCAAACTGAATTTGAATCTAATTGTTCGCTTTGCCAATCCACTTTATCATGCAGCTGCTTTGGCGCAATCCACGGTTTGGCCCCCTGATTAAAACCTTGATTGACGGAATCATCCCATGAATATGGCAACCGCGCGTTGTCGCGGGAACGAGCATTTACAAAAGCAAGTGCGTCATTCGCTGAGTATCCCTCCTCAATAGCACGATCATAGTTGTCGCGACTACTCAAATCGTTAAACATTGTAATCGAGTCGCGCCGCGCATTCGTAACGCCTAGCTCTTGTCCTTGATAAATAAATGGACAACCCCGTAAGTTGAAATAAAGTAATGCTAACGCTTTGGCACCTATTTCATTACGATATGCTGGTGCCTGGATATATTTATCAATACTACGTGGTTGATCGTGATTTTCAAAAAAGTTGGCTCCCCAACCGACGTTTTGAATCGCCAGTTGACTCTTAAAGATTGCATGTCGCAAATCTGCAGGTGTCCACTTAACACGGCGATACCACTCTGAGCCGGATTCAATATCAATATCTGCATAGTGAAAGTCAAAAATCATTGAAAAGTACCCTGTTTTACCGATGAATTGTCCAAGTTGGTCATAACTAACTCCTGATGCTTCTCCAACTGTCACCGCATTAGCGGGTTTAAAAGTAACAGCATTCAATTCAGTTAAGAATTTTTCAATTCCAGGTCGATTTTCTGATTTACGTTTGACTTTACCTAAACCATCAACACCATCAGGGCTAATGGTGGCAAAATCTTGATCTTTTTTAATGAACGTTATCGCATCAATTCGAAAACCTGCAACCCCCTTAGCCAACCACCAATTAATCATTTGATAAAGTCGTTGTCTTAAAACCGGATTTTCCCAATTTAGGTCCGGTTGTTGTTTAGAAAAGACATGATGATAATACTCGTCGTGACTTCCTGGTAGCAGCGTCCATGACGAGCCTTTACCAAAATTTGAACGCCAATTATTAGGTGGATTACCATGTTGGCCGCGTTTAATAATATAAAAATCACGATACGGACTCGTTGGCGATTTAATTGCGGCTTGGAACCATGCATGTTGGTCAGAAGTATGATTGATGACCAAATCTAAAATCACTTTTAATCCCAAACGTTTAGTTGCCACCATCAATTCATCAAAATCAGCCATCGTTCCAAACCGAGGATCAATAGCTTGATAATCAGAAATATCGTAGCCATTATCGACCATCGGTGATTGATATATCGGAGACAACCAGATCGTGGTAATTCCCAGCTGCTTCAGCCTAGGTAACATCTGAATAATCCCGCGCAAGTCACCAATACCATCATCATTAGCATCTTTGAATGACGCCGGGTAAATTTGGTAGAAAACCTCTTTTTGCCACCAATTTGTTTGCATTATGAGCACTCCTTATAATTGGAATCGATTCCAATTTTGCTTAAAGAAAAAAAGCCTAAGCACTTTTTCTTCTAATTAAATCTAATTTTAAATCAATGGTTAACTCAGGTCGATCTAATCGTCCCAAGTGGTGTAGCAACTGATCGACCGCCATCTTAGCCATCGCCGCTACCGGTTGCCGAACCGTCGTTAACGGAACTTGTGCAACCGCCGCAAAAGGCTGATCATCATATCCCATCACGGCCATATCATCGGGAATCCGAAAATGTTGTCGCTGCAACTCATCGATCACCCCTACAGCCACCTCGTCGGAATTTGTAAATATCGCAGTCGGCCGGTCACTAGGATTTAAGTATGCCAACTGCTTCCCCAATGCCTGTCCATCCGTAATCGTATGTTGTTGTGCAAAAATCCAATCATTATTTACAGCCAGTTGCTGTTCTTCACAAAAATCTAAATAAGCTTGTGTTCGTGAACGTCCATGATGGGTGCTAGGAAAATCCCCACCCGTGGCATAAGCAATTCGCCGATGACCTTGGTGATACAAATATGCCAATGCATCGCTGGTTGCCTGGTAGTGATTTAAACTAATCATCGGAATACCAATGTCAGCTGTTTCCTCATTCAATAACACCATTTGATTAGCATATGTCGCTGCCAACTGCTCTAGTAATCGTTGATTTTCAATAGAAGCTAGAATAACGCCATCAACTTGTTGTTGTTTAAGCTTATCTAGAAAACGCTGTTCTGCCAGCGCATCATCGTGTGTCTGCATTACAATCACTTGAAAACCATACCGATTTAGTTCCCGTTCCAAAGCATCAAATAGTTGTGCAAAGAACGGGTTGGAAATTCGTGAGACCAGTACGCCAATCGTATTGGTACTACGTGCACGTAACTGACTGGCAATGGCATTCGGAGTATAATTTAATTTTTCGATTGCCGCCTGGATCTGCTTTTTCTTAGCAACCGAGACACTAGGCCGATGATTTAAATATCGCGAGACGGTCCCAACGCCTACACCTGCTTCAGCTGCTATTTCACTAATCGTTGTCATTTAAGCGCCTCCAGTTGGAATCGTTTCCATAATCAATATAACGACCTATTGTTAATTTGTCAAGAAAAATAAATTAATTGGTCTATTAACCGGTTCGCACTAGCACAACGTTTAGCTGAACACACCACCCAACAACCAATTATACCAAGTTGAATAGTCGTTCATCAGCCATCCGAATGCCTTCCTGAAACGCGGCCGGTAAGTTTTCTCAGACTACCTAGAATAAGACACGTATTTGAACTTGCGTAGTAGTTTTCTGGAGAATTCAAATACATATCCGCCCTGCTCCCGCCACACTTAGCCCCGGAGATCGGTTAAGACTGACTGTATTTAATAATTTTAACCATGTTCTATGCTGAGTAATAACTCGTACAATCCAGTAACAACCTAAAAAGATATCCCAAGCCACCATCTAGCTAGCTCAGAATATCTCTAATCAACAATATTAATTATAACGATGCTTGATAAATATCAAACCAGGTCAACAATAACGATACAATCAAGATGCCAACCATCGCTACCGCGTGCCACCACTTATTACGAACGAATATTGCAATATACTCACGAATAATAGCATCCGGCAGAAAGAACCTAGCTGTCCGCGCACCAATACCATCTGCTTTTAGTCCCGCCTGTTTAGCAAACATGCCGGCCCGAAAAGTATGATAATTATTCGTGACAAAAATCGTCCGGGGGTTTTTAACCGGCCCTTGATCAATCAACTGTTTACTAAACTGCATGTTTTGTAAGGTCGTTTTCGACTGCGTTTCCGCCCAGCCATCCTTAACCGGTAAACCATGTGCAATCGCATATTCCAACATGGCTTGCCCTTCCGGAACCGTTTCGTCACCACCCTGACCACCAGAAAAAATCATCACGGCTCGATGGTGAGTCTTGCGCTGCTGCTTCTGATAAAAGCGCAATCCACGCATGATACGTTGACCTAGTAATGGTGAGACACGCTTGCCATCCAATAAACCGGCACCCAGCACGATAATATAATCTTGGCGCAGACGTGGCCAATTGAATTGATAAATTGTCAACATCGTCAGGTAGTTATAAAACCAAAAGCCAAGATAAAAAATCACGAGGTTCGGAAAGACCGTCAGAAAATAACTAACTGGTTGCGGGACGTGATTATTTAACAAATTACCTAAAAACGGTAATATCAGAATTGCTAATCCTAAATATAGCGTTAACATATTCGCTAACGTGTGACTTTCATGACGCCACATAATCCACGCGTTCCATAGTAATAAGAACGCTTGCAACGTGAAGATCAAGCCAATTAATAGTATTAGTAAAACGAACAGCGTCCCACTTACCAATATCAGCCAGTGGATATTACTACCTAAAATCGTTATCGCTAGCATTGTTAAAAAAGAATAGAAAAATAGCGAAAACCAAATGCCGTTACCAAGCCGAACCTTATCGCGATGATAACGACAACCAAAAATGACCCCAAACGTGATTGGCACCACCCAGCCCCAGTAAACCATTGCTGGAATTGGCACCCAAACCGCTGAGTTATTCACATCAACACCCCCGCATTAAGTTTTATTCCAGACTCCATCATAAAGGAGTGCCGACTGGACTGCAATCAGGAGCCATTACTTCAACTGTTTTTGTTCATTATAGAAATTGCGATAGGCTAAATAACACGCAATGATGGAACCTAAACTAGTCGCTGACAAGAGCATGAACGTAACCATGATTTGATACTTAATGGCCCGCACCGGATCGACCCCCGCAAAGATCAACCCGGACATCATCCCGGGAAGACTAACTAGGCCCACCGTTTTAGCCGAATCAATCGTTGGCGACATGCCAGTCCGGATTGCCTCACGTACAATTGCAATTGAAGCATCTAGCAACCCAGCACCTAATGCCAGTCGTTCTAGCACACCCTGGCGCTGATCATGAAACTGACTATTGAGACTTCGATAAGCCAATCCAATAGCTACCATTGAGTTGGAAGCAATCATCCCAGAGATTGGAATCATTTGCGATGGCACAAACTTAATCGCTCCCGATAAAACTAGTACGCCCAATGTCACTCCCGTACTAACTAAAATAGCTAGTAGTGAAATTGACAAGGCGTGGTCAATCCCTGGCCCACGTTTTTTCGCATTCCAAGCGGCATTAAAAATAATGAAGCCAATCATCGCTAATGTCAGCCACAAATTATTAACACGGAAAATATATTTTAATAAGTAGCCCACAATAAATAGCTGAACTACGGCCCGAACAACCCCAATCACGATGTCCTTGTCTAATCCGAGCTTTTGCCACAAACTAATTCCTAATGCCACCAAAACTAACATTGCTGCTAAGAATAGCGACGTATTGTTAACCGCTAAATTCATGCGTGCACCTCCAATCGCCCCGCAACGACTTTCGCCAATTGATCGGCTGCGGCAATTTCCGTAGCATCATGGGTAATCATAATGGTTGTCACGTGAGCTTGGGTATTTAACTGACGTAACCACCTGTGCACAATTTGTTTGTTATCTTCATCCAGACCGGCTGTCACCTCGTCCAGCAACAGCACTTTCGGTAAAAATAAGATATTACGAATCAGGGCAACCCGTTGACGTTCACCACCAGAAAGCTCAGTAATTGGCTGATGGAGTGTCCGTTCTGACAATCCGACGTTATTCAAAGCCGTCACCACCCGTTTCATATCCATCGTTTGTTTGCGAATTTGGTACGGAAAAGCTAAATTATCCGCCACGGTCTCACCAAATAATGTCGGTTGTTGAAAACAATAAGAAACTTGCCGTCGATACATAATCGGATCATAGCTTTCAATGGGCTGGCCATCGAAAATTAAATCGCCACTTGTTTTGGAGATCATCGCCGCAATAATTCGTAATAACGTGCTTTTACCACCACCCGATGGGCCAGTCAACGTAATATGTGCGCCAGTTGGAATCTTCCAATCAATATCATACAAGATATGTTGATCCGCAACTTGATAATTAACCTTTTTGAGTCTAATCAATGAATCCACACGATCCACCCCCCACTGATAATTTAGAATCATTATAACCTAATAACAAGAAGGGGTTCAACTAATCCTCTCCGGTTATCCTATCAACGACCGCATGCTATAATGAGGGTTAACACAGTTCACAGAAAAACGAGGTCAAAATTAAACTTATGCCACAATCTAATCATTATTCGCACCAATCACGATCACACAATGATCATCGTCGGCAACCACCGACCGAAAAAGTACAAGCGACGGTCACCATTGGCCAACGCTTCCCACTGACTATTCGGCGCCTAGGCATTAACGGTGAAGGTATTGGCTATTACAAACACGTCATTACATTTGTCAAGGGCGCGCTACCCGATGAAGTCGTAGTTGCTGAAGTTACCGCAGTTCACCCACGTTACCTCGAAGCTAATATTCGTAGCATTCGTAAACCTAGCCCCGACCGGGTTGATCCCCGTGATACTTACGCTGGGGAAGTCGGTGGTTTTGAACTCGAACACCTCGACTATCCGGCCCAGTTAGCTTTTAAACAAGATTTGATCAGACAAGCACTTGAAAAGTATCGACCCGCTGGCTACCGCCACTACGATGTCCGCCCAACTATTGGTATGGCTGATCCATATGAATATCGGAATAAAGCCCAATTTCAGGTTCGGATGATCGATGGTCACGTCGCTGCTGGCTTATACAAAGAAAATAGCCATGACCTAGTTGATTTACCAACTTGTTCCGTTCAAATGCCAGCGACCATGACAGTCATGCGCCAAGTCGTTGCTTGGCTTGAAGAACTCCAAGTGCCCATTTATGACGAAGCACATAATTCTGGTATCGTTAAAACAATTGTTGTGCGAGCTGCGGCAGCGACTGGTGAAGTCCAACTTGTCTTCATCACCAATACACCCAAGTTACCAAAGAAACATCAATTATTAATAAAGATTGCTGAAAAATTACCAATGGTCGTCTCAGTCATGCAAAACGTCAACGCAGGTAAAACGTCACTGATTTGGGGTGATCAAACGACCTTGCTGGCTGGCAAGCCAACGATTACAGAGGAACTCGACGGGCTCGTTTTTGACTTATCCGCTCGTGCTTTCTTCCAATTAAACCCGCAACAAACTAAGCAACTCTACCGATTGGCGCGAGAAGCACTAAACTTGGCTCCCAACGAGACACTCGTTGATGCCTATTCCGGTGTTGGAACGATTGGCTTGTCGCTAGCTGATGTTGCCAAAGAAGTCCGAGGGATGGATACGATCCCTGCGGCTGTTGCGGATGCTAATGCCAACGCACAGCGTAATCAGATCACCAATGCCCACTATGAAGTTGGCGAAGCTGAAGTTTTGTTACCACAATGGTTAGCTAGTGGTTTTGCACCGGACGCGATGGTCGTTGACCCACCACGGACTGGCCTAGATAACGTCTTGATTGACGCTATCCTGCAAAGCGCACCTGAAAAGCTGGTCTACATCTCATGTAATCCATCGACGCTCGCACAAGATTTACAAGCGTTGACGCGCGGCTATCAGGTGGATTATATCCAGTCAATCGATATGTTTCCGCAAACAGCGCGTTGTGAAGCAGTGGTCCGCTTTACCAAACGTCATTAATTATCCATCATCACTGCCAATTAACTTTGAGGGGGAATCATCATGGCAGCTACTGATAGTCAAATTACATTAACAATGACCTTTACTTTACGGCCACCATTTAAGACCCATTTTTTACTTCTAAAAGACTACATTGCAGATGTGCGTATCCCAGCACGCGATGGCATGTTAACCACCATTATTGCCAAAAACATACCATTATCACCGGCACTAGAACAACTCAAAGCGATTTTTGATGATGTTCAAAATCCGGTCTACTGGCGACTCCACGACCAGGCAGTGCAGGAATTCTTTAGTGCCCATCCTGATCAGCGGCCCGTTCTCCCAATGGACCTCTTACAGGTCATGCTCAATACTTTGGCCGCCCAAGGATTATCCGATCAACAACTGATGCACATTATGAGGGACGTTTTCGAGCGATTACAAACCAATGACTTTAATGGGCAGGCGGCGCAACGAATCTTAACAGCATTGAAAAACAAATAACCATACTTAAATGATTTAATCTAAAAGATTAGTCGGACACTTTCTATATGTCGACTAATCTTTTTTGATTATATTTAAACCGTCCTACTTTAATCATTGGAATCACCATTAGATGAAACTTTATTAGTAACATTCAGCCCTTTATATTATCGTCATAGCGTTAATAATAATTATTTCAAAAAGCTATTTATCAACTGTTAATCAAAGTATAATCGACATTCGTCAAAGCATAGTTGTTGACTTTCAAGTTACATGTGTTAAGCTAATCACTGTAATTTTTATTGATACAGCAACTCGAAAGGAAGTCTTAACTATGCAATACGCAATCACTGCCGCTACTGGTAAGTTTGGTCAATCCGCCGTCAATACCCTTAACAACCTGGTTGGTGCTGAAAATGTCATTGTTATCGCACGTAATCAAGAAAAAGCCGCACAGCTTTTTCCCAATAATCAATTTCGAGTCGGCGACTACGATGATCGTGCCTCAATGACTGCCGCTTTTGAGGGTGTGGACCGCGTCCTCTTCGTTTCCTCACAACCTGGTGGTTCCGTCGCTCGTGCTACGGCCCATCAAAACGTTGTTGCTGCACTTCAGACCGCGCACGTTGATTTTGTCGCTTACACTAGCTTTCCTAAAGCTCAAACTTCAATCAGTGCGCTTGCCAGCGACCATCGTGATACAGAAAATGCTATCACCGCAGCCCATATCGCCCACAGTTTCTTGCGCAACAACTGGTATCTTGAAAATGAAATGGGCTTCTTACAAAGCGGTGCTCATAATCAAGAAACATTATATTGGGCCAACAATACCGCTGGTTGGGCGCTAGAACGTGAATATGCTGAAGTTGCCGCCAAGATTCTTGTGCTATCTGACCCTAAGGAAATCTATGAATTGGCAGGAGCACCACGCAGCTATGCTGATCTTGGAGCAGCGTTACAACAAGCCACGGATAATCAATTCACAGTGACTCAAGTGAATCAGACGGCATACACGCAATCACTTGAAGCTACGGGCCTAAATCATGATACCGCAGCCTTGTTTGCTTCATTTCAAGCACCAATTAATGACGGTGCTCTGGCTGAAAACACTACGGACTTGACCCACGCCCTGGGACACGAGCCACTGACTGCTAGTGCCGCCATTAAAGAGATTTTGACACGCTAAGCGATTGGTTACTTAAACAACCAATGATAATCTTAGCTGTCTTCTACAATATAAAAAACAGTGAAAGTCCAACGAACATGGCGTTGAACTTTCACTGTTTTGCGTTTTATCACAATCGCTTATTTCATCCGCAATTAACTCGATTTCTCAACTAAAATATCGAGCCACCGTCGCTTGAATCCCATCATGATTATTGTCAGTCGTCACAGTATTAGCTGCATTCTTGACCGCTTGCGGCGCATTTGCCATCGCAATTCCCACACCCACCGTCTGTAACATAGCCACATCATTAAAATTATCACCAAACGCAATCGCTTCGGCAGGCGTGACTTGATCGTCTTGTAATAATTTAATCAGCGCAGCGGCCTTCGTCACACCGGCCGCCACAATTTCTAAATACGTGTCTTTTGACCGGTAAACGGCTAGTTGCTCGAATTCATCTGACATCAGTCGCTGCTCAATTGCTTGAATCACATCCGGATCCGCCATGATCATGATTTTATGCACCGGCGTTGGCGTCCGCTTCAGCCACACAGCTAAATCTGTGACTCGCGGTTGGTACCCAATTCCGGCTGCCTCTTGTTGTTCCCATGGGCCATTAGCAGCCACTAACCAGTCATTATTCGTATAAATATTGATTGAGGCGGCCGGCCATTTTTGCGCAATCAAGCTTTGAACAGCCTGGGCCAACGGCGGTTGAACAGCACATTGCTCATAAACCGTCAATTGGTCGTTAACATCAGTGGTCGCTGTTAAGGCGCCGTTGTACGCAATCATCGTAGAATTAATGCCAAGTTGTTGTGCAATACCAAACATACCTTTTGGTGAACGAGCAGATGCTAGGACCATCTGGGCACCCTGTGCAACGGCTGCTTGAACACCTTTAATAGTAGCCGGCAGTAACTGGCCCTGATCGTCGACTAAGGTTCCGTCGATGTCGCTTACGATGCGTTTAATTGTTGTCATGTGTTTTTTCCTCCATTAAATTAATCATGACTGTTCCTGGCATAAACCAACTTTGTTCTTCCGTCGTTAATGGTTCATCCGTAATTAACACCTGAATTTGGTCAAGCTGGCCACCACAAAAATGAGCGATCCCAATCTGTCCAAACTTGCGATGCTCACAAACTAACACCCCACATAATGTCTGAGCTAACGCTTGCCTTTTAATAGCTGCATCCCCAGCGTCCACATAGAATATGCCACGCTCATTTACTACCGCCGCTCCTAAGAATACTTGATCAAAATAAATTGGTGTCAACTCGGATAGTGTTGCCGATCCTGAAAAGAAACGATTTTCTTGATTAAGTGCCCCACCCAACAAATGCAAATCCACTGCCGGGTTAGTCGCCAAGCTAATTGCATTATCCAATGAGTGTGTGTAAACGGTGGCCTTTTGGGTCATTAACTGTGTTAATTTTAATAGAATAGTCGAGACATCAATAAATAAATACTGGTTAACCTTCATCAAGGGGAGAACCAATTCAGCGAGGCCCGTTTTTACCGCATCAAATTGATGTAAGCGATCTGCATAACTAGGAATTCGGGATCCAAAATTCAGAACTTGCAAACCACCATGTGTTCGTTGTGCCAGCCCCTGATCAGTCAACGCTACAATATCACGACGAGCCGTATCTCGAGAAACACCTAAAGCTGACATGACATCTGCAATACTCATTTGACGTACTTGCTCTAAACGCTGTAATAACTGACGTTGTCGTGTAATCTGATTCATGAAACCGCCTCCTCAGAATACAGTATAGCATATTTTAAGCATTTTTAAGTATTTAGTAGAAAATAATAAGCATTTAGTGACTTATCCAGATCATTAAACAAAATCGACTTAGTATTAGAACTATTATTTCAAGTTCTAATACTAAGTCGATTAAATTAAACTACTATTCATCTGTTTTCGATACCGTTTTTAACTCAAACGTTACCCGGTCCCCCACGAGCTTAGCGTATAACTCCTGATCAGGTTGCGGGTCAAAAGGCCCCAGATCAACTAAAATCTGACCATCGTCCGCCACTTCATATCCTTGATACCGGTCTACTAGCACGTGGTACATCGTTTGCGCCGGTCGCATCCGCTCATCCACCTGAGCCGCAGCCGCTTTTAACGTATAACCGGTTTGTAGCAAGTTACTCATTGCGGCGGCCTTAATAACCATCTTCATGGTATAAATGCGCGCCTGCCCCGGTTCATCCTCATTCTTAGGAATAATGTACCCCTTTTTTTGCCAGTACCGTAGCTGTCGTGGTGAGACACCAGTCATTTTACTTAGTTCACTAATACCAATTGTTAATTGTCCCCGATGAAAAAGCTCGCGTAAATCTGCACGCGTCCCGTTTGCCATGCTGGCGCCTCCTTTCCAAAAGTGCTATTTAATGTAAATTATAGCATGGAATTTGGTCACCACCATTAACTCGCATGGAATTTTCCGTGATTAATTAACTTCGTGATAATTTGCCTGTAAGAATGCCGCCAATGATTGTGCAGGATGACCCATAATCGTTTGATAATCATCACTAACCGTTGCTAACAACCCTAAAGCCCCACCTGCATACATCGACGCCAGCATCTGCCCTTCACCATTTTGATCATATAAATCGCCGAACGCTTGCAATGTCACTGGTTGATAACCGATCGATTGACCACTGGCCTGACTCAATACTGCTGCCAACTCGGGCATAGTGTAAGCCTTACTCTGTGTCAGCGTATAAATCCGCCCCGCTTGTAATAATGCGGGAGTTGTTGCAACCTTCGCAAAAGCCGCAGCGCTATCGATCTGACTAATAAAGCTCAGTGCTTGATCACCTACCGGATAGATCACATTATGACGCTCAATCAATTCTGGTAAATAAGGAATCAGTGGATCAGCATACAACGCATTACGCACAATTGTATAATTAATAGTGGTTCCGGCCAATCGCCGTGGCACATAACCATAAAAGGCTGATAGTGCAAACGGGTTGTTGACTTGATCCGCAATAAAGCCCATCACCAAAAAATGCTGGACATTGGCTTGCTGAACCGCTGCCAACACATTTTCAAATTCTTGTACTCGTGAATAACTGTCATGGCTCTTGCTGGGAATATAGATCAACACATCGCTGTCTTGAAAAAACGCTCGTAATTGTTCCGGCTGTTGATAATCAATCGCTGCAACATGCATACCTTGTTGCTGGTAAGCCTGCGCTTTACTAGGCGTATGAACACCTAAGTAAAGTTCCGACGTTTTGACCAACGGCTTCATAGCTGCAACAATTTGTCGCCCTAAATGACCAGTAGCACCCGTAATCGCATATTTCAATTTAATTCGCTCCTTCATGTAACTTTATTAGTTACATTAAACCCGATTTAGATCCACTTGTCAATTAAAGCATCTCCCTAACCGACTTAATCTTCTTTACCAGCGGCTGATTATCCCATCTTTAGAGACCATTTTCGCTATCAAAATGGACGATTCAAGTGATTAAAAATCGCTCGGATCGTCCAAATCAGGGTGTATTTAGTAAATACATCAACACTTATTTAGTTAGCAACTTGCTGACCAAGATGCTTCTTTTCAGGTGCCGTTTTAACATTCTTAACATCATTATCAGAGAACCCAAACATCCAAGTCAACGCGAAGGCGACAATTAAATCCGCTGCTGAAGCAATCAAGAAACCATAGAAGCTAAAGTCGAGCCCCTTAGGATTAAAGAAGGACGTTGCTCCAATCAATGAGCCGGCAAAGCCCCACATATTAACGTTGAAGATCCCTGTCAAGAAACCACCGACGGCCCCACCAATACTAGCGGTAATAAATGCCCGGCCGTATTTCAAGTTAATTCCGTACATTGCGGGTTCGGTGACCCCACAAAAAGCCGAAATTGTTGCTGGCCAAGCAAGTTCTTTAATATTGGCAACTTTAGACTTCAATGCAATTGCTAAGACGGCGCCACCTTGAGCGACCATCGTTGCCGAAACAATAGCGTTCAAGTAGCTGTGACCGGTCGTTGTAATATCGTTGACGACAATTGGGATGATTGCCCAGTGTAACCCAAAGATAACCAATACTTGATAGAAGCCACCAATAATCAGGCCAGAAATGGCGGGACTGAGTTTGTAAATAGCGACAATTCCAGCTGCCAATGCTCCTGATAAAGCAGTTATAATCGGGCCTAAAACAATGATGATGACTCCAGAAATAATTACAACTTCAAACAATGGTACGAAAATCATCCGTAAGACTGTTGGAATCACCCGTTTGAGCCACGGCTCCAACTTACTTGCCAACCACGCACCCGCAATCATTGGGAAAATCGAATACGTGTAGGAGGCAACGTGGACTGGGATTCCAAAGAAGTTGGCATTGATCGCCATCCCTAACAGATGCCCAGTCACTTTCCCAGTTGAAGTGCAATAGAAAAGTTAGACAAATTGTTGTTTATTTATACTGACAAGGCTT
>OMJG01000475.1_pt1 | contig 29951 bp, 23 predicted proteins | sample 1646431 | NCBI WGS metagenome assembly OMJG01 (sample SAMN03771674, study PRJEB25209) | food metagenome | isolation source: Cotija cheese | place: Mexico:Jalisco,Michoacan | collected 2011-12-12
GTGCTCTTCCGATCTGCTGGCCGCGGCCTGCCGTGCCGCGGTCAGCGCCGGGCGCCGGGCGCTGATCGTCGTCCCGGATGCCACCGCGCTGGATCGCCTCGCCGCGGCCCTGGCCCCGCTGTTCGACGCCGAGCGCATCGCCCGGCTGAGCAACGACGAGGGCCTCAGCGAGCGCGCCGGGGCCCACCTGCGCGCCCGCGCCGGCCTTGCCGACGTCGTGATCGGCACCCGCTCGGCCGCCTTCGCTCCCGTGCCGGAGCTGGGTCTGCTGGCCTGCTTCGACGACGGGGACCCGAATCTCACCGAACGCCAGGCCCCCTACGCCCACGCCCGGGACGTGCTGCTGCTGCGCAGCGCCCGGGAGGAGGTGCCCCTGCTGCTGTGCGGCTACGCGGTCTCCGCGGAGGCCCAGCGCCTGGTGGACACCGGCTGGGCCGTGCCGCTGAGCCCGGATCGGGAGGACCTGCGGCGCACCAGCCCCCTGGTGGTGGCCACCTCCGACTCCTACCAGCGGGCCCGGGACCCTCTGGCCGCCCTGGCCCGGATCCCGCAGCGGGCCCACCAGGCCGCCCGCCGCGCCCTGGAGCACGGGCCCGTGCTGGTGCAGGTGGCCCGCACCGGCTACGCCCCGACCCTGGCCTGTCAGCGCTGCCGCACCCCGGCCCGCTGCCCGCACTGCCACGGCCCCCTCGGGCTGACCCGGGACTCCCGCTCCCATGCCGAGTGCCGCTGGTGCGGGCGCGCCGCGGCGGACTGGGCCTGCCCGAGCTGCGGCAACCGGACCTGGCGGCTGAGCACCGTCGGGGCGCTGCGCACCGCGGAGGAGCTGGGGCGGGCCTTCCCTCGGGTCCCGGTGATCTCCTCCTCAGGGGAGCACGTGCGCGCGCAGGTCCCGGATCGGCCCGCCCTCGTCGTGGCGACCCCGGGGGCCGAGCCGCACGTGCCCGGCGGGTACCGGGCGGCCCTGCTGCTGGACGGGGACCGGATGCTGCAGCGGGACGCGCTGCGCAGCGCCGAGGACGTGCTGCGCCGGTGGGCCAACGCCTGCGCGCTGGTGCGCTCCCGGCAGGAGGGCGGGGAGGTCGTGGTCACCGCGGAGCAGTCCTCGGTGCTGGCGGCGCTGGTGCGCTGGGATCCCTCCGGGTGGGCCCGGCGGGAGCTGGCCGAGCGGCGGGAGCTGGGCCTGCCCCCGGCGGTGCGCACGGCGGCGATCACCGGGCCGCGCACCGGGGTGGAGGCCTTCCTGCGGGCCCTGGACCCGCCCTCCCTCGGGCAGGCCCCGGCCCTGCGCGTGATCGACCCCATCCCGCTGGAGCCGGACGAGGAGGATCAGCAGCTCTACCGGGCGCTGGTGTTCATGTCCTACGGCATCGCACCGCAGGTCACGGCGGCCCTGCGGCGGGTGCGCGCGGCGTCGTCGGCGGCGCGCGAGCACGCCCCGGTGCAGGTGCGCTGCGACGGCTCCGACGTGCTCTGAGAACCCCGACCCCCTGACGCGGCCCCGAGGGCCCGCTACAATCTCATGCGGTGCCCGGGCCGAGGCCTCGACGCCGGGCGGGCACCCGGCAGCTCCTGCCGCGTCCGCTCGCCCCGATCCCTTCCGGAAGAGGTCCCCCATGTCCGTGAAGCGCACCGCGCGCATCGCCCTGTCCTTCGTCGGCCTGCTGGTCGGCGCGGGCTTCGCCACCGGACAGGAGGTGATCCAGTACTTCATCTCCTTCGGGGCTTGGGGCATCGCCGGGGCCGTGCTGGCCGGCATCGTCATGGCCGCCGCCGGCGCCGTGATCCTGCAGCTGGGCAGCTACTTCCTGGCCGATGAGCACAACAGCGTCTTCCGCTCCGTGTCCTACCCCGTGATCGCCAAGCTGCTGGACGCCTCCGTGACCATCACCCTGTTCGCCATCGGATTCGTGATGCTCGCCGGGGCCGGATCCAACCTGCAGCAGCAGTTCGGGCTGCCCGCCTGGATCGGCTCGGCCATCATGCTGGTGCTGGTCATGGTCACCGGGCTGCTGGACGTGGACCGGGTCTCCAACATCATCTCCGCGGTGACCCCGCTGATCATCATCGCCGTGTGCGCGGCCTTCCTGTGGACCCTGTTCCACCTGCCCTCGGACCTCTCGGCCCTGGACCACCTGGCCGCCGCCCAGGAGTCCCCGGTCTCCCCGTGGTGGGTCTCGGCCCTGAACTACAACGGCCTGGCGCTGATCCTGGGCGTGTCCATGTGCCTGGTCATCGGCGGGAACAACACCGACCCGCGGGAGGCCGGCTGGGGCGGTCTGGCCGGGGGCATCCTCTACACGGTCATGCTGATCATGGCCGCGGTGACCCTGTACGCCAACATCGCGGTGGTCGGGGACTCCTCCGTGCCGATGCTGAAGCTGTTCGAGCACATCCACCCCGTGCTCGCCCAGATCATGGTCTGGATCATCTTCCTGATGATCTACAACACCGCGATCGGCATGTTCTACGCCCTGGGTCGGCGTCTGAGCGCCGGACGCGAGCAGCGCTACCGCCCCATCTTCCTCGTCGTGTGCCTGCTGGGCTTCGCGGTGAGCTTCGTCGGCTTCGAGACGCTGATGACCTACGTCTACCCCGTGATCGGGTGGATCGGGGCCGCGATGGTGCTGGTCCTGCTGGGCTGGTGGGTGCTCAACCGCCGCGACATCCTCGCCGAGGGGGACCGACGCCGGAACCTGCGCGCCCTGATGTACCTGCGCGATCACCCCGAGCGGGAGTACAGCGACGCCCACGCCGCCCGGGCCGAGCGCATCGCCGAGGACTCGGTGGTCGAGGCCCCGCAGGTCACGGCCGCGATCGACGTCGAGGTCCTGCGCGACCTGGACCGGGACGAGGACGTGGACTCCGAGCGGATCCACCGGGAGCAGGACCGATGAGCGCGCGCCGCACGATGCGCATCGCCCTGGCCTTCGTCGGGCTGGTCGTGGCCGCCGGCTTCGCCACCGGCCAGGAGCTGATCCAGTACTTCCTGTCCTTCGGGGCGATCGGGATCCTGGGGGCGCTGATCTCCGGGGTCGTGATGACGGTGGCCGGGGCCGTGGTGCTGCAGGCCGGCTCCTACTTCCTGGCCAAGGACCACCGGAAGGTGTTCCGCAGCGTCTCCCACCCGGTGGTCTCCGTGTTCCTGGACGTCGCGGTGACCCTGACCCTGTTCTCGGTGGGCTTCGTGATGCTGGCCGGCTCCGGGGCGACCCTGGAGCAGCAGTTCGGCCTGCCGGCCTGGGTCGGCTCCCTGATCATGGTGGCGCTGGTGATGCTCACCGGCCTGCTGGACGTGGACAAGGTCTCGCGCATCATCTCCTCGGTGGCCCCGGTGATCATCCTGGCGGTCCTGGTGGCCTTCATCTGGTCCCTGGCGCACGTGCCCGGGGACCTGGGGGCGCTCTCGCAGCTGGGCCGGACCCAGGAGTCCCCGGTGCACCCGTGGTGGGTCTCCGCCCTGAACTACACCGGGATGAACCTCATGGTCGGGGTCTCCATGTCCCTGGTGATCGGTGGGGCCGAACCCAGCCCGAAGGAGGCCGGCTGGGGCGGGCTGATCGGCGGGCTGATCTTCACCGCCCTGCTGCTGATGAACGCGACCACGCTGTTCTTCACCCTGGATGAGGTCGGGGACGTCCAGGTGCCGGTGCTGAAGGTCTTCGACCACATCAGCCCCGTCTTCTCCACGGTCATGGTGTGGATCATCTTCCTGATGGTCTACAACACCGCGATCGGCATGTTCTACGCCCTGGGCCGCCGGCTCACCGCGGCCCACCCGCGGCGCTACCCCTGGGTCTTCCTCACCGTGTGCGCGATCGGCTACGCCGTGAGCTTCGTCGGCTTCGGCACCCTGATGTCCAGCGTCTACCCGGTGATCGGCTACGTCGGGCTCGTGCTCATCGCGGTGCTGGTGCTGTGGTGGTGGCCGCGTCGGCACCGGATCGGCACCGAGGACTCCCGGCGTCGGCGCATCGGCGCCCTGCTGCGGGTCAAGCAGGACCGGCGACGCCGGTTCACCCGGGGCCAGCAGGATCGGCTGGACGCCCTGCTGGAGGAGTCCGAGACGGAGCCCACGGCCGTCACCTCCGCGCTGGAGATCCAGAACCGCCAGCACGACGAGCGCGGCTGACCCGCTCGGCCAACTCCACCAGGGTGCGCGCCGAGGCCTCCCAGGAGTACCGGGCGGCGTCGGCGGCACCGCGTGCCGCGATCTCCGCGCGCACCCGGGGATCCTCCAGGCGGCGCACCGCGGCGGGGAAGGCCTGCGGGTCTGCGAAGTCCACGTGCAGCCCGTGCGGGGCGACCTCCCGGAAGATGGGGATGTCGCTGAGCACCACGGGCACCCCCTGCGCCTGGGCCTCGACCACGGGCAGGCCGAAGCCCTCGGCCCGGGAGGCGCTGACCAGCGCCCGGGCCGTGCGCAGCAGCTCCCGGTACTCCCGCTCGGCGATCCCGCCGTGGAAGACCACCCGCTCCGGATGCCGGCTGAGCGCGGCCAGCTCACGGCGCCGGGCCTCGGGGTAGCGGGAGAGCAGGTGCAGCCGGTACCCGGGCAGCCGCTCCATGCCCGCGATCAGCGACTCGACTCCCTTGTACGGCATCGCCGATCCCATGTAGAGCAGGTCCGTGCCGCGCCCGCGCGCCCGGGTCCGGGCCTCGAGCGGGTCCAGCAGCACCCCGTCCGGGGCGGCGTTGGGCACCACCGTGACGGGCCGGCGGGTCAGCCGGTGCTCGTGCATCAGCCCGGCGGTGGTCCGGCTGACCGTCACGACGGCGTCGGCCCGGTCCAGCAGCCACCGCTGTGGGGCGTAGCTGCGGTGGAACAGCCGCCAGCCCAGGCGCACCGGGGCCGGCAGGAACCCCGGCGGCTGCGGGTGGGCGTAGTAGATCAGGTCGTGCAGGGTGAGGATCTGGGCGTAGTCCCGGCCCCAGGTGCCGATGGTCTGCATCGGGGAGAAGACCACGTCCGGACGCACCCGGTTGATCCGCAGGGCGCTCAGCGGCTCCAGGGGACCGGTGGGGGAGAACCCGCGCACCGTCGGCAGATCCGGCAGCTGCGTCCGCTGAGCCGGGTCGCTGATGAGCATCGCGACCCGCAGCCCCGGGGCCCGGCCGGCCCGGACCAGCCGATCCAGCGCGTGCAGCAGCCCGGCCGTGTACCGGCTGATCCCGTCGTGCACGGGCCGAACGTAGCGGGCATCCACCAGCAGCCTCACGCCGCACCCCCGTTCCCGGCGGACCCAGCGGGTCCGGCCGTCGGGTCCGATGGCGCCGCCCCGGTGTCCGGGAGGACCTCGGCGAGGAAGTCCCCGACCAGGTGCCCCGCCCGGCGCGGCGTCTCGTAGTGGATCAGGTGCCCGACCTCGGGCAGCACCTCGAGGCGCGCCTGCGCCTGCGGCGGGAAGCTCTCGCGCAGCCGCCGCTGCCCGGCCACCGAGCCGAGGTCATCCCGCTCGGCGGCCACCAGCAGCGTGCGCACCGTGACCTGCCCGGACCAGTCCCGCACGGTCGCCCGGATCGAATCGGCGTAGGCCTGAATGACCGCCCGCCGGGAGGCGAAGGCCCCGAAGTACGCGGCGTGCTGGCCATTGATGAACCGGCGCAGGCGCGCATCGCGGGTCTTCATCATCAGCTCCGAGGAGATCCGGGTGATCGCCGCCGAGCGCACCAGCCGATCGCCCAGCGCCTCCGGCAGCACCGCGCACACCCGGTAGAACAGGGCAGCACCCAGGGCCGGCAGACGCTGGGCCGAGGCCAGGGCCGGTTCGCAGATGGGGTTGAGCAGGGCCAGCCCCGCCACCGAGTCCGGGTGCTGCGCCGCCAGGGCCGCGGCGATGACGGAGCCGTAGGAGTGCCCGAGCACCGCCAGGGGCAGCCCGTCCTGCGGCAGAGCCTCGATCAGCTGCCCCAGGATCGCGGTGTAGCCGGCGACGTCGTGGGCGCGCTCGGCGAAGGCCGGGGAGCGGCCGAAGCCGGGCAGGTCCGGCACCACCGTCTCGACGTCGTCCGGTAGGGCGCGAGCCACCAGGTCCAGACCGTGGTGGTCCCCGCGGAAGCCGTGCACCGCGAGCAGGCGCACCCTCGGGGAGGTCCGCGCCGGGTAGGTCCAGGTGCGTAAGGTACCGGCGGGCAGATCCCACCGGGTCTCGGCGGGCAGGTAGGCGCCGACGGGGGCGGATTCCAGGATCGAGCTCACGCCCTCCACTCTACGGTTCCTCCCCGGGCCGGGCGCCGTCGCCGGGGTCCGGCACCGCGTAGACTGGGACGGTTCCCGCGCTCACGCGCGGGCGCCCGCACCCCGATGCCGAGAACCGAAGGAATGATGGTGGCCCAGGTGAGTGACGCAGCCCGCGAGCAGGCGGCCGAGGAGAGGACCTACGACGCCGCGGCCCTGGAGGCCCGCTGGCAGGAGTACTGGGAGACCGAGCGGGTCTTCGTCCCCCTCGACGACGGCTCCAAGCCCCGCCGCTACGTCCTGGACATGTTCCCCTACCCGTCCGGGGACCTGCACATGGGCCACGCCGAGGCCTTCGCGATGGGCGACGTCGTCGCCCGCTACTGGATGCAGCGCGGCTACGACGTGATGCACCCGATCGGCTGGGACTCCTTCGGCCTGCCCGCGGAGAACGCGGCGATCAAGAACGGCACGCACCCGGCCGAGTGGACCTACCGGAACATCGAGACCCAGGCGGCCTCCTTCAAGCGCTACGGGATCGCCGTGGACTGGTCCCGGCGCCTGCACACCTCGGACCCCGAGTACTACCGCTGGACCCAGTGGCTGTTCCAGCAGTTCCACGCCAAGGGGCTGGCCTACCGCAAGGACTCCCCGGTCAACTGGTGCCCCAAGGACCAGACGGTGCTGGCCAACGAGCAGGTCGTCAACGGCGCCTGCGAGCGCTGCGGCACCCCCGTGACCAAGAAGTCCCTGAACCAGTGGTACTTCCGCATCACCGAGTACGCGGACCAGCTGCTGGAGGACATGGATCAGCTGGAGGGGCACTGGCCGGAGCGGGTCCTGGCCATGCAGCGCAACTGGATCGGGCGCTCCTCGGGTGCCCGGGTGGACTTCCGGATCCCGGCCGAAGGCGGCCGGCCGGAGCGGGAGATCTCCGTGTTCACCACCCGCCCGGACACCCTGTACGGCAACACCTTCCTGGTGGTGGCCGCGGATGCGGACCTGGCCCTGGAGCTGGTCACGGAGGAGCAGCGGGCGGAGCTGGATGAGTACCGGGAGCGGGTCAAGGCCTTCTCGGACATCGAGCGGCAGGCCACCGACCGGGAGAAGACCGGGGTGTTCACCGGTCGCCACGCGGTGAACCCGCTGACGGGGGAGTCCGTGCCCGTGTGGGCCGCGGACTACGTCCTGGCCGATTACGGCACCGGGGCGGTCATGGCCGTGCCGGCCCACGATCAGCGGGATCTGGACTTCGCCCGCACCTTCGACCTGCCGGTGCGCAGCGTCGTGGACACCGGGGAGGAGGACCCCGCAGTCAGCGGGACGGCCAGCACCGGGGACGGCGTGCTCACCGGCTCCGGTCCGCTGGACGGGCTGGACAAGTCCGCCGCGATCGCCCGCGCCGTGCAGCTGCTGGAGGACAAGGGCGCCGGGGCCGGGCAGACGATCTACCGGCTGCGGGACTGGCTGCTGTCCCGGCAGCGCTTCTGGGGCGCGCCGATCCCCATCATCCACTGCCCGGACTGCGGGGAGGTCCCGGTCCCGGAGGATCAGCTGCCGGTGCGCCTGCCGGAGGACCTGAAGGGCGAGCAGCTGGCGCCCAAGGGCCAGTCCCCGCTGGCCGCGGCCGAGGAGTGGGTCAACGTCGCCTGCCCGTCCTGCGGCGGGCCCGCCCGGCGGGACACGGACACGATGGACACCTTCGTGGACTCCTCCTGGTACTTCCTGCGCTTCGCCAACCCCCACCTGGACACCGCCGCCCTGGACCCGCAGGCGCTGCGTGACTGGGCGCCGGTGGATCAGTACGTGGGCGGTGTGGAGCACGCGATCCTGCACCTGCTCTACGCCCGGTTCTTCGTCAAGGTGATCCGGGACCTCGGGTGGGTCGACTTCGACGAGCCCTTCCGGGCCCTGCTGAACCAGGGACAGGTGCTCAACGGGGGCAAGGCCATGTCCAAGTCCCTGGGCAACGGCGTGAACCTCGGCGAGCAGCTGGACCTGTACGGGGTGGATGCGGTGCGCACCACGATGGTCTTCGCCTCCCCGCCGGAGGACGACGTCGACTGGGCCGACGTCTCCCCGGGCGGGTCCCTGAAGTTCCTGGCCCGGGCCTGGCGGCTGGGCCAGGATCTGACGGCCCCGCTGGGGGCGGATCCGGCCGACGGGGACCAGGCGCTGCGACGGGTCACCCACCGGATGCTGCACGAGGCCGAGCAGGCCCTGGAGTCGGGCAAGTTCAACGTGGTGGTCGCCAAGACCATGGAGCTGGTCAACGCGACCCGCAAGGCCATCGACGCCGGGCCCGGCGGGGCCGATCCGGCGGTGCGCGAGGCGGTGGAGGCCGTGGCGGTGCTGCTGAGCCTGTACGCCCCGTACACCGCGGAGGACCTGTGGCACCAGATCGGACACGAGGAGCCGGTGCTGCGCGCGGGCTGGCCGCAGGTCCGGGAGGAGCTGCTGGTCCAGGACACGGTCACCGCCGTCGTGCAGATCCGCGGCAAGGTCCGGGACCGGCTGGAGGTGCCCGCGGACATCGACGCCGAGCAGCTGCGCGAGCGCGCGCTGGCCTCGGAGGCCGTGCAGCGTTTCCTGGACGGGGCCGAGATCCGCAAGGTCATCGTGCGCGAGCCGAAGCTCGTGAACATCGTCGCCTAGGCGGAAGCGGGCAGCGGCCATGACCGAGACGCGGGATCCGGCGGGCGGGACCGGGCCGGAGGCACCCGGTCCGGTCCTTCCCGAGCCGGGTGCGGCGCGGCCGCGTGCTTCCCGAGTCGGGGTGCTCACCGACGCCGCGGCCGGGCTGCCCCGCCCCCTGCTGGAGCGGGCGCGGGGGGCCGGGGAGCTGATCTGCCTGGATCTGCCCCTGATGATCGAGGGCCAGATCTTCCCCGAGGCCGCGGACCCGCGCGTGCGAGAGCACCTGGTGCTCGCCGCCGCCGAGGGCCGCAGCATGAGCACCTCCCGCCCCTCCCCGGGCGCCGTCGTCCGGGCCCTGGGTGCCCTGGCGGCGGCCGGGTGCACGGAGGTCGTTGCCCTGCCGATCTCCGGGGAGCTGTCCGGGACGGTCCAGACCCTGCGCACCGCCGCCCGGGAATCCCCGATCCCGGTGCGCGTGCTGGACACCCGCACGGTGGCCGCAGCCCAGGCCGCCGTGGTGGCCGCCGCGCTGGCCGCGGCGCGCACCGGCGCGGATGTCGACCGGGTGCTCGAGGCCGCCCAGGTGGCCCTGGAGGCGACGCAGCTGCTGTTCTGGGTGCCCTCCCTGGAGCAGCTGGGTCGCAGCGGTCGGGTGCCCCGGGCCCTGGCCCGCGTCGGGCAGATGCTGCACGTCAAACCCATCGCGACCGTGGAGCAGGGGCGCCTGCGCTACCTGGAGCGGCCCCGGCAGGAGGGCCCGGCGGTCCAGCGCTTCACCGAGCTGGTCGCGCAGGGTGCGGCCCGGGCGGTCCTGGCCGACGCCGCGGCCCGCGGGGTGCCCGACGAGCAGGGCCGGGCGGTGTGCCTGATCCAGGACTTCTGGGGTCGGGAGGTCCCGGAGCGGCTGCACCATCGGCTCGAGGAGAAGCTGGGGGACCGGGTGCGGGTGGTCCGGGCGGATCTGCCCGCGGCCCTGGCCGTGCACACCGGCCTCGGACCGACGGCCGCGGCGAGCATCCCCGGGCACCTGGCAGGTGTCCTGGCCGATCCGGCACCTGACGCCGCGGGGGACTGAGCGCCCCACGGGTCCGCGCCGATGGGGGATGGACGCGGTGTCTTAGCCCCGTCATCCACCGCGGGGCCCTCTGGTCGGGGCGAGGGTGCGGAGGCGGATCGCGGGTCCTCCTACGCTGAGGCCCATGAACCAGCGCATCGAGGAAACCGAGGAGCCGTGGGAGGCCCCGGAGGATCACGGCATCACCCGCCGCACGGTCCCGTCCCCGCGCCGGGCGGGACCCACGGCCTCCCGGCAGCGGCTGACCGCGATGATCGAGGGCCTGGCCCCGGACGAACGGGGACCGGCCGCCGTCCCGACGCCGGGGGTCGGGTGGCTGCGCTTCTCCCCGTCACCAAGGGCGGTGCTGGGCCTGCTGGCCTTGGCGGTCCTGGCCGTGCTCGCGCTGGTGCTGTTCGTGCCCCGCGGGGAGCAGCAGGCCCCGCGGATCGCCGTGGCCGCCGACGGAAGCGCCTCCCCGCTGGAGCTGGGCTCGGCCGACCCGGGGTCCGACGCCGCCCCGGCGGCCGGTGCCCCCGGTGCCACCGGGACTCCGGGTGCCACGGCGGCGGCCTCGGGCGGGGAGGTCGCCGTGCACGTGGTCGGTGCCGTGAAGGCCCCGGGGCTGCAGCGGCTTCCGGCCGGGGCCCTGACGGCCGAGGCGATCCAGGCCGCCGGCGGGCCCACCGAGGAGGCCGGGCTGGAGGGGATCAACCTCGCGGCCCCGGTGCAGTCCGGGCAGCAGATCCGGGTGCCCACCCGAGAGGAAGCGGCCGCCCAGGCCGCGGCACCGGCCAACCCGTCCGGCACTGCCGCTGCGGGGGCTGCGGAGTCGGGGGCCGGTCCGGGATCGGCCGGCGCCGGTGCCGCGAGCGGGGAGCGGATCAACCTGAACACGGCGACGGCCGAGCAGCTGGAGACCCTCCCGCGGGTGGGCCCCAAGCTGGCCCAGCGGATCCTGGACTATCGGCAGGCCCACGGGGCCTTCGCCTCGGTGGCCGAGCTAGATGCCGTCCCCGGGATCGGGGAGGCCATGCTCGCCGCCCTCGAGCCGCTGGTCACGGTCTGAGATGCCCGCACCCGGGCTCGGTCCGCATTCGGTGCGCGCCGTGGATCTGCGATTGCTCAGCGCGGCGGCCGCGGCCTGGACGGCCGCGCTGCTGGCCCCCGGCCACCAGCCCCGAACGCTGCTCGCCGCGGCCGGGATCTGTGCCGCGGGCGCCCTGATCGGCGCCGGACTGCTCATCCCGGCAGTCATCGGGCGCCGCCGCGACCCCGGGACCGGAAATGCGGCCGTCGGGGATTCCGGGGATGGGGGACGGGCGGGTCGGTCCCCGGGATCCGGTCCCCGCGGGCTGCTCCCGCGGACTCGCGCGATCCTCGGCGTCCTGGCGATCGCCGGGACGGGGGCGGGCCTGGTGCTGACCAGCGCCGGCCTGCAGGCGAGGGATCCGGTCGCCCTCGCCCTGGGGCAAGCCGCCCGCGCGAGCACCGACGGCGAACCGCGCGCCGACGCCGAGTCATCGGTCGACGGCGCCGCCACCGGGGCGGGGCAGACCCCGGCCCCGGCCGCCGAGATGAGTCCCGCGGGGGCCACCGTGCGCCTGGTCGCGCGCATCGAGGAGGACCCCAGGGAGGTGGAGGGCCGCTTCGGGTCCCGGTGGGCCGTGTCCGCCGCGGTCCTTGCCGTGCAGCGCGGGCCCGGCGGGGAGACGGCCGCGGGCTCGGCGCCGGTGACGCTGTGGTTCGGCACCGATCCGACGGCGCGCCTGGCCGAGACCGGTGCCGCACCGATCCTGCTGGCCGGCGTCGTGAGCCCCGGGCGCGGTGGGGACCCGCAGATCTCGGTGGCCGCCGTGATCGGCCCGGCGGCCCCGGACCACGCCGGATCGGGCGGTGCGTCGTCGGGCTCCGCCGAGAGGCCCGGGGCGCGGCCGGGGGTCCTGGAGCGGGCCCGGGAGCGCACCGAGGCCCGGGCACAGGACCTGCTCGCCCCGGACACCGCCGCCCTGGTGCTGGGCATGGCCTACGGGGATGACGAGTCCCTCTCGGAGCCGACCGCCGAGGACATGAAGACCGCCGGGCTCACCCACCTGACGGCCGTGTCCGGGTCCAACGTCGCGATCGTGCTGCTGCTCGGGGTCCACGCCGTGCGCTGGACCCGCTGTCCCCGGGCGCTGACCCTGCTCGCCGGGATCGCGGCGACCGGGGCGTATCTGCTGCTGGTCGGCCCGGATCCCAGCATCCTGCGCGCCACCGTCATGGGGGTGCTCGGCGGGATCAGCGTGGCCGCCGGACGCGGCGGATCCAGCGGGTCGGCCCTGTGGGTCGGCATCGTCGTGCTGCTCACGGTGGACCCGAGCTTGGGCGCCGACGCCGGGTTCGTGCTGTCCGTGGCGGCCACCGCCGGGATCATCCTGCAGGGCCCGGCCGTGTGTCGGCTGCTGTGCGGGGTGGCCTGGCGGTGGCTGGCCGAGGCGCTGGCCATCAGCATCATCGCGAGCCTCTGGTGCCTGCCCTATCTGGTGCACCTGTCCGGGTTCTGGGGGCCGTGGACGGTCCCGGCCAATGTGCTGGCGGCCCCCGCAGTCCCGCTGGGCACGGTGTGCGGGCTGCTGGCCGTGTGCTGCTCCGGGGTGGGCCCCCTGGCGGATCCGCTGCTGCTGGGCGCCGGGGTCTGCGCCCGATGGATCGAGGCGGTGGCCCACGGGATCGGGCAGGCCCCGGCCGCCCGGGTGCCCACCGGGGACGGACCCGGTGCCGTCGTGGTGGCCGGGCTGCTCGCGGGACTGGCCGCGGTGGCCCTGCAGCTGGCCGACCCGGCGCGCCGGGCTACCATGAAGGAGCTGCCCGACAGTCTGCGGGCCAGCCTGGCCGCCGAGGAGGAAGGACCCCCATGCCCCCGCGCCGCCGCAGCGCCGAGACCGACCAGACCTCCTGGCGCAGCGTGGAACCGGCCCCCGTGATCCTGCTGTCCGGCTCCGAGGAGCACTTCGCGACCCAGGCCCGACGACGGGTGCTCGCCCGGATGCGCGAGCAGCGCGGGGAGGTCGAGGTCCACGAGCTCTCCGCCCGGGACTACGCCCCCGGAGCCCTGGCCCAGGCCACCGGCCCCTCCCTGTTCGGGGACGCCCGCCTGGTGCGGGTCCAGGAGCTGGAGCGGATGTCCGAGGAGTTCCTCACCGAAGCCCTCGCCTACGTCAAGGCCCCCGATCCGGAGTCCGTGGTCCTGCTGCACCACGGCGGCGGCAACCGCGGGAAGAAGCTGCTGGACGCGATCGGCAAGGCCGGGCACCCCGTGGTGTCCTGCCGGCCGCTGAAGACGGACCGGGACGCCTCGGAGTTCCTGCACGCCGTCGTGCGCGAGGCCGGGCGGCGCATCGAACCGGATGCCGTGCGGCTGCTGATCGCCGCGACCGGGCGGGATGCCGCCGAGCTGCACGCCGCGGCCCGGCAGCTGCTGGCCGACGGGCCCGCCACGATCACCGATGCCGTGGTGGAGCGGTACTACGGGGGACGCACCGAGGTCACGGCCTTCAAAGTCGCCGACGCCGCCGTCGCCGGGACCCCCGGGACGGCGCTGCGCGCGCTGCGTCAGGCCCTGGACTCCGGGGTGGACCCGGTGCCGCTGGTCGGCGCCCTGGCCATGCGGGTGCGCACGATCGCCCAGGTGCACGGGCGCCGGGAGAGCCCCGCCCAGCTGGCCCGTGACCTCGGGATGGCGCCCTGGCAGGCCGAGCAGGCCCAGCGGGACGCCCGCCGCTACGCCCCCGAGGCGCTGGGGGAGGTCATCAGGGCCCTGGCCGAGGCCGACGCGCAGGTCAAGGGCGAAGCCCAGGACCCGATCTACGCGCTGGAGCGGGCCGTGCTCACCCTGGCCACCGCGGGACGCCGCCGCTGAAGTCAGCCGTCTCCCGCGGGAAGGATCGCCGGCCCCCACCCGGCGCACTCTTCGTGGGGGCCGTGCAGATGCGACGAGGCCCCGTCGCCTCCACCCCCGAAGGGGAGAGAGGAAACGGGGCCTCGAGCGGTTCGCCGTGCTGGGCGTTACGCCAGGGAGTTCACCCGAGCGGCCAGACCGGACTTCTTGTTGGCCGCGTTGTTCTTGTGCAGCACGCCCTTGGAGACGGCCTGGTCGAACTTGCGGGAGGCGACTCGCAGGGCCTCGGCGGCCTCGTCCTTGCTGCCGGACTCCACGGCCGCGTTGACCTTGCGCACCGCGGTGCGCAGCTCGGACTTGTAGGCGTTGTTGCGCAGGCGGGCCTTCTCGTTGGTCAGGATGCGCTTCTTCTGGGACTTGATGTTCGCCACGTGAAAAGTTCTTTCTGTTCCGTCGAATGGGTCAGTGAGGGCAAACGCAGCGGATCGCGACTGAGCGGCGTGGGGATGCCGAGGGTTCCGTCATCGCTGCGCAGTGCCCGATGACCATCGGACACACAGCCGTCCACTCTAGCAGACCGGGCAGGTTCAGGCCACCGGTGGGGGAGCGCCGTCGGCCGCGACGACGGGGCCGCCCCCGTCGCCTCAGCGGTGGCGGGGCACGGCGCGGACCACGCGCTCGAAGACTTCGCGCGGCAGCACCGCGCCCTCCCGCCGCACAGCACCTGGATCCACGCGGATCACCCGGTCCACCAGGATCTCGGAGGCCCGACCCTGCCGGTCCCACGGGCCGGAGCCGATGTCCAGGTAGCGGTCGTCGCGGTGCGCGGCGTTGGTGTGATCCTTGCTGGTCAGCATCAGCCCCAGCAGCCAGCGCCCGTCCCGACCCACCAGCAGCACCGGCCGGTCCTTGCCGCGCCGGTGATCCTCCTCGTAGGGCACCCAGGTCCACACGATCTCCCCGGGATCCGGCCGCCCGTCCGGGCGCGGCCCGTAGACTGCATCCAGGGCCCCGGTGTAGTCCCCGGGATAGGCTCCGGTGTTCCCGGCGCGGTGCTCGGACGGGGCGGCGACCGCCCCGGAGCCCCGCCGCGAGGAGGAGCTGCGGGTGGTCTCCGGCTGCTGGGAGGAGTACCGGCGCCAGAGGCGCTGGGCGGTGCGCAGCACGCGGGTCACGGTGCGGCGATCGATCTGCATGCTCCTCACCCTAGGCCACCGTCGGTCCCGCACGGGGCCACCGCCCCCGCCCCGCGTCCACCCCGGGGCCCTCGCGCGGCGAGGAGCGGATGCGGGGAAACGGGCCCGCTCGTGGGAAACTGGGGCGAGGCGCGGATCAGCGTCGGGTCCCGTGCTCGGACCCGCTCGGCATCCCCGCGCCTGCCGAAAGCACCCGTTGACGAGCGGCGCCGTCTCCCCGCGCCAGGAAAGGATGCCCGTGGCCCCCCAGGCAGCCCACGCCCCGCAGCCCGCGGCGACGGACCCCGCGGTCCTGCGCAACTTCTGCATCATCGCGCACATCGACCACGGCAAGTCCACGCTGGCCGACCGCATGCTGCAGGCCACCGGCGTCGTGACCCCGCGGGAGATGAAGGCGCAGTACCTGGACCGGATGGACATCGAGCGCGAACGCGGCATCACCATCAAATCCCAGGCGGTGCGCATGCCCTGGGAGGTGGACGGCACCGCCTACGCCCTGAACATGATCGACACCCCCGGGCACGTGGACTTCACCTACGAGGTCTCCCGCTCCCTGGCCGCCTGCGAGGGCGCCCTGCTGCTGGTGGACGCCGCCCAGGGGATCGAAGCCCAGACCCTGGCGAACCTGTACCTGGCCATGGAGAACGACCTCACCATCATCCCGGTGCTGAACAAGATCGACCTGCCGGCCGCCCAGCCGGAGAAGTACGCCGAGGAGCTGGCCAACCTCATCGGGGTGGAGCCGGAGGACGTGCTGAAGGTCTCCGGCAAGACCGGCGAGGGCGTGCCGGAGCTGCTGGACCGGATCGTGCGCGACCTGCCCGCCCCCCAGGGCCGACCCGACGCCGCGCCGCGGGCCATGATCTTCGACTCCGTCTACGACTCCTACCGGGGCGTGGTCACCTACGTGCGCGTCGTGGACGGGCGGCTCACCCCGCGCCAGAAGATCCAGATGATGTCCACCGGCGCCGAGCACGAGCTGCTGGAGATCGGGGTGATCTCCCCGGAGCCCAAGCCCACCGAGGGCCTCGGCGTCGGGGAGGTCGGGTACCTGATCACCGGCGTGAAGGACGTGCGCCAATCCCGCGTCGGAGACACCGTCACGGACGCGAAGAAGCCGGCCGAGCAGAACCTCGGCGGCTACGAGGACCCCAAGCCCATGGTCTTCTCCGGGCTGTTCCCCATCGACGGCTCGGACTACCCCGTCCTGCGCGACGCCCTGGACAAGCTCAAGCTCAACGACGCCGCCCTGGTCTACGAACCGGAGACCTCCGCGGCCCTGGGCTTCGGCTTCCGCTGCGGCTTCCTGGGGCTGCTGCACCTGGAGATCGTGCGCGAGCGCCTGGAGCGGGAGTTCGACCTGGACCTGATCTCCACCGCGCCGAACGTCATCTACGACGTCGTCGCCGAGGACGGCACCTCGATGCGGGTGACCAATCCCTCCGAGTTCCCCGAGGGCAAGATCGCGGTGATCGAGGAGCCGATGGTGGCCTGCACGATCATCGTGCCCAGCGAGTTCATCGGCGCGGTTATGGAGCTGTGCCAGTCCCGGCGCGGGCAGATGGGCGGGATGGACTACCTCTCCCAGGACCGCGTGGAGCTGCGCTACCGGATGCCGCTGGCGGAGATCGTCTTCGACTTCTTCGACCAGCTGAAGTCCCGCACCCGCGGCTACGCCTCCCTGGACTGGAAGCTGGACGGGACCCAGGAGGCCGACCTGGTCAAGGTGGACATCCTGCTGCAGGGGGAGCGGGTGGACGCCTTCTCCGCGGTGACCCACCGGGACAACGCCTACTCCTACGGCACGGCGATGGCCGCGAAGCTGCGGGAGCTGATCCCGCGCCAGCAGTTCGAGGTGCCCATCCAGGCGGCCATCGGTTCGCGGATCATCGCCCGGGAGAACATCCGGGCCATCCGCAAGGACGTGCTGTCCAAGTGCTACGGCGGGGACATCTCCCGCAAGCGCAAGCTGCTGGAGAAGCAGAAGGAAGGCAAGAAGCGGATGAAGATGGTCGGGCGCGTGGAGGTCCCCCAGGAGGCGTTCATCGCCGCCCTGTCCTCCGGGGAGCAGACCAAGGACAAGCCGAAGAAGTGAGCCCGGCCCAGCCCACGGGGGATCCGGCCCCGTCCGACGGCCTGCTGCCGGCCTCGGTGCTCGACGGCGCCGAGCGGCGCAGCCTGAGCCTCTACGTGCACGTGCCGTACTGTTCGGTGCGCTGCGGGTACTGCGACTTCAACACCTACGCCGCCGAGGACTTCGGCGACGGCGTGAACCGGCTCAGCTACGCCGAGGACGCGATCCGCGAGCTGGACCTGGCCGCCGGCGTCCTCACCCGCTCCGGCCTGCCGGCCCGCCCGCTGAGCACGGTGTTCTTCGGCGGGGGCACCCCGACCCGTCTGCCGGCCGAGGACCTGGCGCAGATCCTGCGCGCCGGGATCGAGCGCTTCGGCATCGTCGACGGCGCGGAGGTCACCACCGAGGCCAACCCGGATTCGGTGACCCGCGAGGACCTCGCCCTGCTGAAGGAGGCGGGGTTCACGCGCGTCTCCTTCGGGATGCAGTCCGCGGTGCCGCGGGTGCTGGCCGTGCTGGATCGCACCCACACCCCGGCCAACGTCCCCAAGGTGGTCTCCTGGGCCAGGGAGGTGGGCCTGCAGACCTCGGTGGACCTGATCAGCGGGGCCCCGGGGGAGACCCTGGCGGAATGGGAGACCTCGGTGCGCGCGGCCATCGACTGCGCCCCGGACCACATCTCGGCCTACTCGCTGATCGTGGAGCCGGGCACCAAGCTCGCCGCGCAGATCCGCCGCGGGGAGCTGTCCCCGGTGGACGACGACGCCCAGGCGGACATGTACCTGCTGGCCGACCGCCTGTTCGAAGACGCCGGGTACTCCTGGTACGAGGTGTCCAACTGGTCCCGCTCCGAGGCCACCCGCTCGCGGCACAACCTCGCCTACTGGCGCAACCGGGACTGGTGGGGGATCGGTCCCGGGGCGCACTCGCACGTCAACGGCGTGCGCTGGTGGAACCTGAAGCACCCCGTGCCCTACGCCCACCGGGTGCGTCAGGGCCTGTCCCCGGCGGCAGCCCGGGAGCACCTGGACGCGGACACCCGCTACGTCGAGGACGTGATGCTCGCCGCGCGCATCCGGGAGGGCCTGGCGATCGAGGATCTGCGCCAGCCCGGCCGGGAGGCGGTGGCCTGGCTCGAGGGCCAGGGGCTGATCGAGGCGCAGGCTCGGGCCGAAGGCAGGGTCGTGCTCACGCTGCGCGGGCGGCTGCTGGGCGACGCCGTCGTGCGCACCCTGCTGGGGGACTGAGCCGCAGGCGATGCCCCGAAGGGCTCGGGGCGAGCCGGCCCCGAGGGGCGACGGCGGGGGCTCTGGATCCGGACTCGGCCGGGCTCAGCCGCGGCGGGCGGAGATCCGATCCAGCAGCCGGGTGTTGAGCCGGTACTGGTAGGGGTTGCCGCGGTTCACGTGCACCCCGGCCACCAGGGAGGACAGCGCGAGGAAGACCCAGACCACGGCCGCGACGAGGCCGAACAGCCACCCGATGGCGGGCACGGGGGACAGGGCCACGCAGACCACGATCAGCACGCTCGGCAGGAGGGTGAAGTTCAGCGCCTCCCGGGACTCCTGGGCCGTGAAGCGCCCCCGGGCGCGCAGGGTCAGGTAGATCAGGCCGGAGGGGATGCACCCCACCACCCCGCCGAAGTGGGCGAGGGTGGCCATCGTGCGGTCATCCTTGACGCTCAGCGGCTGCGGCATGGCATTGGTCCCCTCGAAGGGAGGAGTCTGCTCGGTGGTGGAAGTGGTCCCCAAAACTTCTCGCTTCATCCTGTCTCGTCAACGGCCGCGCGGGTCGTGCGGGCATCGCCTCCAGCTTAGCGGGCGGGAACCGGCGAGGGTGGAGGCCGGGATCACCCATGGCGAAGATCACAGGATGGGTGGGGCTCAGGGGTGATCGGTGAGGAAGTCGATGATGTGCTCCACCGGCCCGAGGATCCCGGGATCCAGATCCGTGTAGCTGTCGACCCCGGCCAGGATCCGGCGCCAGGCCCGACCGCGCTCGGCCGCGCTGGCGTGGGGCCAGCCGATCCGCCGCAGCACCCCGGTCTTCCAGTCCTCGCCGCGCGGGACCTGCGGCCAGGCGGACAGCCCCACGGCGCGCGGACGCACCGACTCCCAGACGTCCACATACGGGTGGCCCACGAACAGCACGTGCTCGCGAGCCCCGGGCAGCCGCAGGGCCCGCTCGGCCAGGCGGGATTCCTTGGAGCCGGGCACCAGGTGGTCAGCCAGCACCCCCAGGCGCCGGCCGGGGCCTGGCTGGAAGTCCCGGATGATCTGCTCGACGTGGTCCAGCCCGTGCATCGGCTCCACCACGATGCCCTCGACCCGCAGGTCATCGCCCCAGACCTTCTCCACCAGCTCGGCGTCGTGCACACCCTCGACCAGCATCCGCGAGGCCCGCGCCGTGCGGGCCGGGGCCTGCGGGAGGGCGACCGAGCCCGAGCGGGTCCGGCCGGGGCTGCTGGGGGCGGGACGCGAGGCCGGGGGGACCAGGCGCACGGGGCGGCCCTCGTACAGGAAGCCGTAGCCCAGGGGGAAGGCCCGCACCGCGCCGTGGCGGTCCTCCAGACTGACCACCCGCTGCCCGCCGATGGTCTCCAGGCGCACCGCGGCCCCGACCCAGCCGGTCTCCAGCTCCTCCAGGACCATCCCGGCGCGCACCGGCAGGTCCTCGGTGCGCGGCCCGCGCCGAGCCGCGGAGAGCTCCTCGAGGGACTGCGGCCCCCAGTCCTGTGCGTGCATGCTCGTCGCTCCTCCCTCGGCGGCCCGGATCGGCGTCCGGATCGTCGGCTCCGCTCGGCGATCCGCGCCCGCGGCGCATCCCGACGGCGCCGGTCGCTGCGGTCCGGACCCGGCCCGCGCTTTCCTCGATGACGGCACGGGCGTAGGATTAGCACTCGGACCACCCGAGTGCCAGATCGGCCCGCGCCGTGCGCCCCCGACTCTAGCGCCGCGGTCGGTCCCCGGCACACCCCGGATCCCGCCCGATCCGCCCCGCGCCGCCGTCCCCGGCAGAACCCAGGAGCCAGACCGTGAACCATCCGCGCCGCCTCGAGGTGCTCAGCGCCATCGTGGAGGACTACGTGCATTCGCGCGAGCCGGTGGGATCCAAGGCCCTCGTCGAGCGGCACCGGCTCGGCGTCTCCAGCTCGACGGTGCGCAACGACATGGCCGCCCTGGAGGACGAGGGGCTGATCGCCGCCCCGCACGCCAGCGCCGGGCGCATCCCCACGGACAAGGGCTACCGCGCCTTCGTGGACCGCATCGACGCCGTGCGGCCGCTGACCCCCGCCCAGCGCCGGGTCATCGTCGAGTTCCTCGGCTCCTCCCACGATCTCGACGAGGTCATGGCCCGCACGGTGCGCCTGCTCTCCCAGCTGACCCACCAGGTCGCCGTCGTGCGCTATCCCCGGCGCACCGGGGAGCGGGTCCGGCACCTGGACCTGGTGCCCCTGGAACCGGACACGGCCCTGCTGATCCTCATCACCAGCCGCGGGCGCGTGCTGCAGCAGCCCGTGCCCCTGATCCCCGACACCGGGCACACGGGGGAGGACCTCGCCCTGCTGCGCGCGCGCCTGCTGGAGGAGCTGGCCGAGGCCCCGCTGGATGCGGCCGCGGCCCGGGCCGGCACCGTGCTCGCCACCCTGCCGCCCGGGGCGCGCGAGGCCGGGGCGCGGGTGCTGGCGGCCCTGGCGGGCCTGGCCGACGGCGGCGCGCAGGACCGGCTGCTGATGGCCGGGACCAGCTACCTCGCCCAGTCCACCCGGGACTTCCGCAGCAGCATCGCCCCGATCCTGGATGCGCTGGAGGAGCAGGTCGTCATGCTGCGCCTGCTCTCGGAGCTCGGGGAGGAGCACCCGGGAGCCACCGGCGTCTCGGTGCGCATCGGCGCCGAGAACGCAGCGACCCCCCTGGCCGACGCCTCGGTGGTGGCCAGCGGGTACGGTCCGGCCGGCAGCGCCCAGCTGGGCGTGGTCGGGCCGACCCGCATGGACTACCCCGAGACCATGGCCGCCGTGCGGGCCGTGGCCCGCTACCTCTCGCGCCTGCTGCGCGAGGACCAGCCCTGACCCGCACCCGACCCAGAGACCATCGACCCCGCCACGCGGTGAGCACACCGCGGGAAGAAGGAACGAGCACACCGTGAGCAGCCACTACGAAACCCTCGGCGTCTCCCGCGACGCCAGCCCCGAGGAGATCAAGAAGGCCTACCGGAAGAAGGCCCGCACCCTGCACCCCGACGTCAACCCGTCCCCGGAGGCCGCCGAGGAGTTCAAGCGCGTCTCCCATGCCCACGACGTCCTCTCCGACCCGGAGAAGCGCCGGATCTACGACGCGACGGGCAACGAGAACGGCACCGCAGGCGGCTTCGGCGGCGGCGGGGGATTCCCCGGCGGGGGCTTCGGCTTCTCCGACATCTTCGAGACCTTCTTCAACGGCGCCCAGTCCTCCCGCGGCCCGGCCAGCCGGGCCCGGCAGGGCCAGGACGCCCTGATCACCGTGCGCATCGACCTGCGCGAGGCCGTGTTCGGCACCGAGAAGGAGGTCACGGTCGACACCGCCGTGACCTGCCCGGAGTGCTCCGGGAAGGGCACCCAGGACGGCACCGAGCCGGAGACCTGCGAGGTCTGCCACGGCCGCGGCCAGGTCCAGCGCCAGGTCCAGTCCATCCTCGGCAACGTCGTGACCACCGCCGAGTGCCCGCACTGCCACGGCTTCGGCACCGTCATCAAGCACCCCTGCCAGGAGTGCTACGGCGAGGGCCGGGTGCGCCAGCGCCGGCCGCTGACCGTGAAGATCCCGGCCGGGGTGTCCACCGGCACCCGCATCCGGCTGTCCGGGCAGGGCGAGGCCGGCACGGGCGGTGGACCCAACGGCGATCTCTACGTGGAGATCCGGGTCAGCCCGGACGAGGTCTTCACCCGCGAGGGAGACGACCTGCACGCCAGCATCACCGTCCCGATGACCGCCGCCGCCCTGGGCACCTCGGTGACCCTGGAGACCTTCGACGGGCCCCGCGAGGTCACCGTGGAGCCGGGCACCCAGAACGGGCAGACCGTGACCCTGCGCGGCCTGGGCGCGACCCGCCTGCGCGGCAGCGGGCGCGGCGACGTGATCGCGCACCTGCAGGTCACCACCCCCACCCGCCTGAACGACGAGCAGCGCGAGCTGCTGCGGAAGCTGGCCCAGCTGCGCGGGGAGGACGACGGCGCCGGGCAGACCGTGCAGCGCGGTTCCGGGCAGGGCTTCTTCTCCCGGCTGCGCGACCGCTTCCAGGACTGACCCCGCCACCGGACAGGAACCGCCATGACCCGCCCCGTCTTCCGCGTCCCCACCGACCTCCTGCGCGATGCGCGGTCCGAGGACGCCGTCGAGCTGACCGGCCCGGAGGGCCACCACGCCCGCACCGTGCGGCGCCTGGGCCCCGGCGAGGAGCTGGATCTGGTCGACGGGCGCGGGCTGCGCGCCCCCGGCGTCGTCCGGGAGCTGCTGCCCGAGGGTCTGCTGGTGGGCCTGCTCGCCGATCCCGCCCCGGAGCCGGTCGGCCGCCTCGTGCTGGTCCAGGCCCTGGCCAAGGGGGACCGGGACCTGATGGCCGTGGAGATGGCCACCGAGCTCGGGGTCGCGGCGATCGTGCCGTGGCAGGCCGAGCGCAGCATCGTGCGCTGGAAGGGGGAGCGGGCCGCGCGCTCCCACGCCAAGTGGGAGCGCACCGCGGCCGCGGCCGCCAAGCAGGCCCGGCGCGCCGTCGTGCCCGAGGTGCACCCGCTGGCCGATCTGGAGGCCCTGCTCGGTCAGGTGGGCCCGGAGGACCTCGTGCTCGTGCTGCACGAGCAGGCCCGGGAGCCGCTCAGTCGGGAGGTGGCCGACCGGCTGCCGGATCCGCAGGGCCCGGGCCGGGTGCTGCTCGTCGTGGGACCGGAGGGCGGGATCTCGCCGGAGGAGACGCGTCGGCTCGTCGCGGCCGGTGCGCACCCGGTGCGCCTGGGCCCGGAGGTCCTGCGCACGTCCACGGCCGGGGCCGCGGCCCTGGCGGTGCTGCAGGTCCTGTCCGGGCACTGGTCCCAGCCCGGCCCCGGGCTCGACGGCCCAGACACCGACGGCACAGCCGCCGACGGGGCGGATCCCCTGACCCCCGATCCCGACGATCCCGCCGCTTCCTCCTGACGATCCCTCCCGCCGCCCCGGGGCGCAGACGAGCCCGGGGGCGGGCGGGTAGGCTGGGATGGAGCATCCCGCCCTCGCGCACGCCCACCGTCGAAAGGCTCTCCGCCGCCGTGCTCTCCGATTCGCCGACCGGCGACTCCCGCCCGCTGTCCGTCTCCCGCACGTACGCCTTCGCCTCGCGCGAGGCGATGATCGGGGCCCTGGGCCCCCAGGACTCCTCGCTGCTGGTCATCGAGCAGGCCTTCCCCGATGTCTCGCTGCACCTGCGCGGCCTGGAGGTCGGGGTCAGCGGCCCCTCCGCGCAGGTGCAGCTGGTGCTGCGTCTGCTCGAGGAGCTGGAGGCCCTGGCCCGCCAGGACACCCGCATCACCGTGCAGACCGTCCAGCGGCTCACGGACCTGCTCGTGCGCAACATGGCCCAGGCCGCACCGAGCCTGACGCAGAACATCCTCTCCAGCCGGGGCCGAAAGATCCGCCCCAAGACCGTCAACCAGTCCGCGTACGTCGAGGCGATCGACGCGAACACGGTCGTGTTCGGCATCGGCCCGGCCGGGACCGGCAAGACCTACCTGGCGATGGCCAAGGCCGTGCAGGCCCTGCAGGCCAAGGAGGTCAACCGGATCATCCTGACCCGCCCGGCGGTGGAGGCGGGGGAGTCCCTGGGCTTCCTGCCCGGCAGCCTCAACGAGAAGATCGACCCGTACCTGCGGCCCCTCTACGACGCCCTGCACGACATGATGGATCCGGATTCCATCCCCCGGCTCATGGAGGCCGGGACCATCGAGGTCGCGCCGCTGGCCTACATGCGCGGACGCACCCTCAACGACGCCTTCGTGATCCTCGACGAGGCCCAGAACACCACCGCGGAGCAGATGAAGATGTTCCTGACCCGCCTGGGCTTCGGCTCCAAGATGGTCATCACCGGGGACGTCACCCAGGTGGATCTGCCCCGCGGGGCCGCCTCGGGGCTGCGCCAGGTCCAGACGATCCTGCGCGACGTGCAGGACGTGCACTTCGCGCGCCTGGAGGCCGTGGACGTCGTGCGCCATCAGCTGGTCAGCGACATCGTCACCGCCTACGGGCGGTGGGAGCAGGATTCCGCCCACGCCCGGGACAAGCGGGCGCGCGACGCCGCCCGGGCGGGCTCCGCTGCCTCCCGGGGAGCATCCCGGGAGGCCGGCAGCGCCGGGGCGGATGCGGGGGAGCGGGCATGATCCTGGACATCGAGGTCTCCGAGCCGAGCACCGAGACCGAGCGCACGGCCTTCGCGGAGGTGGACCTGGCCCAGCTGCGCGACCTGGCGGACTTCGCCGGCGCCCGCCTGCACCTGGGGGAGGAGGTCGAGCTGTCCCTGGCCGTGGTCACGGACGAGCAGATGGCCCGGCTGCACCGGCAGTGGATGGATCTGCCCGGGCCCACGGACGTGATGTCCTTCCCGATGGACGAGCTGAGGCCCGGCACCGCCGAGGACCCGGCCGCCGGGGTGCTCGGCGACGTCGTGCTGTGCCCGACGGTGGCCCGGGAGCAGGGTGAGCGCGCGGGGCACGGCACGGCCGATGAGCTGTGCCTGCTCACCGTGCACGGGATCCTGCACTGCCTGGGCTACGACCACGCCGAGCCCGAGCAGGAGCGGGAGATGTTCGGTCTGCAGCGGCGGATCCTGGAGGACTTCCTCGGACACCCCGCCCCGGTCGAGACCCGCCACTAGAAGGAGGCCGCCATGAGCACCGTCCTGCTGATCCTCGCCGTCCTCGTCCTGCTGGGTCTGGCCTTCCTGATGACCGCCGCCGAGTCAGCGTTCACCTACCTGCCCCGCCACGAGGCGGAGACCGTCAGCCGGGAGGAGGGCCGGGCCAGCCTGCGCGCGGTGCTGGCCGATCCCCGGCCGCACATGTACGCGCTGCGCTTCACCCGCATCCTCGGGGAGTCCGCGGTCAGCGTGATCCTCCTGCTGCTGCTGGTGCGGGTGCTGCCCTGGGTCTGGCTGGCGGCGGTGCTGACCGTGCTGCTGGCCTCCCTGGCCGGCTTCGTCCTGGTCGGGGTCGCCCCGCGCCACCTCGGCCGGGCCCATCCGCTGCGGGTGGCCGGTGCCACGGCGAAGCTGCTGCGCGCCCTGACCCGCGGCATGGGGCCCGTGCCCCGCTGGCTGATGCGGCTGGGGGCGCGGATCTCCCCGGCCACCGAGGAGAACGCCGGGTTCTTCACCGAGGAGGAGCTGCGCGAGTTCGTGGACCGGGCCTCCACCACGGATCTGATCGAGGACAGCGAGGCGGCCATGCTGCACTCGATCTTCGAGCTGGACGACACGCGCATCCGCGCGGTCATGGTCCCCCGCCCGGACATCGTCAGCTTCGACGCCGAGGACACCCTGGACAACGCCCTGAACCTCTTCCTGAGGTCCGGCTACTCCCGCATTCCCGTGCTGGGCGAGGACGTCGACGACGTGCGCGGCTTCCTGTACCTGAAGGACGTCGCCGAGGCGATGCTCGCGGATCGGGGCCGGGCCCGCGAGCGCGGGGTCGGGCAGCTGCTGCGTCCGGCCCGGTTCGTCCCGGAGTCCCAGAAGGTCTCGGAGCTGCTGCCCCAGATGCAGCGGGAGGGGACCCACATCGCCGTCGTGGTGGACGAGTACGGCGGCACGGCCGGTCTGGTCACGCTGGAGGATCTGATCGAGGAGCTGGTCGGTGAGATCGTGGACGAGTACGACGCCGCGGCCCCGGAGGTCACCGCCGAGGGGGATGCCTACCTGGTCTCGGCGCGGCTGTCGGTCGGGGACCTGGGGGACCTGTTCGACCTGGACCTGGAGGACGACGACGTGGACACCGTCGGGGGTCTGCTGGCCAAGGCCCTGGGCCGGGTGCCGATCGTCGGGTCGGAGGCGCAGATCTACGGGCTGAAGCTGAAGGCCGTTAGGCTCGAAGGACGCCGCAACCGGGTGGGCACGGTCCTGGCCAGCCCCGTCGCCCCGGAGCCGGCCGAGTCCGCCGCCGCCGAGCACGAGGAGTGACCATGGAATTCGCCGCCGTCCCCGAGGGCTTCCGAGCGGGCTTCGCCGTGCTCGTCGGACGCCCCAATGCGGGGAAGTCCACCCTGACCAACGCCCTGGTGGGTCAGAAGGTGGCCATCACCTCCAACCGTCCGCAGACCACCCGGCACACGATACGGGGGATCGTGCACCGGCCCGAGCACCAGCTGATCCTCATCGACACCCCGGGGCTGCACCGGCCGCGCACCCTGCTGGGCCAGCGGCTGAACGACCTGGTGGCCGAGACCCTGGCGGAGGTCGACGTCATCGGCTTCTGCCTGCCGGCCGACGAGCGGATCGGACCCGGGGATCGCTACATCGCCGCGCAGCTGGCCGCGGCCGGGAACCGGCCGGTCGTCGCGATCGTCACCAAGGCGGATGCGGTGCCCCCGCAGCGGCTGGCCGAGCAGCTGCTGGCCGTGCAGGCCCTCGGCGAGGAGACCATGGCCGCCGAGCAGGAGGCCCGGCGGCAGCGCCGGGCCCGACGCCGCGGCTCCGACGCGGGTGCGACCAAGGCCGAGTCCGACGCCGGGCGCTCCGGCTGGGCCGACGTCATCCCCGTCTCCGCGGTCAGCGGTTACCAGGTGGAGGCGGTCGCGCAGGTGCTGGGCTCCCACCTGCCGGTCTCCCCGCCGCTGTACCCGGAGGGGGACCTCACGGATGAGCCCGAGGCGGTGATGATCGCCGAGCTGGTGCGCGAAGCGGCCCTGGAGGGGGTCCGGGACGAGCTGCCGCACTCGGTGGCCGTCACGGTCGAGGAGATGGCCGACCGGGAGGACCGCCCCGCCGAGGACCCGATGGTGGATGTGCACGTGAACCTGTACGTGGAGCGGGAGTCCCAGAAGGCCATCATCATCGGGCGCCGCGGCTCGCGGCTGAAGGAGATCGGCACCAAGGCCCGCGCCGGGATCGAGCCCCTGCTGGGGGCGAAGGTGTACCTGAGCATCCACGTGAAGGTCGCCAAGGACTGGCAGCGCGATCCCCGGGCCCTGGGCCGACTGGGCTTCTGAACCCGGCTCACGGGCGGCATTCAGCCGGGCGTCGTAGAATCGAGCGCGACCCCGGCCTCTTCCCCCAGGAGAATCCGTGCCAGAAACCTCCAGCGCCCCCGAGCAGGACGTCCGCGCCGTGCCCCGCGGCCGGCATTTCCGCAACGACGGACTGGTCTCGCGCAGCGGCCTGTGGGCTGCGCTGTGCTGCATCGCCCTGCTGCTGGTCGTCATGGGCGCCGGCGGCGTCGCGGCCCTGCGGCTGCGGCACAACGTCAGCACCGATGCCCTGAACCTCGGCGGCAGCGAGAACCTCGAGGACGGGCCCCTGGACATCCTCGTGATCGGCTCGGACACCCGCGCCGGGGCCAACAGCGCCTACGGCGACGCCGCCGATGCCTCCTCGGAGGCCCGCTCGGATGTGATGATGCTGGTGCAGATCAGCCAGGACCGGCAGAACGTCAGCGTCGTCTCCTTCCCCCGGGACCTGATGGTGGACATCCCGCAGTGCACCAACCAGAAGACGGGGCAGACCTACCCGGAGTCCCCGGATACCCAGATCAACGAATCCCTGGACCACGGCGGACCGGGGTGCACCGTGGCCACGATCAACAAGATCACCGGGATCAACATCGACCACTTCATGCTCGTGGACTTCAACGCCGTCAAGCAGCTCAGCTCGGTGGTCGGCGGGGTCCAGGTCTGCGTGGACCAGGCGATCGACGACCCGTACTCGGGACTGAAGCTGCCCAAGGGCAAGTCCGAGGTGGAGGGCGAGCAGGCCCTGTCCTTCCTGCGCTCCCGCCACGGCTTCGGCGACGGCTCGGACACCACCCGGATCAAGGCCCAGCAGGCCTTCCTGGCCTCGCTGCTGCGCAAGGTCAAGGCGCAGGGCACCCTGACCAACCCGGGGACGATGTATCGGATCGCGGAGGCGATCACGCAGAACGTCACCGTGGACGCCGGGCTGACCGATCCCAGCACCCTCGTGTCGATCGGCAGCATCTTCGCCGACGTCGACCTGGACAAGGTGGTCTTCGCGACGGTGCCGAACGAGCCCTACCCGGCCAACCCGAACAAGCTGCAGCTGTCCGACTCCGCGCAGCAGGTCTTCGCGACCCTGCGCAAGGACGGCTCCCTGGCCGCGAGCGAGCAGCCGTCGGCCTCCGCGCAGCCCTCCCCGTCGGCCTCGGTGGACCGGTCCGTGCCGGTCTCGGTGATCGATGCCACCGGCACGGGCTCCCAGGGGCAGCACGTGGCCGATCTGGTGGAGAAGCTGGGCTACACGCAGGTCACGCACCAGCAGGCCCAGAACCAGCTGGCCGGGACGACCGTGTACTACAGCACCGGCTATGAGGAGCAGGCCCAGCAGATCGGCGAGGCCCTGGGCGTTGCGGCGGAGCAGATCCAGCCCAGCGAGGCCTACGTCGGCGTCGCGGTGCTGCCCGGGCTGGACTTCACCTCGGGGGACAAGGTCAAGGCCGATGACCAGAAGATCGTCGGCGGCGCCTCCGGGCAGACCGCGCAGGAGTCCCCCTGCCAGCAGGCCTTCGGGTACTAACCCCGGGCGTCCCGCGCGGTGCGGGACACCCCCGCCCCGGCCCCGGGTCGTCCATTATCTGGACTCCGGGGCGGGCAGAGGGGCGTGCCGCGGGGCGCGGTGATACGTTGCTGATGTGATGCATACGGCAGTACTCCGACGCCTTAGCCGCCGCAGCGAGGTCAGCTTCCCCTAGGCCGACCCCCTCGCTGCGGAGCCGCCGTCCGCGTCGACCGCCCATCCTGACCCAGGAAGAAGGCGAGTGCCTTGCCCAACCGCCAGCAGCCCTCCCCGATGCCCACCCATCGGTATCGTCCCTATCTCGAGCAGCTGCCCGTATCCCTGCCGGACCGCACCTGGCCAGACCGGGTCATCACCCAGGCCCCGCGCTGGTGCGCGGTGGACCTGCGCGACGGCAACCAGGCCCTGGCCGACCCGATGGACACCGACCGGAAGCTGGCCATGTTCAAGCTCCTGGTGGCCATGGGCTACAAGGAGATCGAGGTCGGCTTCCCCTCGGCCTCCCAGACCGACTTCGACTTCGTGCGCACCCTCATCGAGGGCCGGCACATCCCCGAGGACGTCACGATCCAGGTGCTGGTCCAGTGCCGGGAGCACCTGATCGAGCGCACCTACGAGGCCATCGAGGGCGCCCCCTCCGCGATCGTGCACTTCTACAACTCCACTTCGGTGCTGCAGCGCCGGGTGGTCTTCCGCGCGGACCGGGACGAGATCCTGGACATCGCCCTGCGCGGGGCCCGGCTGTGCGCCAAGTACGAGGAGCAGCTGGGCAGCGCCGTGCCCATCACCTACGAGTACTCTCCGGAGTCCTACACGGGCACCGAGGTCCAGTACGCGGCCCGGGTGGCCAACGCCGTCGCCGCCGAGCTGGGGGTCGGCGACGGGCGCGAGGTCATCATCAACCTGCCGGCCACCGTGGAGATGGCCACCCCCAACATCTACGCCGACTCCATCGAGTGGATGCACCGACACCTGGAGCACCGGGAGAACGTCGTGCTGTCCCTGCACCCGCACAACGACCGCGGCACGGGTGTGGCCGCGGCCGAGCTGGGGTACCTGGCCGGGGCCGACCGGATCGAGGGGTGCCTGTTCGGCAACGGCGAGCGCACCGGCAACGTGGACCTGGTGACGTTGGGACTGAACATGCTGACCCAGGGGGTGGATCCGCAGATCGACTTCTCCGACAT
>OMJG01000479.1_pt1 | contig 29818 bp, 27 predicted proteins | sample 1646431 | NCBI WGS metagenome assembly OMJG01 (sample SAMN03771674, study PRJEB25209) | food metagenome | isolation source: Cotija cheese | place: Mexico:Jalisco,Michoacan | collected 2011-12-12
AGGCCCGGACCTCACGGTCCGGGCCTTTTGCCGGTCCTCTGAATCGGATTCGAATGGGCTTCAGATGCAAGCTCATGGGGCTGACGCCGGGGCCTCAGCAGGTAGGGGGCGCCGTCATTCCGCCGATCGGCGCAGCACCTCAGAGAGCCGATCCGCGGCGGCCATGACGGCCGGGGCGTGGATCCGGCCGGGCTGACGGGTCAGCCTCTCGATGGGGCCGGACACCGAGACCGCCGCGATCACCTTGCCCGAGGGGGAGCGCACCGGCGCCGAGACCGAGGCCACGCCCGACTCGCGTTCCCCGACCGACTGGGACCAGCCACGCTTGCGCACGGCCGCCAGGGTCACCGCGGAGAAGGCCGAGTGGGCCAGGCTGCGCTGGATGCGGTCCGAGTCCTCCCAGGCCAGAAGGATCTGCGCCGCGGATCCGGCGTCCATCGACATCACTGTGCCGACCGGAATGGTGTCGCGAAGGCCCGTGGGGCGTTCGGCGGCCGCCACGCAGACCCTGCTCTCGCCCTGGCGGCGGTACAGCTGGGCGGACTCGCCGGTGATGTCCCGCAGCCTGGCCAGGATCGGCCCAGAGGCGGCGAGCAGACGGTCCTCCCCTGCCGCGGCGGCCAGTTCGGCCAGTCGCGGGCCGAGGATGAAGCGACCCTGGAGATCGCGTCCGACGAAACGATGGTGCTCAAGGGCGCGGGCCAGCCGATGGGCGGTCGGGCGAGCCAGCCCGGTCGCCTGAACGAGCCCTGCCAGACTCGCCGGACCCGTCTCCAGCGCGGCCATCACCAGCGCCGCCTTGTCGAGGACTCCGACCCCACTTGAATTGTCCATATGTCAAGATTAACGTCTCAGTTCTTGATCGGCCAGCCACAATGTCGGTATCGGCCCCCGGTACGCGGGGGCCGCAGCGCAGAAAGGGAGTGAGATGGGCCGCACACTCAGCGAGAAGCTGTGGGATGCCCACGTCGTTCACAAGGGAGAGGCGGGGGAGCCGGACCTCCTCTACATCGACCTCCACCTCGTCCACGAGGTGACCAGTCCTCAGGCCTTCGAGGGCCTGCGACTGGCTGGGCGCGGCGTGCGCCGACCCGATCTCACGATGGCCACCGAGGATCACAACATCCCGACCCTCAACATCGACAGGCCCATCGCCGACCCGGTCTCCCGGGCCCAGGTGGAGACCCTGCGGAAGAACGCCGCCGACTTCGGCGTGCCGATCCACTCCCTGGGCGACGCGGACCAGGGCGTCGTGCACATCATCGGCCCCCAGCTCGGGCTCACCCAGCCCGGCATGACGATCGTGTGCGGCGACTCCCACACCTCCACCCACGGGGCCTTCGGGGCGCTGGCGTTCGGCATCGGCACCTCCGAGGTCGAGCACGTCCTGGCGACTCAGACCCTGCCCCAGGCGCGGCCGAAGACCATGGCCGTGACCGTCAACGGGCAGCTGCCCGAGGGTGTGACGCCCAAGGACCTGGTACTCACCCTGATCTCCGAGGTCGGGACCGGCGGCGGCCAGGGGTACATGGTCGAGTACCGGGGCGAGGCCTTCGAGACCATGTCGATGGAGGGCCGCATGACGGTCTGCAATATGTCCATCGAATGGGGCGCCAAGGCCGGCATGGTGGCCCCCGACGAGACCACCTTCGCCTACGTCAAGGGCCGTCCCCACGCCCCCCAGGGCGAGCAGTGGGAGCAGGCCGTCGCCTACTGGAAGACGCTGCGCACGGACGAGGACGCCGTCTTCGACCGTGAGATCGTCCTGGACGCCTCGCAGATCTCGCCCTTCGTCACCTGGGGCACCAACCCCGGTCAGGGGGTGCCGCTGGCCGGCGCCGTGCCGGCCGTCGAGGACTTCTCCGACGAGGTGGCCCGCAGCTCCGCCGAACGGGCCCTCCAGTACATGGACCTGAAGCCCGGCACACCGATGCGCGAGATCAGCATCGACACCGTCTTCCTCGGCTCCTGCACCAACGGGCGCATCGAGGACCTGCGGCTGGCCGCGGAGGTCATCAAGGGCCACAAGGTGGCTGAGGGCACCCGGATGCTCGTCGTCCCCGGCTCTGCGCGGGTCCGCCTCCAGGCGATGGAGGAGGGCCTGGACAAGGTCTTCACCGACGCCGGAGCCGAATGGCGCGGTGCGGGCTGCTCGATGTGTCTGGGCATGAATCCCGACCAGCTGTCACCGGGGGAGCGGTCGGCCTCCACCTCGAACCGCAACTTCGAGGGACGCCAGGGCCGAGGCGGCCGGACCCACCTCGTCTCCCCGCCCGTGGCCGCAGCCACCGCCGTCACCGGGCACCTGTCCTCACCCGCCGATCTCGTTGCCGTGGAGGCCTGAGCCATGGAGAAGTTCACCACCCATACCGGAGTCCCCGTTCCGCTGCGCCGCAGCAACGTCGACACCGACCAGATCATCCCCGCCGTCTACCTCAAGCGGATCACCCGCACCGGATTCGAGGACGGCCTGTTCTCCGCCTGGCGCAAGGACCCCGAGTTCGTGCTCAACCAGCCCGCCTGGAAGAACGGCTCCATCCTCATCCCCGGCCCCGACTTCGGCACCGGATCCTCCCGCGAGCACGCCGTCTGGGCACTCCAGAACTACGGCTTCAAGGTGGTCATCGGGTCGCGCTTCGGTGACATCTTCCGCAACAACTCGGGCAAGGCCGGCCTGGTCATCGCCACCGTCGACCAGCAGGTCGTCGAGAGACTGTGGGACTGGACCGAGCAGCACGCCGGGGAGCCGATCACCGTCGACCTGGTCGCACGCACCGTCGCCGTCGGCGAGACGACCTACCCCTTCGAGATCGACGAGTTCACCCGCCATCGCCTCCTGGAGGGCCTCGACGAGATCGGCTCGACCCTGCAGAACGCCCAGCGGATCGACGAGTACGAGGCAGCCAGACTGCCGTTCAAGCCGGTCACGGTGCTTTAGGAAGGGGGGGTCGACCCCTCCACGTCGCTTCGCTCCTGCCTCCCCGAGCGGGTCGGGTCTGCGATCGCGTCCGGCGGCCCCCCCCTTCGCTCGCGCAGGCGCTCGCTACCCCTCGTAGCAGCAGCTGACCCCCGTCGTCCCTGTGGACGGCGGGGGTCTTCCGCGTCCGGACCCCGCTGAGGCGGTAGGTTGTGGCGCGACGCCGAATGAGGAGGAATCCGTGCCCCTGCTGCCCCTGACCAACCCCGGGGACCGTCCCGGACCGGTCTTCATACTCGGCGTCGGCACGCTCCTCCCGGCAGCCAGGCTGCTGACCCGCTTCGACCACCACGGCGCCGAGAACCTTCCCGCCCCCGGCGGGGCCCTCATCGTCGCCAACCACATCTCCAACTACGACCCGGTCGTACTCGGCGCCTTCCTGGTGATGAACGGACGCTGGCCCCACTGGCTGGCGAAGAAGGAGATCTTCGACGTCCCGGTGGTCGGGTGGGTCGCCCGGCACGCCGACCAGATCCCCGTCAACCGCAAGGCCCCCGGCCCCGAGATCCTCGCCCACGCCCGCAGAGCCCTGGCCCAGGGGATGACGCTGGTGATGTATCCGGAGGGCACCATCACCGGAGACCCGCTCCACTGGCCGATGGTCGGCCACACCGGAGCCGCCAGACTGGCCATGGAGACCGGAGTGCCGGTGATCCCCGTCGGGCAGTGGGGCCCCCACGAGGTGATGGGATTCAAGGAGATGACCTTCCCCAAGGTCTTCCCCCGCCGGACCATGCACCTGCACTGCGGGCCGGCGGTCGACCTCTCCGAGTTCCACGGAGATGTCCATGACCAGCACGCCGTACGGCGGGCGACCGAGAAGATCATGGAGGCGATCGACGCCCAGACCGAGCTGGCCCGCGGCGAGACCGCCCCCGACACGCGCTACGACATCCGCACGGGATCCCGGGTCGACAAAGCCTCCCTGAGATAGTCCCGGAGCACCGGACGGCGGCTCACGGGTATCGTGTGGTCGCATTCGCAGCGGAAGGAAACCCATGACCGATGCCACCGTCGACGCCCACCTCGATGCGACCGTCCAGCCCGACAACCCCCGCGACGGGGGACCCGCACGGGTCGCCGTGGTCTTCGGAGGAGTCAGCCCCGAGCACTCGATCTCCTGCCTGACCGCCGCCAATGTGGTCGCCGCGATGGATCCGGACCGCTTCCGGGCCGTCGGCATCGGCATCACCCGCGACGGCATCTGGACCCGGTGGAGCGCCGAGGAGATCCTGGACCTGCGGAGCCAGGGCCAGCTGCCCGAGGTTCCCGCAGGACACCACGGGACCGGCCTCAGGAGGCTCGACGGGGGCACCTTCCTGGTCGACAACGACGGTGGCGGCGACCCCGAGCCGGTGGACGTCGTCTTCCCCCTGCTGCACGGGCCCTTCGGCGAGGACGGGACCATCCAGGGGCTGTTCGAGATGACCGGCGTCCGCTACGTCGGCTGCGGGGTCGCCGCCAGCGCCAACTGCATGGACAAGCACCTCACCAAGGTGCTCCTCGACGAGGCCGGTCTGAGGGTCGGACCCTACGCGGTCATCCGTCCCCACGAGTGGCAGGCCGACTCGCAGGCCTGTCTGGAGCGGCTCTCCGGACTGACCTACCCCCTCTTCGTCAAACCCGCCCGCGGCGGCTCCTCGGTCGGCATCACCCGGGTCGCCGGTCCCGAGGGCCTGGTGGCCGCCATCGAGGAGGCCAGGCGCCACGACCCCAAGGTCCTGGTCGAGCAGGGACTCTCCGGCCGGGAGATCGAGTGCTCGGTGCTCGGCGGCCACAACGGGCAGCCCCCCAGGGCCTCGCTGCCCGGCGAGATCATCGTCCACAACCCAGAGGGCTTCTACGACTTCGACGCCAAATACCTCACCGACGACGCGCTGGCCACCGTATCGGTCCCCGCCGACCTCGACGAGGCCACCACCCGGACGGTTCGCGAGACCGCGGTCAAGGCCTTCCAGGTGCTCGGATGCGAGGGCCTGGCACGCATCGACACCTTCGTCACCGAGGACGGTCAGGTGCTCATCAACGAGCCCAACACCATGCCGGGATTCACCCGCACATCGGGCTTCCCGCTGATGTGGCAGGCCAGCGGCATGAATTACCGCGAACTCGTCACCGACCTCCTCGACCTCGCCATCGAAAGGCCCCTGGGGCTGCGCTGAGCCATCACCTGCAGGCCGTCACGACGGGCATCGCCGAGACGGCAGGAGCCAGATCCACCAGGGCGTCGGCGGCGGGGGAGTGGACCGCCGGTACCGTCACCTCGACGAAACCCGATCGCCCGATCGTGGTGAACCGCCACGCCTCGGTGAACTCCTGGGAGTACCAGCCCACCCCGTCCACCTCGTCGCAGCGGGAGATCGACGTCAGGCCGGACGGACGGGCCACGCCGCACCGCATCGTCACCGCGGGATCGCCCCAGGAGGCGGTGAACGAGCCCGTCGCGGTGCGCGACAGCCCGGCGACCCGTCCGGGCAGCCGGGCCATCACGGCCCGGCAGCCCTGGGCGGCCGAGCCGCTGGGAGAGGGCTCGGTGACAGTCGACGTCGAGGAGGCGCCGCAACCGGCGGCCAACACGCTCACAAGGGCCGACGCCAGGGTCGCCGCCACCGACCTGGTATGAGTGCGCAGCATGGTGCCACGCTAGCGTTGCTCCCGGGGATCACGAAGCGCGTCCCGACCAGAAGAACCCAGGAGACGAATATGGCCAAGACCGGTCCGACCATCGCGGAGATCGGAGAGTTCCCGCTCATCAGGTCGCTGGTGCGCGACCTCCCGTCGGACCCGGCGGTCTCACTGGGGCCCGGCGATGACGGGGCGGTCTTCCTGGTCGACGGATCGGCGGTGGTCTCCACCGACGTGCTGGTCGAGGGGGTTCACTTCCGGCGGAACTGGTCGGGGGCCCAGGACATCGGTCGCAAATCGGTGGCCGTCAACATCGCCGACATCGAGGCGATGGGGGCCCTGCCGGTCGCCCTGGTGATCGGCTTCAGCGCACCCGCCGACCTGCCCGTCAGCTGGGCCCGGGAGTTCATGACCGGGCTGCGCGAGGAGGCCTCCCGGGCCGGCGCCGCGATCGTCGGCGGCGACACCACCGCGGGCCAGGTGGTCACGATCTCGGTGACCGTCATCGGACAGACCGCCGGCGTCGCACCGGTCCGCCGCGACGGGGCCGCGCCCGGCGACGCGGTCGCCGTGAAGGGACGGCTGGGATGGGCCGCCGCAGGGCTGGTCGTACTCGGACGCGGGTTCCGCTCCCCGCGAGTCGTCGTCGAGGCCCAGCGGTGCCCGGAGGTGCCCTACGGTGCGGGCCGCCAGGCCGCACTGGCCGGCGCCCACGCCATGATCGACGTCTCCGACGGCCTGGTGGCCGATCTGGGCCACATCGCCGAGGCATCCGGCTTCGCCATCGACATCGACCAGGCCCGGCTCGACCTCCCCGACCCGCTGCGCACCGTGGGAATGGCCACCGGCCTCGATCCGATGACATGGGTGCTCGGAGGAGGGGAGGACCACGCCATCGCCGCCACCTTCGCGGTCGGAGACGTGCCCGAGGACTGGCAGGTCATCGGGCGGGTGCTCACCGGCGAGGAGCAGTCCGAGCCCACCGTCCTGGTGGACGGCCGCCCGTGGGAGCACCAGGCCGGCTGGACGCACTTCTAGTCCAGACGGGGGAGACGACTTCCCCAGCACCCCCTCGTAGCGGCGGCACGGCAGGGGCTCGGGTATGCCTCGCAGGCCTCGCGCAGCGGATCGGGTCCGCGTGACCGTGCGGCCTCCGGTCGGGTCGGGTCCGCGCGGCGTTGCTCCGAGGCCATGGCGCGGATGGTTGCTAGCCTCGGTGCCATGGCGACCCGTGCGTCTTCCCCGGCGCGGTCCCGCAGCAGCTCGGCCAAGAAGGCGTCGAGTCGCGGGGGCACGCGCACGAGTGGAAGCAGGAAGAAGACGGCAACCGGCTCGAAGAAGCGGCCGGCCACGTCGTCGAGCCCCGAGAACCCCGTCGCACGCGCCCTGTCTGCGATCTGGTTCGGGCTGGCCGGGCTGGTCGGGCGCGGTGTCCGGCGGATCGGATCGAGGCTCGTCGATCCCGCCAACCGTCGGGACGGTGCCGGGCTCATGCTGCTGCTGTGCTCACTGCTGGTGGGAGCACTGTTCTGGTTCCAGCTGCCCGGCGGCTTCGGGCGCGCGCTGCGCATCGGCATAGCCACCGTGTTCGGATCGATGTCCTACGCCCTGCCGCTGTTCGGGCTCATCATGACCTGGCGCACCTTCCGTCACCCCGACCGCAACGGGCCGGCCGGGCGCCAGCTCATCGGCTGGGGACTGCTCATGCTCGGCACCCAGGGCGTCGTCAACATCTCCGACGGGCTGCCGCGTCCCGACCATATCGAGCAGTTGCGCGCCGCCGGAGGCATGCTCGGATTCATCTCCTCCAGCTTCATCGCGGACCTGCTCACCGCCTATGTGGCCGTTCCGCTGCTCGTGGCCATGGCCGTCCTGGGCGTCTTCATCATCGTCGGGCGGCCCCTCATCGAGGCCCTCGCACGGCTGCGCCGCACCGGTCAGGAGCGCCGTGAAGCCACCGAGTTCGAGTCCCGGGAGGCCTACGAGACCCCGCTCGTCAGCGAGGACGACACCCCGACCCAGGAACTCGACCCGCCGACCCCGGACCAGCCCGCCTCACGGCGGAAGCGGCGTCGCAGGAGCGATGCCGGACCGTCCGAGGAGATCTTCGACATCGAGGCCCAGGAGGCACAGGCCGCGGACACGGGGGCGGCCGCGGATGCCGACAAGGAGCGCACGACCGCGGGCCTGCCCAAGGGCTTCACGGTTCACGAGCACACCGACCTCGAGCCGCCTCAGCACGAGCCGATGCCCGCCCGCGTCGAGCAGCTTCAGCTGTCCGGCGACATCGCCTACACCCTGCCCTCTCCGGATCTGCTGGTCCCCGGCTCCGTCCCGCAGGCCCGCACCGAGGCCTCCGACGCCGTGGTGTCCAAGCTGACCGGGGTCTTCGAGGAGTTCGGCATCGATGCCCAGGTCACCGGCTACTCCCGCGGGCCCACGGTCACCCGCTACGAGGTGGAGCTCGGCTCCGGGGTGAAGGTGGAGAAGGTCACCGCCCTGAGCCGCAACATCGCCTATGCGGTCGCCTCCCCGGACGTGCGCATCCTCTCGCCGATCCCCGGGAAGTCGGCGATCGGCGTGGAGATCCCCAACGTCGACAAGGAGATCGTCTCCCTGGGCGACGTGCTGCGCTCCAGCAGGGCGCGCAACGACCACAACCCCCTGGTCGTCGGGCTGGGCAAGGACGTGGAGGGCGGCTTCGTCATCGCCAACGTCGCGAAGATGCCCCACCTGCTGGTGGCCGGCGCGACCGGCTCCGGCAAGTCGAGCTTCGTCAACTCGCTCATCACCTCGGTGATGATGCGCGCCACCCCGGACGACGTCCGGATGATGCTGGTCGACCCCAAGCGCGTCGAGCTCAACCAGTATGAGGGGATCCCGCACCTGGTGACCCCCATCATCACCAACGCCAAGAAGGCCGCCGAGGCGCTGCAGTGGGTCGTCCGGGAGATGGACCAGCGCTATGACGACCTGGCCGCCTTCGGGTTCCGCCACGTCAAGGACTTCAACAAGGCGGTGCGCGCCGGGCAGGTGACCCTGCCCGAGGGATCCCAGCGGGTCCTGGCCCCCTACCCCTATCTGCTGGTGGTCGTCGACGAGCTGGCCGACCTCATGCTCGTCGCCCCCCGCGACGTCGAGGACTCGATCGTCAGGATCACCCAGCTGGCCCGCGCCGCCGGCATCCACCTGGTGCTGGCCACCCAGAGGCCTTCCACTGACGTCGTCACCGGCCTCATCAAGGCCAACGTGCCGTCCCGGCTGGCCTTCGCGACCTCCTCGATGACCGACTCCCGAGTCATCCTGGACCAGCCCGGAGCCGAGAAGCTGGTCGGCCAGGGAGACGGCCTGTTCCTGCCGATGGGCGCCTCCAAACCCGTCCGGGTGCAGGGGTCCTGGGTCTCCGACAAGGAGATCCACGCCGTCGCCGAGCACGTCAAGGCCCAGATGGAGGCCCACTACAGAGACGACGTCGCGGCACCGGTCGCCGAGAAGAAGGTCGCCGAGGACATCGGCGACGACCTCGAGCTGGTGCTGGAGGCCGCGCGGCTCGTCGTCGAGCTGCAACTGGGCTCCACCTCGATGCTGCAGCGGAAGCTGCGAGTCGGATTCGCCAAGGCCGGGCGGCTCATGGACATCCTGGAGACCCGGCAGGTGGTCGGGCCGTCGGAGGGCTCCAAGCCGCGCGACGTGCTCGTCAAGCCCGACGATCTGGACGACGTCCTGGCCAACCTCCAGGCCGAGGGCTGAGGGGGCCGGGTGGCGCTTAATCGGCGGCGGGAAGCCGGCCGGTGTCGTAGCGCTGCCAGGCGGTGGGATCCGGTCTCTGGGCCAGCAGGACGATGAGGACGACGCTGAACACGAGGCTCAGGTAGGGGATCACGGTTCCCAGCATGAGGAGGGCCAGCAGCCCCGACCTGCCCGAGTCGTGGAGGCGCCTGACAGTGATCGACAGACTGGGCACGAAGGTCGCCAGGCCGTAAAGTCCGTACAGCAGGCAGATGGCGATGAACCCGACCCCGAGGGTGGCGCCGAACTCGGAATCCGGATTGTCGATCATCTGGATGAAAGCGAATCCCCCCGAGACCACCATCGCGATGGCGAAGGCGATCTCGACGAGCCCGTTGAACAGGGTGGCGAACCAGTACTCGCTCCGCGAGGCACGGCCGTTGAAGACCGCGTAGTTCCGGAAGAACAGTTTGACCGCAAGCCCGAGCCCCACCGAGGGCCGGGCCCGGGCGAGGAAGGGCCCGCCCGGGTAGCCGGGATATCCATCGGTGCCGTACGGCGTCACAGGGGCCTGGTACGGGTAGGGGCCCGGCGCCTGTGGGTACGGATCTGGCTGAGGATAGGGGCCGAGCTGCCGGCCGGCCTGCGGGTAGGGCTGCTCGTACGGATAGGCCTGCTCGTGCTGCCAGGGTTCCGGAGGCTGGTTCCCCCAGGGCTGATGCGACATGATCGATCCTCGTTGCTCGTCGTCAGCCCATAGTAGGGGAGTCCGGCTCGGGTCAGTTCTCGACGGGCAACTTGCCGTTGTCCCAGCGCTGCCACGCCTGGGGCACCGAGGGCAGAGCCTGCAGGATGATGAGGATGATCCCTCCCACCCACGGGATGAAGCTCAGGAAGTAGAACCCTCCGGACTTGTCCGTGTCGTGGAGGCGCCGCCACGAGATGGCCAGGGACGGCACGATGACCGCCAGGTACATCAGCACACCGATGATGATGATGAATACCGCCCCGACGCCGAGCCCCGTGGTGGTGCCCGAGGTCGTCCCGTAGGGATCGGAATCAGCGGCCATCGTCGCCGCGCCGCCGGCGACCAGGAAGAGCACGGTCCAGACGATATAGACCAGGCCGAGGAACAGCTGAACCCACCAGTACTCGGAGCGGGAGGCCCGACCGCTGAAGACGGCGTAGTTCTTGAAGAAGAGTTTGATGGCCTGGCCGAATCCCACCGACGGGCGGGGACGACCGCCGGGTCCGGGCATCGCTCCGTACGGAGCCGGCGGGTACGGGTTCTGACCGTAGGGGTTGGGCTGTCCGTAGGGATTCTGCTGCCCGTACTGGGCCTGTTGCCCATAGGGGTCCTGCTGGCTGTAGGGGTCGGGCTGGCCCTGAGGCTGCTGGTAGGGCTGCTGGTACGGGTCCGGGTTCTGGGGGGCCGGTCCCCACTGCTGATTCGACATCCTCAGTCCTTGTTCGGAGTTATCTGGGCTGATCGTATCGGGACGTGGCGTCACCGGGGGAAAGACACGAGGGGCCACGGCACGCGGCCGTGGCCCCTCAGTCCCGGGTCGTTTCCCGGGTCAGCTCTCGACGGGAAGCTTCCCGTTGTCGTACTTCTGCCAGGCGTCGGGCTTGGACGCGCCCGCCGTGAAGACGATGTAGATGATCGTGCCGATGAGCGGGATGAGGTTGATGAAGACCCATCCCCCCGACCGGCCGGTGTCGTGGAGACGACGCCAGGCGAGGGCCAGGCCGGGCACCAGGATCGCCAGGCTCCACACCCCGCTGATGGCCAGCCCGATGGCTGATGTCCCGTTGTCCCCGGCGGTCAACCGTGTGATGCCGTTGATGACGATGTTGACCAGGACCAGGAAGAGGTAGACCCACCAGAACTCGGAGCGGGAGGCCCGGCCGTTGAAGACGGCGTAGTTCTTGAAGAAGAGGGACACTGCCTGTCCGAAGCCCACCGAGGGACGGGGGCGACCGCCCTGGACACCGGGCCCGGGGGCGTAGGGGGCCTGACCATAAGGATCGCTGGGTCCCTGGCTGTAAGGATCGGTGGGGCCCTGACCGTACGGATCGCCGGCTGGCGGCTGAGGGGTGCTCATTTCTGTCCTTCCGAGGAGGATGACGACGAGACGAGACTAGGGGAGTCCGGGTCAACCCGGCGATCGGACGGCGCGTCGCTGCGCGAGGATCACGGGTGGGCACAGCCGGGCTCGAACCGGCGACCTCCAGCGTGTAAGGCAGGCGCTCTGACCAACTGAGCTATATGCCCCGCGACGCGCACACCCTATCGGTTCGCCGCGCGCGCCGATGGGACGCACGCTGTAAACTCGTCGCTCGTGGCATTGGCAGACCTTCAGCAGACCGTGGACGAACTCGATCACTCGCTCTCCGAGATCGAGACGGTTCTCGACCCCGAGGCCAAGCATCGGGAGATCGCAGAACTTGAGAAGGAGGTCGCGGCCCCCGATCTGTGGGACGACCAGGAGCACGCCCAGCAGGTGACCTCCAGGCTCTCGGCTCTGCAGTCGCAGGTGGAGAAGCTGGAGCAGCTGCGCTCCCGCATCGAGGACGTCGGCGTCCTGCTCGAGTTCGCAGGGGAGGGTGGTGACGCCGACTCCGCGGCGGAGGCCGAGGGCGAGATCTCCTCGCTGCGCACCGAGATCGACGCCCTGGAGGTCCGCACCCTGCTGTCGGGCAAGTACGACGAGCGGGAGGCCCTGGTGACCATCCGCTCGGAGGCCGGCGGGGTGGACGCCGCCGACTTCGCAGAGATGCTCCTTCGGATGTACCTGCGCTGGGCTGAGCGCCACCAGTACAAGGTCGAGGTGCTCGACACCTCCTACGCGGAGGAGGCGGGCATCAAGTCGGCCACCTTCATCGTCCACGCCCCCTTCGCCTACGGCACGCTGTCGGTCGAGCAGGGCACCCACCGGCTGGTGCGGATCAGCCCCTTCGACAACCAGGGACGCCGCCAGACCTCCTTCGCCGGCGTCGAGGTGCTGCCCGTCGTCGAGGAGACCGACCACGTCGACATCCCCGAGGCCGACCTGAGGGTCGACGTCTTCCACGCCTCCGGGCCCGGCGGCCAGGGAGTCAACACCACCGACTCCGCGGTCCGCCTGACCCACCTGCCCACCGGCATCGTGGTGAGCTGCCAGAACGAGCGCTCCCAGATCCAGAACAAGGCCGCCGCGCTGCGCGTCCTGCAGGCCAAGCTGCTCGAGAAGGCGCGCGCCGAGCAGGAGGCCGAGATGAACTCCCTGAAGTCCGAGGGGAACTCCTGGGGGGCGCAGATGCGCTCCTACGTCCTTCACCCCTACCAGATGGTCAAGGACCTGCGGACCAACCACGAGGTGGGCAACACCGATGCCGTCTTCGACGGCGATATCGACGCCTTCATCGACGCCGGCATCCGCTGGCGGCGGGGCCAGCAGGATCAGTGAGCGGGCGGTCCAGGGTCTGAAGAGGGCCTGAATCCGGCATAGGGAGAGCGCCGCGGGCGAGTCGCCGCTTGTCCGTGCGGGCTCGTCCCATAGACTCGGGAACGGCCGGTCTGAGAAATTCTCAGGATGCGGCCGTCCGATCGGCCGCCCGGCGATCGGGCAGCTCCCAGACACAAGGACGGTCCGTTGATCACCTTCGACAATGTCACCAAGGTCTACGAGGGGCAGGCCAGACCCGCCCTCAAAGGTGTCAACGTCGACATCGACAAGGGCGAATTCGTCTTCCTGGTCGGGCAGTCCGGCTCGGGCAAGTCGACCTTCATCCGGCTCATCCTGCGCGAGTACCGTCCCACCAGGGGGACCATTTACGTCGCCGGCAAGGATCTCAACACCCTCCACACCTGGAAGGTGCCGGGCCTGCGCCGCCAGATCGGCACGGTCTTCCAGGATTTCCGGCTGCTTCCGGGCAAGACGGTCTACGAGAACGTGGCCTTCGCCCTGCAGGTCATCGGGCGGCCCACCCGGGAGATCAAGAAGGTGGTCCCCGAGACACTCGACCTGGTCGGCCTGGCAGGCAAGGAGAAGCGGATGCCCGACGAGCTGTCGGGCGGCGAGCAGCAGCGCGTGGCGGTGGCCCGCGCCTTCGTCAACCGGCCGAAGATCCTCATCGCCGACGAGCCGACCGGCAACCTCGACCCGTCCACCAGCGTCGGCATCATGAAGCTCCTCGACCGCATCAACCGCACCGGGACGACCGTGATCATGGCCACCCATGACTCCACGATCGTCGACCAGATGCGACGCCGGGTGATCGAGCTCGACACCGGGCGAGTCGTCCGCGACCAGACCGAAGGGGTGTACGGGACCGCCTGACGCCGACGGCGCGCCCCGAGACAACCCGACTACCTCCAGAGGAAATTCATGCGTCACACGTTGAGAGAGACCTGGACGGGCCTTCGCCGCAATCTCACCATGACGGTTGCCGTGATCGTCACCATGTGGGTCTCGCTGTCCCTGTTCGGGGCCGCCCTGCTGGCGACCCAGCAGGTCGATATGGTCAAGGGCAAGTGGTACGACAAGATCGAGGTGTCGGTCTTCCTGTGCGTCCCCAACGTCGAGGGCGGCCAGTGCACCGCCAACCAGGGGGCCACCCAGGCCCAGAAGGACACCATCAAGAAGACCCTTGAGGCCAACCCGCAGGTCGCCACGGTCTACTACGAGTCGAAGCACCAGGCCTTCGAGGAGTACCAGCGGGTCTACAAGGACTCCCCGGTCAAGGACGTCCTCACTGAGGACACCATCCAGGACTCCTTCCGGGTCAAACTGAAGAACCCTGAGCAGTACAAGGGGGTCGTCTCCCAGGCCCAGGGTCTGCCCGGCGTCCAGGCGGTACTCGATCTGCACCCGGTGCTCGACCCGTTGTTCATGTGGCTCAACGCCCTGAAGTGGGGAACGTTGGGAATGTCCGCTCTGCTACTGGTGGCCGCGGCCCTGCAGATCGGCAACACGATACGGATGGCGGCATTCGCCAGACGTCGAGAACTCGGCATCATGCGCCTGGTGGGCGCCTCCAACGCCTACATCCTCACACCCTTCCTGCTGGAGTCCCTGGTCGCCGGACTCATCGGTGGCGTGCTCGCCTGCGGCACGGTGGCCCTGGGGGTGTACGCCATCATCATGGAGAAGGCCGCCAAGACGATCACGACGATCGTGTGGGTCGGATGGCACCAGACCTTCATCGCGATGGGGGCGGTGCTCATCGTCTCGGTGCTGCTGTCGGTGCTACCCGCGCTCGTCGCCACCAAGCGATATCTCAAGGTCTGACCGGCACTCGCCCGAGCGGCGAATGGCTAGAATGGCGGGTCTGCGCACGCAAGGAGGTCCGCAATGCCCAGGGAGAAGGGTCAGAAGGTCGTCGCCCGCAACAGGAAGGCCTTCCACGACTACACGATCGGGGAGTCCTGGGAGGCCGGGATGGTCCTTCAGGGAACCGAGGTGAAATCGCTGCGGGCCGGCAAGGCGTCCCTGGGGGACGCCTTCGCCCAGGTCGACGAGCACGGCGAGGTGTGGCTGTACAACCTGCACATCCCCGAGTACGCCTTCGGCACCTGGCGCAATCACGAGGTGATGCGCAAGCGCAAGCTGCTGCTGTCGAAGCGGGAGATCACCAAGCTCGCCAGGGAATCCGCGGACGCCGGCAAGACCATCGTGCCGCTCCAGCTGTACTTCAAGGACGGCTACGCCAAGGTCGAGATCGCCGTGGGGACCGGCAAGCGGGACTGGGACAAGCGCCAGGCCATCAAGGAGCGCGACGCCAAGCGCGAGGCCCAGCGCGCCATCGGAAGCCGCCTCAAGCGGGGGAGGCGCTGACCCCGACGACCGCATGACGACCGGCCCGCCCTGGATATCCAGATATTCAGGGCGGGCCGGTCGTCATCCGTCGTGTCGCGCGTTGCCGTCGGGTTGTGAGCCCACACTGCTTGATGTATAAATATTCGTATGACTGCAAAGGCATTCACAGTTGCGGTGGCCGGGGCCTCCGGCTACGCAGGCTCGGAGGCCGCCCGGATCATCGCCGGGCACCCGGGCCTGCGGCTCGGCGCGCTCGCCGCCCACAGCAACGCCGGTCAACCCGTCACAGCGCTCATGCCTCAGTTGGCGGGTGTCCCGGGACTCGCCTCCGAGTTCACCGACCTGGATCCGGAGCGTCTGGCCGCCCACGACGCCGTCGTCCTCGGTCTGCCGCACGGCGCCTCGGCCGAGCTCGCCGAGCAGCTGGCCGCCACCAATCCCGATCTGGTCATCGTCGATGCCGGGGCGGACTTCCGGCTCGCCTCCGCCGCCGACTGGACCCGTTGGTACGGCTCCGAGCACGCCGGCACCTGGGCCTACGGGCTGCCCGAGCTGCCCCTGGCGCAGGGCGGCCATCAGCGCGAGAGGCTGGCCGGGCAGCATCACATCGCAGGACCGGGCTGCAATGCCTCGGCGGTCGCTCTCGGACTGGCCCCGGTCCTGGCGGCGGGCCTCGTGGATCCGGTCGCGCTGTCGGCGGCCCTGCCGGTCGGCACCTCGGGAGCGGGGCGCAAGCCCAAGCCCGACATGCTCTTCTCCGAGATCAGCGGCGGCGCCCGCCCGTACTCGATCGGTGGCCGTCACCGGCACGTCCCCGAGATCCTGCAGTCGCTGAGGACCGCCGGCGCCCCGGAGACCACCAGCCTGTCCCTCACCGCGATCCTGGTGCCGATGAGCAGGGGCATCCTGGCCGTCTGCACCGGACGGTCGCTGCCGGGCACCACGACCGGCGCTCTGCTGGAGGCGCTCAACGACGCCTACGGCCACGAGCCCTTCATCAGTGTGCTCGAGGACGGTCAGATGGCCGCCACCCACCCGGTCGTCGGATCGAATATGGTGCAGATCTCGGCCGAGGCCGATCCCGACTCGGGAGTCTCCACCGTCCTGGTGGCCATCGACAATCTGGTCAAGGGCACCGCCGGGGCCGTCGTGCAGTGCCTCAATCTGGCCCTGGGGCTCCCCGAGACGCAAGGGCTGCCCCGAATCGGGCTGGCCCCCTGACAGCCACCCCGCCCCTCGCACGTCCAGACAGACCATCAGGGAGAACCCACATGTCCATCACATACCCCAGAGGATTCCGGGCCGTCGGAGTCAGTGCGGGGCTGCGCCGCAACGGCAGCCCCGACCTGGGCATGATCATCAACGACGGTCCCGCCCAGGCCACCGCGGGGGTGCTCACCAGCAACCGGGTCTTCGCCGCACCGATCGCCTGGTGCCGTCCGATCCTGGCGGCGGGCACGGCTCACGCCGTCGTCGTCAACTCCGCCTGCGCCAACGCCTGCACCGGCCCCGAGGGACTGGCCGACAGCCGCGCCGAGGCCGAACTCGTCGGCGAACTGGAGGGCTGCCGGGCCGACCAGGTGCTCGTGGCCTCGACCGGTGTCATCGGCGAACGTCTCGACATGGAGAAGATCACCGCCGGCATCCGCACCGCCCACGCCGGGCTGGGGACCGGCGCGGTCGTCGACGAGGCGACCTCGCGGGCCATCATGACCACCGACACCATCCCCAAGACCATCGAGACCCAGGTCTCCGGGGCGCGGTTCGGCGGCATCGCCAAGGGGGCGGGGATGCTCGCCCCCCAGCTCGCGACCATGCTCGTGTTCATCACCACAGATGTGGTGGCCACCCACGACGAGCTGCAGGCCGCGCTGGCCCCGGCCGCCGACGTCACCTTCTCCCGGGTCGACTCGGACGCCTGCATGTCCACCAACGACACCGTCATCGTGCTCGCCTCCGGGGCATCCGGGGTCTCGCTGAGCCCCGAGGAGCTGCGGACCGCACTCACCGATGTCTGCTCCGGGCTCGCCCGCCAGCTGGTCGCCGACGCCGAGGGCTCCCACCACGACGTTCTGGTGAAGGTCACCGGAGCCACCACGGAGAAGGCCGCCGTGGCCGTCGCCAGGGAGGTCTCCCGCTCCAACCTGGTCAAGACGGCGATCGCCGGCAACGATCCCAACTGGGGGAGGATCCTCTCCTCGGTCGGGTGCGTGCCCGTCGAGGTGGCCCCCTTCGATCCCGACCGGGTCGACGTCAGCCTCAACGGCGTCGCCATCTGCCGCGGCGGACGGATCGGCGAGGACCGTGACCTGGTCGACATGACCCCCCGAGAGGTCCACATCGACATCGACCTGCACGCCGGAGACGCCTCGGGTCACATCTGGACCAACGACCTCACCCACGAATACGTCGAAGAGAACAGCGCGTACACATCATGAGCACCACACTTGACGTTCCCCTGAGCGCCTCCCAGACCACCGCGCAGCGCAAGTCCGAGGTCCTCGTCGAAGCCCTTCCCTGGATCCGGCGGTTCCAGGGCTGCACGGTCGTCGTGAAGTACGGCGGCAATGCGATGGTCGATCCGGTCCTCCAGCAGGCCTTCGCCGACGACATCGTCTTCATGGCCTCGGTGGGCATCCGCCCGATCGTCGTCCACGGCGGCGGGCCCCAGATCAACGCGATGCTCGCCAACTCCGGCACCGCCGTCGAGTTCCGCAACGGGCTGCGGATCACCAGCCCCGAGGTGATGGAGGTCGTGCGGATGGTGCTGGTGGGCCAGGTGGGCCGCCAGCTCGTCGGGCGGATCAACACCTTCGCGCCGCTGGCCGCCGGCATGTCCGGGGAGGACTCCGGGCTGCTCTCGGCCCGTCGCACCCACGTGGAGGTGGACGGAGAACCGGTCGACATGGGGCTGGTCGGCGAGATCGTCGACGTCAACGTCGGCCTCATCAACGACATGCTCGACCGCGGGCAGATCCCGGTCATCGCACCCGTCTCCCCTGAGATCGACGAGCACGGCAGCACCACCGGGCAGGTGCTCAACGTCAACGCCGATGCCGCGGCCACCGCGATCGCCCAGGCGCTGCGCGCCGAGAAGCTCGTGATGCTCACCAACGTCGCCGGGATCTACCGCACCTGGCCCGACCCGCGCACTCTGATCCCCGACATCTCGGTCTCGGACCTGCGCCGGATGATCCCCCGGCTCGGGGAAGGGATGCGGCCCAAGGCCCAGGCCCTCCTCGAGGCCATCGACGGCGGCGTCACCAGCTCGGCGATCGTCGACGGGCGGATCGAGCACGCCCTGCTGCTGGAGATCTTCACCACGAAGGGCGTGGGCACCATGGCCCGGCCCGACGACTACGACTCGGGGGTCACCGATGACTGAGACGACGACCGACCACACCGATCCCGCCGACCAGGCCTGGGGCGACCGCTACTCCCACTCCCTGCTGGGGGTCTTCGGAACCCCGCAGCTGTGCCTGGTCTCCGGCCAGGGCTGCCGGGTCACCGACGCCGACGGCCGTGAGTACCTGGACCTACTGGGCGGTATCGCCGTCAACGCCCTGGGGTACGCCCACCCCGCCTGGGTGAAGGCCGTCAGCGAGCAGGCGGCCACCCTGGCCCACGTCTCCAACTTCTTCACCACCCCCACCCAGGTCGAGCTGGCCGAGAAGCTGCTGGAGATCGCCCAGGCCCCCGACGGCTCGGCCGTGTTCTTCTCGAACTCGGGCACCGAGGCCAACGAGGCCGCCCTCAAGATTGTCAAGGCGCACCGTCCGGGCGGACGTGTGCTCGCTCTGGAGCACGCCTTCCACGGGCGCACCCTCGGCGCCCTGGCACTCACCCACAAGGAGGCCTACCGGGCCCCCTTCGGACATCTCGGCGCCGACGTCACCTTCATCCCCGCGGGCGACGCACGGGCCCTGGCCGATGAGCTCGACAAGGGAGATGTGGCCGGGCTCTTCATCGAACCCGTGCAGGGGGAGGCCGGGGTGTGGCCCCTGGCGGCGGACTATCTGCGTGAGGCGCGCCGGCTGACCGCCGAGCACGACGCCCTGCTCGTGGCCGACGAGGTGCAGTGCGGGATGGGCCGCACCGGGCGCTGGTTCGCCCACCAGGCCTCCGGCATCACCCCCGACGTCATGACACTGGCCAAGGCATTGGGAGGGGGCTTCCCGATCGGCGCCACCGTCACCTTCGGCACGGACAACTCGACGATCCTGACCCCCGGCCAGCACGGCACCACCTTCGGCGGAAACCCACTGGCCTGCGCCGCCGGGCTGGCCGTCATCTCCACCATCGAGTCCGACGGGCTGCTGGAGAACGCCCGGGCGGTCGGCGAGCATCTCGTCACCGCCATCGTCGGCATGAGCAACTCCCAGATCCTGGAGGTGCGCGGCCAAGGGCTGCTGCTGGGCATCCAGCTGGCCTCCGAGATCGCCCCGGCGGTGGTGAGGGCCGGCCTGGAGCGCGGCATCATCCTCAACGCCGCCAACCCCACCACCATTCGGCTGGCGCCGCCGCTCATCCTCGAGGAGGCCGACGCCGACCTCTTCGTCGCCGCTCTGCCCGGGCTGCTCGAGGCCGCGAATAGTACAGAGAACAAGGAGAACTGAGATGCGTCACTTCCTGCGCGACGACGACCTCACCAGCGATGAGCAGCGCGAGGTGCTGGCCCGAGGACTGGCGCTCAAGGCCGACCGGTTCGCCGAGAAGCCCTTCGCCGGTCCCCGGACGGTGGCCGTGGTCTTCGACAAGTCCTCCACGCGCACCAGGGTCTCCTTCGCCACCGGCATCGCCGACCTCGGCGGATCCCCCCTGGTGATCGACGCCTCCAGCTCCCAGATGGGCCGGGGCGAGCCGATCGCCGACACCGCGCGGATCTTCTCCTCGATGTGCGCGATGATCGTGTGGCGCACCTTCGGCCAGGAGAGGATCGACGAGATGGCCGCCCACTCCTCCGTGCCGGTCGTCAACGCACTCACCGACCAGTTCCATCCCTGCCAGATCCTCGCCGACCTCATCACGGTCGCCGAGGTCAAGGGGGGACTGGCCGCCGAGGGCCCGGCGCTGGCCGGGCGCAGCTTCGCCTACCTGGGCGACGGCGCCAACAACATGGCCGCCTCCTACCTGGTGGGTGGCGCCCTGGCCGGCATGGACGTGAGGATCGGGTGCCCCGCATCACACGCCCCCGACCCGGCGGTCGTCGCGAGAGCCACCGAGATCGCCGAGGCGACCGGGGGAGCGATCACTGTCACCCCGGACCCGCACGAGGCGGTGGCCGGGGTCGACGTCGTCGCCACCGACACCTGGGCGTCGATGGGCAATGAGGAGGCCGGGCACGCCGCCGAGGGGATGCTGGCCCCCTACCAGGTGACGTCGTCGCTGATGGCCGAGGGGAATGACGCCGTCTTCATGCACTGCCTGCCCGCCTACCGCGAGCACGAGGTGACCGCCGAGGTGATCGACGGCCCGGCATCGGTGGTCTGGCAGGAGGCCGAGAACCGCCTCCACGCGCAGAAGGGGCTCATGGCGTTTCTCATGAGCTAAGGGGGCGACCCCTTGAACCCCGATGCGCCGGTCCGCGGGCGGGAGGGTCTGCGAGCGCGGGCCTCACCCGCTCCAGGGTGCGGGGGGCGACCCCTTGAACCCCGATGCGCCGGTCCGCGGGCGGGAGAGTCTGCGCGCGCGGGCCTCAGCCGCTCCCGGGCGGGAACCAGTAATGTCGTGTGAGATCAGCGTGAAAGGACCGATGTGACCTCCTCCAGCACCACCCCCGCCCACGATCCGGTCGCCCTGTGGGGCGGCCGGTTCGCCGGCGGACCCTCCCAGGCCCTGGCCGCCCTGTCGGTCTCCACCCAGTTCGACTGGCGCCTGGCCCGTCACGACATAGCCGGCTCCAAGGCCCACGCCCGGGTGCTGCACCGCGCCGGGCTCCTGGACGATCAGCAGCTCGCGGACATGGAGGCGGCCCTCGACCGGCTCGACGCCGACGTCGCCTCCGGTGCCTTCCGTCCCGATCCCGAGGACGAGGATGTCCACACCGCACTGGAGCGCGGCCTGATGGAGCGCGCCGGGACCGATCTGGGCGGGCGGATCCGGGCCGGACGCTCGCGCAACGACCAGATCATCACCCTGCTGCGCATGTACCTGCGCGACGAGGCCCGCGCACTGGCCGCCGACGTCCTGGATCTGGCCGAGGTGCTGGCCCGCCGGGCCGATGAGGCCGGCGACGCCGTCATCGCCGGACGGACCCACATGCAGCACGCCCAGCCGGTGCTTCTGGCCCACCACCTGCTCGCGCACGCCTGGCCGTTGCTGCGCGACGTCGACCGGCTGCGCGATCTCGACCGCCGGCTGGACTCCAGCCCCTACGGGTCCGGCGCCCTGGCCGGGTCGACCCTGGGCCTCGACCCCCAGCAGGTGGCCACCGACCTCGGCTTCTCCGAGTCTGTGCCGAACTCCATCGACGGCACGGCGGCCCGCGACGTGGTGGCCGAGTTCGCCTTCGTCGCCGCCCAGATCGGCGTGGACCTCTCGCGGCTGAGCGAGGAGGTCATCATCTGGAACACCCGCGAGTTCGGCTACATCACCCTGGACGACTCGTACTCGACCGGCTCGTCGATCATGCCGCAGAAGAAGAACCCCGACATCGCCGAACTGGCCCGTGGGAAGGCAGGACGTCTCATCGGCGACCTGGCCGGGCTGATGTCCTCCCTCAAGGCCCTGCCGCTGGCCTACGCCCGCGATCTCCAGGAGGACAAGGAGCCCGTCTTCGACCAGATCGACCAGCTCCACCTGCTGCTGCCGGCGGTCACCGGGATGATGGACACCGCCGTCTTCCACACCGATCGGATGGCCGAGATGGCTCCGCAGGGATTCTCCCTGGCCACTGACATCGCCGAATGGCTGGTGCGCAACGGGGTACCGTTCCGAGTCGCCCACGAGCTCAGCGGCGCCTGCGTGCGCGAGTGCGAGTCCCAGAACAAGGAGCTGGCCGACCTCACCGACGACGAGCTGGCCGCCATCGACCCGAGGCTCACCCCTCAGGTGCGCGAGGTGATGACCGTCTCCGGCTCGGTGCGGGCCCGCAACGGCCGTGGCGGGACGGCTCCCGAGCGGGTGCGGGAGCAGCTCGGACAGGCCCGCGACCGGATCGCGGAGCTGCGTGCCTTCGCCGAGTAGATCGGCTCCGGGAGGGTTCAGGGACGGACGGGCTGGGTTCGTGCCCCGCAATGCGTCAATATTGAAGGCATGAGCAGTCCGTTCCCCAACCCGTTCCAGGGAAACCCGTTCCAGCAGCGCCCCAGCAACCCGGACGCGACACTGGATCTGCGAGTCACCAATGAGCAGCGGCAGCGGGTGCTCGACTACCTGGGTGACGCACTGGCGGACGGGCGCATCAACATGAGCGAGTTCGAGAAGCGCTCCGATGACGCCATCGCGGCCAAGACCCGTCGGGATCTCAACCAGAGCCTCTCCGGTCTGGCCACCGTCCCGCTGGTCTCGGCGGCAGTGCGCCCGGCGCGCTCCCCACTGGCGAAGACCGAACCCTCATCAGGCGGCTCCGCGGCCGCCGGGCTCATCGGACTGTCCCCCTTCGTGGCCGGTCCGGTGGGCCCGCTGATCGGGGTCGCGGCCACCGAGAAGGGATCGTGGACCCGCAAGCAGGTCGCCAACCAGGCCAACGCCCAGATTTACATGATCGCGATCGCGATCGTGCTCAGTGCGGTCGTCGGAAGCTCCATCATCTCGGGCCTGGCCTGGTTCGCATGGGCGGGCCTCACCCTGGTTCAGGCCATCAGGGCCTTTCAGGGGGAGTCCTGGCGAAATCCGCTGACCAGGGTGATCCCCTTCCAGATCGTCAACGAGGGTCCCGCGGAGCCCAAGAGCCTGGGCCGCGGACGCCGCTGAGAGCGACCGGCTACACTGGAATACGTCACACGGTTCATCCGTTGTGCACGGTGTCGGTCGCACTGCGGTGCTGGTCGCACACAGGGTCGGCGTGAGCCGGGCAGGCGTCCTCAGGGGACGGATGTCCGGGCATCGCGATGACAACTCAACAGGGGGATGACTGGTTTCGACTTGGGACGGTGTTTCCAGGAGAAGCGGGCCGAGAATCCAGGGTTATCTCGTTAACGACCCCTGGGAACCAATAAGTGCCGATAACAAGCGCACTGACTTCGCTCTCGCTGCCTGATCAGTGATCGAAGGGTCAGCCCGGACGTAGCCTTCCGTCCGGAATCTGGCCTAATCTGAAGGCTTGCTGCGTGGTGATGGTCACGGGAACCACGCGGGACTTTACTGTGACTGGGCTTGTTCGCACCGTGTCGGTGAGAGTGTGAGAGCCGAGTAGAACGACAGCATCGACTGCGCCCGGAGAATGTCTGGTTCGCCTTTCAAGGACGCGGGTTCAATTCCCGCCATCTCCACCCCCTCGAGGACCCCCACCTGCTCCGGCAGGTGGGGGTCCTTCTGCGTCCGGGGGAGGCCGGCCCGGAATCGGATGCCCGGTACGTGACTGCTGCTCGACCGCCGGCCGCCGTTGCCGGGGGCGTGGGAGGATGGGCCCATGATCCTGGCTGATCCGCCCCGCGCCGGCGAGCTGCTCGTCGCCACCTCCGCGGTGACCGCCGGGATCTTCGCCCGCTCGGTGATCTATCTGCTGGACGCCGACAGTCAGGGGACCCTCGGAGTCGTGCTCAACACACCCTCCACCCTGGCCCTGGACGGCGTGCTGCCCGCCTGGGTACCGCTCACCACACCGCCCCAGCGGCTCTTCCAGGGCGGGCCCGTCTCACCCAACGGTGCGGTCTGCCTGGCCCGTCTCCAGCACGTCTCGGAGGAGCCCCCCGGTTGGAGGCGGGTCTCGGGACCGGTCGGGCTGCTGCATCTCGACACCCCGGTGGAACTCGTCGAGGGGGCGTACTCGGACCTGCGGATCTTCGCCGGCTACTCCGGCTGGGAGCCCGGGCAGCTCGAGGCCGAGATCATCCGCGGGGACTGGGTGCGTGCCCGGGCCCATGAGGAGGACCTCTTCGGATCGGACCCGCACACCCTCTGGCGCCGCGTCCTGCGCCGCCAGAACGGCACGACCGCCATGATGGCGACCATGCCGGATGACTGCGATCTCAACTGATACCGGGAGCCCTCGCTAGTATCTGTGATGTTGGCGGGCCCTGTGGAGGACCCGTGCAGACCCGTGAGGAGGTCGAACGTGTCCCAGCCCGGAACTGAATCGTCCGGCCAGCGGATTCTCGTCGTCGATGATGATCCCGCCCTGGCAGAGATGCTCCAGCTCGTGCTGCGCAAAGAACGGTTCATCACCGACTGGTGCTCGAGCGGCACGGCCGCACTTCCCGCGTTCGAGAAGTTCAGGCCCGACCTTCTCCTGCTGGACCTGATGCTCCCCGGTCTCAGCGGCATCGAGGTGTGCCGCGAGATCAGGCGGGTCTCCGGCACGCCGATCATCATGCTGACCGCCCGCTCCGACACCCATGACGTGGTCGCCGGCCTCGAGGCGGGAGCCGATGACTACGTGTCCAAGCCGTTCAAGTCAAAGGAGCTGGTGGCCCGGATGCGGGCCAGGCTGCGTCAGCCCCTGGATGCCGCACCCGAGGCCGACCTCATGACCGTCGGCGACATCACCGTCGACGTGCGGGCCCACCAGGTGACACGCGACGGCGAGGAGATCTCGCTGACCCCGCTGGAGTTCGATCTGCTGGTCGCCCTGGCGCGCCGGCCCCACGAGGTGTTCAGCCGCGACCTGCTCCTCCAGGAGGTGTGGGGGTACCGCCACACCGCCGACAACAGGCTGGTCAACGTCCACGTCCAGAGGCTCCGCTCGAAGATCGAGCGGGATCCCGAGCATCCGAGCATCGTCATCACCGTCCGAGGAGTCGGCTACCGGGCCGGCGACGGCGGCGAGGAGGACCGCTGAGTCGCCCGTGCGGCTCCGCGGCATCCCGATGCAGCTGCGCGACAGGAGAATTCTCGGTGCCCCCGCCCGACTGTGGTGGTCCTCACTGGCGCTGAGAATGGTCACGACGACCCTCGTCGCCACCATCATCGTCCTGCTGCTCGCCGGGCTATTCCTCATCCGGCAGGTCACCTCCGGCATCCTCCAGGCCAAGCAGAACGCCGCGGTGGCCGAGGCCACGACGTCCCTCTCGCGGATCCAGGACCAGCTGCGCAGCACCGACCTGCGCACCGCCTCCCTGTACGAGCGCCTCAACCAGCTCGCCGACGAGGCGGCCAGCCAGTCGGGCCAGTACCACGTCATCATCCAGGGTCCGGTCTCCGGACTGGTCTCCGAGGGGATCTCGGTGACCTCGATACCCAAGGCCCTCCAGGACACCGCCTCCACGCGTGACGGCATGTGGGCCCAGCCCACCACCGTGCGCTACACCACTGCCGACCGCCCGTCGGAACCCGGCCTGGTGGTGGCCTCCACCCTGTGGGCGCCGGGGGAGTCGAAGGGCTTCCCGATCTACTTCATCTTCCCCGAGACCCAGGAGGCCGAGACCATCGACCTGGTGCAGCGGGTCGTCGCGATCACCGGGTGCCTCATCGTCATCGCGATGGGGGCGGCCACCTTCCTGGGCACCCGTGCGATCTCGGCACCGGTGCGCCAGGCGAGCATCTCGGCCCAGAGGGTCGCCGCCGGGAGGCTCGACGAGAGGCTGCCGGTGCGAGGCACCGACGATCTCGCGAGGCTCGCGGTCTCCATGAACGAGATGGCCACCGAGCTGCAGCGCCGGATCCGGGAGCTGGAGGAGCTGTCCTCCTTCCAGCGTCAGTTCGTCTCCGACGTCTCCCACGAGCTGCGCACCCCGCTGACCACCGTGCGGATGGCCGCCGACATGCTGCGCGACGCCCGTGACGAGACCGACCCCGCCATGGTGCGGGCCACCGAGCTGCTCCACGACGAGCTGGAGAGATTCGAGTCGTTGCTCGCCGACCTGCTGGAGATCTCCCGGTTCGACGCCGGGGCGGCCGTGCTGGCCCTCGACGAGACCGACGTCGCCGACCTGGTCGCCGACGAGGTGGACGCCGCCAGACCGCTGGCCCGACGGATGGAGACACCGCTGGTGGTGCGGACGGGAACCGACGCCACCGCCGAGATCGACTCCCGCAGGATCCGCAGGATCCTGCGGAACCTGGTGGCCAACGCCCTCGAGCACGGCGAGGGCCGACCAGTGGAGGTCACCGTGGACTCCGACGATCAGGCGGTGGCGGTGACCGTGCGCGATCACGGCATCGGCTTCGAGCCCTGGCAGTCCGAGCAGGTCTTCGCCCGCTTCTGGCGCGCCGACCCGGCCCGGGTGCGCACCGTCGGCGGGACCGGCCTGGGCCTGGCGATCTCCCTGGAGGACGCTCACCTCCACCACGGCTGGCTGTCGGCCTGGGGGATGCCTCACCAGGGCGCGCAGTTCCGGCTGACGGTGCCCCGGCGGGCGAGGGAGGAGCTCACCGGATCCCCGCTGCCCGAGGTGCCCGCAGACGCCGTTCTGAGGGCCCTGCCGCCGGGGACCGGTCACGGCGAGGAGGGGGCCCCTCATGACCGGTGAGTGGTCGAGGCGCGGATTCCTGGGCCTGCTGGGCGGTCTGGGCCTGATGGCCGGGTGCGCCCAGGTGCCCACCACCGGGCCGGTGGTCCGCGTCCAGAGCAGCTCCAGCGCTCCCCAGCGGCCCGGTATCGACGTCGCCCCCCAGCCCCCGGCGCGCGGGGCCTCCCCCGACCTGATCCTGGCGGGCTTCCTTCAGGCCATGACGAGCGCCAACGACGGATACCGACTCGCTCGGGAGTACCTCACCGGCTCGGCCGCCCGCGACTGGGATCCGCAGTCGGAGGCGGTGATCTACGACGCCACCCAGAACAAGCCGGTCGCCACGGATCGTGACGCGAGCCTGAGGGCCCCGGTCATCGCCCGGCTGGACCGCGGCGGCAGATACCGCGCGGCCGGAAGCGACGTGTTCGACCACGACTTCGCCATGGTGCGGGTCGACGGACAATGGCGGATCTCACGGCCCCCGCGCGGACTGGTGCTCTCCCAGCTCACCTTCACCCGCAACTACCGAACCATCCCGCTGTACTTCCCGGGGCGGCGCAGCGCCTACCTGGCGCCCGATCTGATCCACCTGCCGCAGGCGTCGGCTGTCCCGACGACCGCGGTAGCCAGCCTGCTGGCCGGCCCCAACAGCTGGTTGGCGGGGTCCGTGGACAGCGTCGTACCGACAGGTACCAGACTGTCCGCCAATGCGGTGCCGGTCGGGCAGGGCGCGGTGGCGGTGGTGAGCCTCACGAGCGAGGTCGCCCCGCTCACCGATGCCCAGCGTCGACAGATGGCCGGGCAGATCGCCTGGACGCTGTCCTCCTTCGACGGGGTCTCCCGGGTGCGTCTCACGTCCGGCGGCTCCAACCTGTCGATCCCCGGGGCCGCCGAGGACGACACGGTCTCGACCAGCCTGTTCACCTCGATGTCGCCGCTCATGTCTTCGGAGATCCCGGCCATGATGGCCACCCGCGGTGGACGGATCGTCACGGTTCCCGACTCCGGATCGCCGACCGCCGTCCCGGGCCTCATGGGATCGGACCGGGCACCCAGGATCTCCTCGATGGCCGTCGAGAGGTCCGGGGGGCGCTGGGCCCTCGTCGACGCTGAGGCGCAGTCCCTGCTGCTGTGGAAGACCGGTTCCGAGCGGGTCGACACGCTGGTGCGCGGCACCGGCCTGATCCGGCCCCAGATCGCCACGGACGGGTCGATCTGGACGATCGGAAGACAGGGCACCGGGTCCCGGATCCACGCATTCGGCGAATCGGGCAGACCCCTGTCGGTGCAGGCCCCTCAGCTCGCCGGGATCGTCGTGCTCGCCTTCTCGCTCTCGCCCGATCTCACCCGAATGGCGATGGTGATCCGGAGCCGGGGCCGCTCCCGGCTCGCCATGGCCAGGATCCGGCCGGGCGCCTCCGACCCGCAGACGATCATCGTCGACGGCCTCTCGGAGCTGCCACTGGGGATCGTGGACCGGGGTCTCACCCTCATCGCCGACGTCGGGTGGGTCACCACGAGCTCCCTCATCGTGCTCGCCAGGGCCACCGAGGACGGCCCCGGATCGCCCTACCAGCTCTCCCTCGACGGGTCGGGCGCCACCACCATCGGGCCCATGAGCGGCACCGACATGGTCTCCCTGGCGACCCTGCCGCGCGCCGACGGGCTCAATGCCCTGGTCCTCACCGCCGACGGCGAGCTGCTGCGCTACGAGGACCGCTACCGGTGGCGCCGGATCCTGACGGGGGCCGGGCAGGCCGCGATCAGCTTCTAGGCGCGGGGCACACGTCCCCGGCGAAACCTTCCCCGCACCCGTGCCGATACGTCACCATGGCGGTCATGGGCGTCTTCGAACCCCTGGCCGATCTGCTGCTGGGAGCCTGCTGCCCGGGGTGCGGCGCCCCGGGCCTCGGCGTCTGCGCCGACTGTCTTGCGGCCGTCCGCCCGGCCCCGCGGGTCATCCTCGACGGGCCGCCCCCGGTGGTCGCCTGCCTGCCCTACCGGGCACCGCTCACCAGTCTGGTGACCGCCCACAAGGACCGCGGCGCCGGATGGCTGTGCGACCTTCTCGGATCCTGGCTCGCCCCGGGGCTGGCCGCAGTGGTCGAGGCAGCCGGGAGCTGCCCGGCCCTGGTGCCGCTGCCGTCCACCCCGGCGGCGGTGCGACGCCGCGGCGCCGATCATGTCCTCGACCTGCTGAGAGCGGCGTCGGTTCGATGCGGGCTGCCGCGTGAGGCAGTCAGCCCGCTGCTGCGCCGCACCCGACGGGTCCGCGACCAGGTCGAGGTCTCCCACCAGGAGCGCTCGGGCAACCAGGCCGGATCGATGAGCGCGGTGCGCGGGGAGGGCCCGGTGGTGGTCGTCGACGACATCCGCACGACTGGCGCCAGCCTCGACGAGGCGGTTCGCGCCCTGACGGCCTCCGGCCACGACGTGCTGGCAGCACTGGTGCTCGCCGACGCCGAGCATCCCCGCCGCTGGGCGTGACCGGTGCAAAGTCGAGTGAGTGCCGGCCGACCCGGATGACAACGGTGGGTTCCTGCCGATGTGGCGCGCCATCCGGTAGCGTGGATGCATGGCACGACCGACGAGGTTCCCGGGCCCGACAGGGCTGGGGATCCTCGCGGGGTCGTGCCATTGTCATGACCGGATGATCCGTCCGGTTCACACCAGCACAGGAGGTCGTCATGGACGTCATCGTTTCTGGCCGTCATTGCAAGATCAGTGATGACATTCGGGCCCAGGTCGAGGACAGAATCTCCAGCGTCGAGAAGTGGCGCGACCGCGTCCAGCGGGTCGAGGTGGTCTTCACCGTCCAGGACACGAAGGGAGCCAAGGACCAGGCCATCACCTGCGAGATCACGCTCCGATCGCGGGGCCCGGTCGTGAGGGCCGTCGGCCAGGCCGCGGACAAGATGGTCGCATTCGACAAGGCCGCCGAGCGACTGCGCACCCAGCTGACGAAGGCTGCGGACCGGCGCCGGAGCCGCCGCGGGCTGCGCGTCTCCCAGGTGCTCGACGTCCCGGCCGCCGACATCACCGGCGAGGCTCCCGACATCATCGCCACCAGGAAGATCGCCGGGAGATCGGAAGAGCACACGTCTGAACTCCAGTCACCAGATCATCTCGTATGC
>OMJG01000480.1_pt1 | contig 29668 bp, 24 predicted proteins | sample 1646431 | NCBI WGS metagenome assembly OMJG01 (sample SAMN03771674, study PRJEB25209) | food metagenome | isolation source: Cotija cheese | place: Mexico:Jalisco,Michoacan | collected 2011-12-12
GCTGCGGCGTACTTCGCCAAGGACGTCAACCCAAAATGATGTTCCCCTTCGTGGCAGATCTCGCCGTGGAGGGGATTGCCGTGGCCGTGACCTGCGGTGTGCTGGGACTATCCCGGGCGTCGTACTACCGGTGGCTGGTCCGGCCGGTCACTGATGCTGACATCGCTGATGCTCACCGGGCGAACGCGCTGTTCACAGCCCACATCCAGGATCCGGAGTTCGGGTACCGCCTGCTCGCCGATCAGGCCCGTGAGGTGGGCGAGGATATGTCGGATCGCACGGCGTGGCGAATCGCCTCAGGTAATCAGTGGTTCAGCGTGTTCGGTAAGAGACGACGTCGTGGAGTTCGTCGGCCCGGCCCGGCGGTGCATGACGATCTGTGTGCAGTCACTGACGCCGACGGTAGGGCCCGCCACCGGTTCAGTGCCGCCGGGCCGAACCGGTTGTGGCTCACCGACATCACTGAGCACCGCACCAGGGAAGGGAAGATCTACTGCTGTGCGATCAAAGACGTCTTCGCCGGCCGGATCGTCGGTTACGCCATCGACTCGCATATGCGAGATGAGCTGGCGGTGCGGGCCTTGAACAACGCTGTGGCCATCCGCCGCAGTGGCCTTGGTGGTGCCGACGCGGTGGCAGGGTGCGTGGTGCACTCCAATCGGGGTGGTCAGTTCCGCAGCGGGAAATTCCTGGCCGCCCTGGATTCCTACCGGATGGTCGGGTCGATGGGCAGGGTGGCGTCCTGCGGTGACAATGCGGCGATGGAGTCGTTCTTCGCCCTGTTGCAGAAAAACGTGTTGGACCAGCGGGTCTGGGACACCCGCGAGTCGTTGCGCATCGCGATTGTGACGTGGATTGAGCGCACGTATCACCGCCGGCGTCGGCAGGTGCGCCTGGAACGGTTGACGCCGGTGGAGTACGAGACGATGATGAAATCACCTGCGATCAAGGCAACATAACCAACCTGTCTCAGATCATGCATCAGACCCTCTCCTCCAGGTCCCTGTAGGACACCCCGTAGCGGCAATACCACCGCACGGCCCCCAGGATCACGTCTTGGGGTTAGTGCCGACCGGAGAAGATGCTCATACTGAGCGAGCTTGGCTGACCAACCCCACCTTTGCAACAGCACCCCCCCCAGGATCGTCAGTTCACCCGGCGCTCACGTCCCGCCCAGAATTCTTCCCTCAGTTCACGCCGCAGGATCTTGCCGGACGAGTTCCGCGGAATGACATCCACGAAACGCCACCGTGAGGGGATCTTGAAGCGGGCTAGCTCGCCCCGCAGGAACACCACCAGGTCCCGAGTGCTCAGTGCTGCTCCCTGCTCTTTCTGGACGAATGCCATCACGGACTCACCCGACGTGTCATCGGGAACCCCGATCACGGCAACGTCCGCGACACCGGGAAATCGGACGATCTCCTTCTCGATCTCCGCCGGGAAGACATTCTCCCCGCCGACAAGCACCATGTCCTTGTACCTGTCGGAGATGTACACGAAGCCGTCGCCATCCAGATAACCTGCATCTCCGGTATGGATCCATCCGTCGACCAGGGTTTCGGCCGTAGCCTCCGGGAGATGGTAGTACTCGACCATCCGGTTCGGGGTGAGCAGCTGGACCTCACCGACCTTTCCCGCCGGGAGGATGCTCCCCTCCCGGTCGACGATCCTGGCCTGGAACCCCGGGTACGGACGCCCGGCGGCCTTCAGCCGCGGGGAACCGATGTAGTGCTCCTCCGGTGGCAGACACACCGCAGTGTTACCGGTCTCGGTGAGCCCGTAAATCTGGATGAACCGGGCATCCAGCACCCGGATACAGATCTCCAGGACCGAGGACCCGATCGGTGCGCCACCGTAGATCGCCTGACGCAGTGCGGTGAACGCAGCCGGGTCCGGTGGAGTCAGCGTGGCCAGCGAGGCCATCATCGCGGGGACGAAAATGGCGTTGGTGATCTGGTGGATCCGGAACTGGTCACGGATCTTCTCCGGCTCGTAGTCGATCATGCTGAACACCGTCTGACCGGCGTTGAAGACCTGCGTGGCGTACCAGAGTCCACCGATGTGGAAGCCGGGAATACCCACAAAGCAGATGTCCCCCTCCTCGAAGGTTATCCAGTCCACGCCGCTCTCACCCAGAGCGTCACGGACCCCGAACCAGCTGCGGTGGGCGAGAACTACACCCTTGGGGAGACCGGTGGTTCCCGAGGTGTAGAGCTGTGCCATCGGGGTGTCCGGCGTCGGAACGAACGGGGTGTCCAGTGGCTCGTGGCCATCCAGCCACCGGTCCCAGACGTCCGGCGCCGCATCGAACTCGACGAGACCGGTCGTCCCCCGCAACGGATGATCCCCGTCAATGACAAGTGCGAGGGCGTCCGAGTCCCCGAGGATGTGCTCCACCTCCCCCGACGTCAGGGCCCGGTTCACGGGAACGAGAACCGCCCCGAGTTTCACGCACGCGAAGAGGGTCTCCCAGTAGGACGCCCGCTCCCGTCCGATGAAGGCGACCCGGGTTCCCTCTGCCACGCCGACGTCAGCGAGTGCGGACGCCAGCCGGGAGGACCTCAGGTCGAGTTGCCGGTAGCTGGTCTCATCCCCTTCAGACGTCATCACCGCGGTGCGTTGCGGAGTACGGGCAGCATGGTAGGCGAGGGACTCGGCGAGTGTGGTGAGCTGCGGAAGGTAGATCATGGTGTGTCCTTAGGTAGTCGGAGGAAATGAAGCGGGACGGGGTCAGTATGGACCGGGGTTATTCCCGGACGGTTCCGGTCACCGCGTCCACGACGGTTGCCATCGGCACGGGCTTCGACAAGAGGTCAAGATGGGTGCCGGGCACCCGCCGGATCTCCGGTGGTGTGTCGAGGCTGCGCCACAATGGCTCCTGACGCTCGTTTTCATCGGTGACCAGCACGACCGTGGACGGTGGTACAGCGGTGAGCCGGATGCGGTTCTGCACGCGGATCGCCTGTTCCCAGAAAACATCGTGTTGGGTCTGGACATCACGCGGGATAATACCGGCGGTGATGATCTTCCAGTGGGTCTTCACCCGTTCGATCAGGGACGGCTTCGCCACCGGCCCACCGGAGAAGTTGGCGACCGATCCGCCGACGCCGCTGAGCACGGTGTCGAGCAGGACGACCCTCTCGATCTCCCGACCTTTCGCAGTCAGTTGCCGCGCAACCTCCATCGCGATGTGCCCGCCGAAGGAGTGTCCGACCAGGGTCAGCGGCCCCTCCGGCTGCAGCTCATCGACACGCGGGGCGTGCCGTCTTCCGTGGGCGGCCAGGGTCCAGTCCGGGACACCGCGGGAATGGAACCCGTGTGCGTGGAAAGCCCAGATGTCCCGGCGTCCCGCAAGATTGGCCGCAAGTCCGAAGAACGTCACGGCAGAGGCACCCGCACCGGCGAAACAGAACACCTTGGGCAGGTCGTCCATCCCGGGGGTCAGATGGGTACAGGTGTCGATCCGGGACGCGAAGTCCTCCCGTCCGCGCTCCTCGATCCGCGCTGCGAACACCGTGGCGGTGGGATCGTCCGCGATGAGGGACGCATCGATGTTGCGGCCCAGGGTGGTCCGCAGTTCACCGAGCACCACCTCTGCGTCCATCGATGTTCCGCCGAGTTCGCTGAACCTGTCATCGGGCAGGACCGGCTCAACGCCGGTGCGTGCGGACCAGGCTGACATGATCGTCTGTTGCAGCGGAGTTGCCGCGTCGGTGCCACCACCTCCGGCGGCGGCCCCATGGTCGTCAATGTCTGTCATTGTCTCTCCTCTGTGCTGTCGTCCATACTGTCTGCGCTGGTCGGGGCACTGACCCGGACCCAGTCCACGTCAAGGACCGGGGTCGGGGTGTCCACGGTCACGTCGGTGCCCTCTCCGGCATGTGATTCGACCTGGATGCCCAGCCACATCGGTTGGTGGGGAACCGCCGCACCGGTGGTCCCACCGACCGTGTGACCGTTGCAGGTGAACCGGACCGAGTCCGGCATCCAATCGACACCGACCGTGTGCCACCGGGTGGCGTCCACCTCCAGTCGGTAACCTTCCTTGGCGGTGCTGCCGTCCGACTCGCGGTAGTGGACGAAGGACTCGGTTCGGGACCTGGTCCCGTCGAACCCCTCAGCGATGTCCAGTTCGGGCGGCCACCGGTCATCGGCCGGCCACAACAGGACGTGGTAGCTGAACACCGGAGAGGGGTAGGCCCGTATCCGTGCTTCCCACCTGCCGAAGGTGCGGGTTACCGGCCAGTTGGTGACGGCACCGGCGAATCCTGATGTCCCGTCCCAGGTCGCGGACAGGGTCAGGTGTGAATCCCTGACCGCAACCAGGTCCGGGGTCCACCGCATTCTGGAATCGGACGCGGGGACGCTGTCATAGGGACGCCACCGGTCGCTGAGCCGTTCCCCGAGGAAATCATCGAAGAACACCTCCCCGAACGAGCTGCTCCCCGACGCACAGCCGGACAACAGGACAGCTGCCACCGGTGCAACGGTGGCGCTCCCTGCGATCCTGAAGAACGCGCGGCGGGACATCTCACCTGTCATGACCGCCTCCGCACTGCGGACCGTGCCGCGACGAAGTCAATGAGTCTCCGCCCGGTGCGGTACACCGGAGTGTAGCTGCCGGAGGGTCCGAGAATGCGGAGGATCAGGGCGTGGACCGCCTCCCGGACATGACCGGTGACAGCAGCCGCGACGATGCCCCGCAGACCGATCTGCGGCAGGAGTCGTCGGTGTATCTCCCGCACCGTCGCCGGCGGTCGTCCCCGGTGGACCGGGGTCGCGCAACAGGGAACCAGATGGAACCACAACCGGAAGGACGCCGCCAGGATCTGCGGGCGTATCCGCCCCTCCACCATCGGAGGAAGTACCGACAGTGCCCGCTCGGCACACCGGGCGGTGTTGTCGAGCTGTCGGGTGTCAGTCGTCGAGATGGACCCCTCCCGCTGCAGATACTCATAGCCCACCTGCGGCAGCAGCACCGTCGTCGCCAACTGCGGCACGCAGGCGAGGACGGTCATGAAGTCACTCTGCGAACTCGTATGCTCGTACGAGTCGAGTATCCCGATGAGGACGCTCCGCCGGATGACCTTCGTCCACAGGTAACCCCGCACCGTACCGTCGAGTACCGCCGCAGCAAGTTCCGACCGGTTGAGCCGCAGTTGGCGGCGTCCCGGGGCACCGTCGATCTCCCGCGTGCGCCCCGAGATCTCCACGACGCGGGCGCGGAAGACGACCATGTCCACCGGTGCCCTGTCTCCGTGTGCCGGAGACCGTGCCGACAGCGCAGCCAGCAGCGCACCCATTGTCCCGGACGGTACGCGGTCGTCGCAGTCAATCATCCAGACATACTCCCCGTGGGCGGCGCGGACGCCGACATCCCTGGCCCAGGACACCCCGCCGTGCTTCTCCGGCGTGATGAGGACTGCCCGGTCATGTTCTGTCACCCAGTCTTCAGCTGTCCTGGTCGAACCGTCTGTGGACCCGTCGTCGACGAGGACAAACTCGACACCGTCACGACAAAGATCCTCGAACCGACCGAGAGTGTCCGCCAACAGACCACCCGGGTCCCGGAAGGGCAGAAGCACACTGAGGACGATCTTCCCTGCCTCTCTGTCTTCCATCATGCCCCCGCCCCCATGGCGGTCCGGGAATTCCGGAACATGGTCGCGAGGAGCAGCGGTGCCCCGGTCAGGTACCCGACCAGCTCGACAGCGGTCAGGTACCGGGGGTACCGGGCCGCCGATCCCGGGGCGCCCCCTTTCCTCGAGGACAGCAGTACCCGGACACCCGCCGGCACCCCGGTGACGATGTCCCGGGCGTACCGGCGGTCGTCGAAGGCGCACCGGGCGAGGGACGCCGCCATGCCGGTACCGTAGCCGTACATCTGTCGTCCCAGGTCCCGCATACCGCTCCGGTGGTGGTGCTTCACCACCATCGTCGGCGCGTAGGCGATCGTCCCGCCGCTGAGGATGATGCGCCGGAACATGTCCAGATCTTCCCCACCACGGACGGGACTCCCTGCACCGAGTTCCTCGTCGAAACCACCGACGGTGTCGATGCACCTCCTGGTGAAGACCATGTTGTTCCCGGATCCGAAGCAGCCGGCGGGGTAGGGGTACACCGGGGGAACCTCGCCGACGGACACTCCGGACCGGGTCCAGATCCGGGGTTCTCCACCCTTGTCGAACCCACCGGTGGATTCGAAGACCCGGTGACTGCGCAGCTGCACCGACGCCGGAAGCACGCGCCCCGTCACGCAGTCCGCGCCGGTCCGTTCGAGAACGTCCACTGCCTCGAGGATCCAGTCCGGCTCAGCCAGTGCGTCATCATCGGTGAATGCGATCATCCTGCCGCGGGCCGCACGCAGGCCCACGTTCCGGGCCCGGGACAGACCTCTGACCGGCGCCCGCACCACGCGTACCGGAGCCCCTTCGGCAAGAATTTCCTTCACCTCCGGGATTTCGGCGCAGTCCCCGCTTCCGGAATTGTCCACCAGGAGGATCTCCACCGGACACCGGGACGCAGCGACTCGACCGGCCGCCGCGACCGCCGCCAGCGCATCCCCGAGTCGGCGTCCACGCCCGTCGGTGCACAGGACCACGGAGACCTCCGGTCGTCCCGTCCCTCCGCCAGTCTCCGGCACAGCCGCGTCACCGGTCGACACCACGTCGGGGATCCGGCGGCCGATGAGAAACCCTGTTCCCGCCGCCAGGATCACTCCTGCCCCGGTGGCGAGCCGAAGAACGGCAGACAGGTCACCGTGCACTAATCGGCGCAGTTCCCCGCCGACACCGGTGGCCGCCCGATCCAGGTGGTCACGCTCCGCACCCAACGCCGTGTACGACAGGGCGGACAAGGCCGCCTTAGACCGCCCCTCCATGAAACTACGGCGCAGAACGTAGCGCAGACACACGCGGGACGGGGGGACACTGTGCAGGACCCGGAACGCGTCCTTCTTGCGCACCTGCCGTTCCGGATGTCCGGCGGTCAGACGCTGGAAAAGTTCCGTCTCCTCCCCCCCGGCACAGTCGGCGCCGAGACGTCCGACACCACTGCGGAACCCCTCACCCTCATCCAGGATCTCCCGCCGCACCGCCATGGCTGCTCCGATGGGGTTGCGGATGAGCGCACCGTCGGACGGGCCGCCGGCATAATCACAACCGAAGACCCAGTCGCAGGATTCCGGCACCCAACGGGGCCGTGGGACAATGCCACCGTCAGTGCCCGTGAACCGCGGACGGACCCTGCCGCCCACAGCGGCCACCTCCGGTTCCGAGAACGCCTCACGAACCGCGACCGACCAGCCGGGAAGGGGTACGGCATCGTCATCGATGAAGCAGACGACCGGATTGGACCCGTAGGTGATCCCACTGTTCCTAGCACCGGAGAGCCCCCGGTCCCGGGTGTTCCAGCACACGACCACCTCCGCGGCGCCAAGGCCGTTGACGGTGTCCTCCCTGAGGTCAGCCAGGAGTTCCTGACAGTGGTCGACCACGACGATCACGCGGTCGTCCCCACGCACTTCCGCTGTCACCGCGGTGAGACAGGTCCGTACCTGTGACAGCCGGTTCCGGTCATAACAACAGATGACGATGTCGAGAGCGGGGGACACCGGCGCGGCCGCTCCGGTCTCTCTCAGTCCGGCTGCCCGTCTACGCATCTGATGCCTCTCCTGTCCGTCCAATTCTTCCCGTGGTTCTGTCCGGCGGGCACCACAGTGACCCTCTCCTCCGACGGGGCACTGTCCGTGCTCTATCAGTAGAACGTGTGCTTACGGGGAGCCCGCGGCATCCAGCCACGGATCCGGGGTAACCGCTTCCCGTCCACGGGGAGGGCCATTCCAGCCCACTCCCTCAGCAACGTGAACAGGACCCGCCATCCGTCACTCCAGGCATTGAGATTGGAGCGGCCGTGCAGCCGCTCCTTCTCGAAGCTGGGCACTTCCCTGATGAGCAGTCCGGCGGCGGTTGCCCGACAGACGAAGAGGGTCTCGATCTCGAAGCCGTCGCCCCACCTCTTCCCCGCGGCGACATGCGGGTCGGGGAGACAGAGCCGGGGGAAGGAACTCACACGGAACGCATTGTACCCATAGCACAGGTCGGTGAAACGGCACCTGTACAGGATGTTGAACACGAACGAGAGTCCGCGGTTGCCACCGCTGCGGAGACCGGTGAGGTCAGTGCTGCCACCGTCTCCCAGATAGCGTGAGCCTTTGGCCATATCAGCCCCTGCATCGAGGACGGAAATGAATGACGGAATTTCATCCGGATCAGCGGAGCAGTCCGCATCCAACAGCACAACGTATTTTCCTGCTGCGGCAGCAACCCCGGTGACGAGGGCGTTCCCTTTGCCGATGCGAGCCTGAGGGATCACTCTCGCATCCGGTCGTAGCCTCTTGACGAGATCCGTTGTTCTTTCCAGATCTCCCCCCTCGACCACAACTATTTCGAAATGCGTCGAAATTAGAGGAAGGAGTGCGGACAGATTCTCCTGTTCGTCAAGTGACGGGATGATCACACTGACCGTGCACTCATCACATCCGCTGCCCTCCGAATTCCCCGGTCCACCATCGGTCACAGCCGTGCCCTCTCCGGCACATCGGTCAGAGCCAGAAGAACATTACCCCTGGCCCGACCCCCGTTGTCGTCGGTAAACTCAACCACGGTGTCCAGCTTAACGATCCCACGATCACGGCGGGTATGGTCAATCTCGTTGACCCGGAAAGATCCCGAGAATGAACGGGCGTTGATCGGCCGAGAGTACCGGCTCCATAATTCCTGAATGAGAACATTAGGCAACTGCCGCTCCCAGTAATCGGCGATCGTCCATCCCGAGAACGCAGGCGTATTACCCTCAGTGATCACAGCGGCCAATGCCGCATACATCAGCTGATTGTAGCAGATGATGAATTCAGCCGCATTGAAATGGCCGGTATCATCGATATAGCAGCTCTCGGAGATCCGGAAATCACCTGACGCAGCGAATCTGTCGCCACCGCCGGTGTCAACATCGCAGGTTGTCAGATAAATGGAGCCCTTCGCCCGGTACGGAGCGACGACACGGTCAAAGAGGTCATCTCCGGGGCGGTAGGAAACTCTCTCAGACATTGTGCAGTTCCTCCCGGCTCTGCGCCGCATCGAACGGGTGGCCGTCCACGGTGGTAATGCGGTGGGACATCACCGGTGCCGTGGGATCGGCGGAATGGAGGGCACAGTGCACCAGTGCACGGTTGTCCCAGATGACGATCTCGCCCGGCTCATAGGTGTGCAACACGATGTGCGGATCGGTGAAGGTCGTGTCCAACTGCCCGCTCGCCTCCAACAGGTCATGCAGCAGGCCGTCCCGTTCAGCACCGATGAGGTGGTCCGTGAAGCCCTCACTGACGTAGAGGATCTCCTCACCGGTGACCGGGTGCGTGACGACGGTGTTGTGGACACTGGGCGGACTGACCGCCTCCACCTCACGGATAACTTCTCCGAGTGGTCTGAAGACGTCCTCCGGACGAATCTTGAAGAACCGACGGACACTGTGTGAGGCCGTGGCGGCGCGCGCCTCCTCCTTGAGCTCCTCGGGGAGATTCCGGAAGACGTCGACCATGTCAATGAAATATGTTCCCCGTCGACCCGGCGGAAGAATCTTCTGGGCAAAAATCGTCACCGACAGCGGTTCCTGGGCGAACATGTAGTCGGAATGCCAGAATCTTCCGGTTCGGGGAACTCCGAGCGGCTTCCCGTCGTCCGAGAGATTGGAGGAAACGAAGATCTCCGGGTGGTCGGGGTGATGGTAGGTATCCTCGTAGTACGGCACGATGTCACCGAAATGTCGCCCGAGTTCAACGAACTCCTCAGGAGTGATGTCCTGCTGGTCCTTGAGAACAAGGATACGGTCGCTGTCGACAGCCTCACGAAGCGCCGCATAGTCCTCTTCAGTGGCGGTCGATACCGAAAACCCGGTCACCGAGCTTCCTCTGTTCCCGTTTGTCGCCGGGGATATTACTGCAGCCATCAGCCACTTCTCTCTTGTGTCAGTTCTTTCGCAACGCGGAGTTTCAGCACTTCCGTTCTGTGTCAGAACGCTATGCAGGCTCTGCTAAGTAGTCGCGTCACCGACCGCAACGGTTCCCGTAGTTAAACTTTCACCCCTTTTCGGGGGTTTTTAGGATGTCAATTATCCGCGCAGTCTGCTGCGTCGGGGGCAAAAGATCATCATGGTGTATCCGGGATAATTTTGAATCTATATTTATACCTGCCACCGCGGTGGTCCACTCGTCGACGACCGCCCACCTGCCAGGATTCCCGGCAGCCCAGGCGCTGTCCTCCAGTCGGCAGTACCATTCCTCCACGGGGAGCACGGGGATCGCCGACGGAACGACGGAACGACCTCCCGGGGCACCCCCACATGCCGTCACCACCGCACGGAGCAGCGGAACGTACTCCATCCCGCGCGCCGGCAGCGACAGCGGTGGTGGTGCCGGCACGGCCTCACCGCGGGTCCCTGCGACAGTCCCCCAGAGGTCGACCGCACGGTCGAGAAGGGTCACCGCGACCTCCTCCGTGGTGAGGACCTCCTCGACAAGATCCACCTGGGGCACCGCCCCGGCCGCCCGACAGGCGTCCGCGACAGAAACCAGGACATCCTCGCTTCCGGCGGCTGCGACGAGCGGGAGCACCCGGGGCAGGCGGACGGTACGGATCCACGGTGCCCCACGCGCTTCCTCCGCCACGCGCCGTTCACCGGCCAGTTTGGAATGGGCGTACGGATGCACCGGGTCCGCTGCAGCGACTGACGACAGATGCAGCAACGGGAGTCCCAGCTCCCGGCACACCGCAGCGACATCGCCGGCGAGCCCGATGTTGACCGGGGACAACCACTCCCGGGAGAGGACCAGTGACGTATTTCCGGTGCAGTTCACCACGGCGACCGCCCGTCCGGAGTCCGCCACCGTCCCGAGAATCCGTCGCAGGAGACCAGCGCTGAAGTCTCCGACTCCGTCGAGGACATGGACGCCGTCGTTGTCCCCGCCGACCACGGAACCGGACCGGAGGTCACGGTCCGGCACGGTGCCCCGGGAGACAGTCACCAGATCAGTGACAGGACCGGGCTGCGGCCACACCGCGCGGAAACCCGACCCTACGGTCCCGGTGGCACCGAGAACCACCACCACCGCACCAGTCGGCCGTACCGTACTCCGGAGACTGCCCGCCACCGCAGCCAGTTTCGCGTCGATGTCCCCGACCGGGAGGGTACGGAGAGTCGCGGCAACAGTGTCCGGAACCTGTCCGGTGCCCGTCACCGATATCCCCGATACGAGGCTCGCGGCGCTGTCCGCTGCCAGCAGGTCCCGCACCCGGAGACTGTTGTCAGCACACAACCTGCGGGTCTCCGGCAACAACCGGACAATGTCCAGGGACGCCACCCCGAGTGCGGTCAACGGGTCGTGCGGGCCGACAGGTCTGCCGAGAACGCGGCTCCACGCCTCCGCGAGCCGTCGCGACACAGCCTCCCAGGTGTCCGCGCCACCGGCACCGGCCGGCGACCCCACAGCGGCATCCCACGGCGACAGACCACGCGGCGTGGGGGATCTGGGCGTTGCGACCGGCCCACCGGTCAACCGGTCAACCTCCTGCGTCGACCATGACGGCACCCCCGCCTCCGAGAGCACCCGGTCCAACTGTCGTCGGACTGTATCCGGCCGACTGGCCGGATCCGCCGCCCGGAACCAGCGGACGGTCAACCGCCCGCGGTCAACCGCCAGATCCACACCTGCGACACCATCGACCGCAGCGAGACCACGACGGACCGCAGCGGTGTCCACGCGTCTCCCACCGATCTTCACCAGGGCGTCCCGTCGGCCGGCGAACACCCGGTTCCCGGACCAGCGGTCCCGGGCCACCCGGTCACCGGTCGCGAAGGCCGGAACATCCCGGCCAGACAACCGGACCACTCCCGGAACCACTCCGTCGGCCCGCCGGGATGCCGGGTCACCGAGATACCCGGTCATCACCGTATCTCCGGTGATGACGATCTCGCCGAACATGACATGGACGGTACCGGGGATAAGCGGATCCCCGACCGCAGTGCACGGCGTGTTCCGGTGCGCATCGGGTCCCGTGAGCGGCAGCGCGGTGACGACCACGGTCGTCTCGGTCGGACCATAGGTCGACAACAGCTGCACCTCGCCGGTTCGGGGGCTTGACCTCCAGGCACGCAGAGCCGTGGCGTCCACCTCCTCTCCACCGATGATGACCTGCCGGAGACCGGCGGCACCCACCATGTCCCGCAGGTGGGCGTCTCCCGCGAGCAGGGCCCACACAGCGGTCGGCACATCCAGAACCGTGGCGCCCGTGGCCAGAGCGTCATCCAGCAGGGCCGCAGGATCACGCTGCCCCTCGGCGCCGGTCCTGCGTACCTCCGCCCCTGCCAACACCGCACCGAACACGACTTCGACACTGATGTCCGACGTCAACGGAACAGACTCCAGAACCATGTCGTCCGGCCCCCATCCGTAGACGTCGGACATCGCGACCAGGAACGCCGCCAGTGCGCGGTGGGTGACGCCCACCAGCTTCGGCGGGCCTGTTGTCCCGGAAGTGGGCATGGCATAGGCCAGTCGGTCACGAAGCCCGTACGGCCCGTACGGGCTCCGCGACCCACTGACGGGGATTGAGACAGCGGGGGCGGCCATGATCCGGCCTGCGGCGACAATGCGGGTGGGCACACCGGACACCTGCAGTTGCCGCACCCGTGACGGGAGTTCGTCCGGTGTCTGACAGGGGCTGTACCCGCACCCGTGAAGATGGCTCGCGAGAACCAGGTCCATGCAGTCTTCGGTTCCGTCATCGTGGAAAACGAGTACCGCACCGGGACCGACGGCACTGTCAGACAGACGGTCTGCCCAGTCCCGGACCCCCGGCCGGTCCGACAGGAGCCGTTCCCGGTCGAATCCGGGAATGTCTGTCCAACATGCCGGTGCCTGCTGCGGCCGGTCCGCGGCAGGACCGGCCCCACCGGTCACGGTCCCCCCGCTCCGGGGAACCGCACGGATCTCCTCCCAGGCGCCGACTGCACAGGCCGCGGGACAGGCCGCGTCATCGCTGAAGGACCTCAGCGCACCGGAGATCCTGTCCGCCACGCCCGCCGACGTTCCGGCGTCTCCGGCGCTGGAAGTCCCCTCCGGTTCCCATACCACCACTGTCAGACTGTCCGTGGCATCCCCGGAGAGAAGGAACTGGACCGTCGTTCCCTCGACCGGGCCAACGGCAATCACCTCCGGCGCCACCGTGAGAAAAGGCAGCAGTTCCGGGGCGCACCGCTGCCGGAGAATGTTGACAGCCACCAGATCCGAGGTCGGGTTCCCCGAGCGGAACATCTCACGGTACAGCAGCTCTTCACGGAACCACTGCCGACGGCGGGCACCCACATAACCCCGATCAACCGTCGCTACCAGGTCTCTGACGCTGGCGTACGGGACGACGTCAACAGTCTGCAACACCGAATTCACCAGGCAGGTGACAACACTGTCCCCGGTTATACTGAAACGTGGATCCACGGTGTGGACAAGCCGTGCACCCGGTTCTCCACGATCCGCGGCGACGACAGCGGCCACCGCCGCGGTGAGGACGGCGGGCACAGGAACATGACACTGTGCGGCGAGCCGATGGACCGCGGCGGTCTCCCCGGGCGTCAGGGTGTACCGGTCGGTCACCCTGCCACGTCGGGCAGACGAACCACCCGTCACACCGGTCGTCGCCGTCCTTCCTCCGGTCGCGGGGACCATCTCAGCGAGTTCACGCCGGAGCGCATCTCCGTAACGCACAGCCGCCGCGGCGCATCTCTCCCGCTCCATCCCGTGCACCGACACCACCTGCCGTACCGCTGCACCGGATTCCCCGTCCACCGATGCCGGGGGGTGCCTGAGGTATCTCGCCAGAGTCGACTCGATGACGCCGACAGCCCCGGCGTCGACGACGAGATGATGCGCCTCGAACAGGACACGGACACCGTGACCGTCACGGGACACGGTGAAGCGGGACAGCAGTCTCCCCGTCAGGCCTCCCGTCCAACACCGGGCCAGGGAACCTGGACGGTCATCACTGTCGCCCGTGGTGTCCCCCGTCCCGGTGGTCAGGTCGAGGACCGTCCGGTCGCCCGTCCGACCGATCGCCAGGGCATATCCTCCACCTGCCCCGATCGCACCGGCCGCCGGGCCACCGTTCCGGGAATCCACCAGCACCGACCCCAGCAACGGGTGCGCTGCGACGGTGGCCCGCAGCGCCGCGCACAGCCGGATCGGAGGCACACCACCGAACCAGTACGTCTTGGCCACCAGATAGGTGGACGGATCCGAGGTCTGCAGTGCTCCTGCGAGGATATTGCTCTGTGACACCCCGAGCGGGATCAGCCCACCTCCATTCACCTTCTGCACGTCTCCTCCACGAGGGTACGGATGGTCGGAACCGCAAATATGCGTTGGACGACTCCTTCTTCCCCCGTCAATTCCAGCGCGTCGAGGAGCATCATGAAACGCACGGAGTCCAGGCCGAACTCCCGCAGGTCGGTATCGTCCCCGTCGATGAGGTCCTCATCATCGATGTAAAGGATCTCGCAAACAAACTCCGCCACCCGGTCACGCTGTGCGGTCACTGTGCCCCCTCCCGTGCATCCACGAGCGCGGATCTCAACTCGCCACGGCGCACCTTGCCGGACGCCGTGCGCGGAATATGGTCGACGATGGTGATCCTGACAGGCCGGGACTCAGGTTCCGCGCGGTCACGGAACTCCGCGGCGACAGTCCGTTTGAGTGCCCGCCCTCGGGCGGACCCCTCCGGCGCGTCCTCCTCGGGAATGACGGCGAGGCCGACGACGGCACCGAAACGCCGGTCCGGGATCTCGAACGCGGCAGCGTCCTGTACCCCTGCCACCGACGTAGCGATACGGTCCACGTCATCCGGCATCACGTTGGATCCACCACAGATGATCAGTTCAGAGACCCGTCCACGCAACGTGACGTAACCGTCGTCGTCGACGGTCACCCGATCACCCGTGTTGACCCAGCCGTCGACGAGAGTCGCCGCGGTCGCCCCAGGATTGTCGTGGTAACCGAGCATCGCTCCAGGCGTCCGGATCCACAGAGTCCCCTCGGTATCAGAAACGCCGCAGTTCACTGGTGTTTCTGCGGGATTAGCTATCACCCGGAGACTGACGCCGGGGTACGGGCGCCCCACCTGGCCGGCGCGGATCCTGTCGAGGGAACCCGGCGCAGTGGGAAGACAGAGAGCGGTGCACCCGGTCTCGCTGAGACCGAAAATCTGGGCGGTCCGCGCACCACTCTCCTCCACGGTACCGACGTCCCCGTCGTCGGCACGGGAGCCTCCGTAGACGACCAGTCTCAGATCCCGGAGTGATCCGTCGGTTCCCGCGCGGAGTTCGGATGCCAGTCTTCCGAGCAGCGTCGGGACCATACACACTGACGCAATCCGCCACCGGCGGAGAATACCGCTGAGACTGCTGCCCGGATCATGTCCGGTGACGCAGTGGCACCCCGAGACCAGACCATTGAGAATCCACCACACACCACCGATGTGTGCGGCGGGAAGTGGCGTGTAAATCATCTCCCCAGGATGCCAGTCAATCCAGCTCAGCTTGTGTTCCCGGAGAATATCCGGGATCGCGTGGAGAGCGCGGCGCGGGAGGACGACGCTCTTCGGCCGCCCGGTCGTGCCGCTGGTGAACAACATGAGCAGTGGCGCGTCCGGGGACGCGCTCACACCGTCCATGGTCACGGTGCCGGCGGCGGTACGTGTACCCGCCGGTGCCGTGGCCGTCGGAACCGTGACCGTCGGCAGCGACAGACCCGGCCGCCGGAGGCCGTCGCGGATGATGACAGCGACGGCACCGACAGCGGTGGCGCAGTCCACGAGGGCGGCGGCCGGGGACGCCGCAGCCACGATCGCGGGAACCACGCCCGCCAACGCCGCGGCCACCAGCCCGACATAGGTCTCCGGCTCATCGTCCGAGACGAGGATCACCCGCTCACCGGGAGCCGTGACACCGCTGATCCTGGCTGCAATGTCACGCGCATCCCGCACGACCTCCCCGTAGGTTCTGGTGTACCCGGACGCCGCGGACGTCAGAGCCGGCGCTTCCGGGGTGCGCTGCGCCTGTCGGAGAATCCGCACCAACAGGTCGCGGTCGCCTGAGTCACGGTCAGCCGACTCCCGGGTCATGCCGGCTCCCCCGGAACCGTCAGACCGTCACACATCGTCAGCCGGTGTGTGGTGACGGTACCGGGAGTACTTCCGTGCCTCGCACTGTGGACGAGGATGCGATTGTCCCACAGCAGGATGTCACCGACCCCGAAGAACTGGGTGTGGATCAGCGGGGATACGGCGTCGGAAGGGCATTGGCCGCTGATCTGTAGAAGCTCCTGCAGGACGTCGGGATCCAGGGACTGCCCGTCGGCGTCGATGATCCGCTCCGCGAAGGCCTCGCAGACGTAGAGGAACTCTTCACCGGTGACCGGGTGACGGACGACCGTGGGCCACACTTGTGGCGGGGTGGTCTCCTCAATCTCCCTGAGCACCTCACCGATCGGGCGGTAGACGTCTTCCGGGCGGATCTTCACGTAACGGCGGGGGGAACTGACGGTGCGGGTGCCGCGGACCTTTCTCCTGAGGTCATCAGGCACCGTGGCCCAAGCGGCACTGAGGTCGATGAAGGAGGTCCCGCGGTCGGGACCCGGGACCGCCAGCGGAAGCGTCATCGTCAGAGCGAACGGCTGCGGCATGAACTGGTAGTCGATGTGCCAGAATGCGCCGGTCTTCGGAACGCCCCCGGCCATGGGATCCGTGGAGGAGACGAAGATCTCCGGGTGGTCGGGATGCCGGTACATCTTCTCGTAGTACGGGACGACCGTGCCCAGAGAACGACCCAGTGCCAGAAACTGTTCCGGCGTGGGGTGCACGTCCTTGAGTACGACAAGTTTATGGGTGTACACGAGTCGACGGAGCTCCGCCATGTCGACCGACCCGGGAGAAGCCGGGTCGATACCGCGGATCTCGGCCCCCATCCCCTCGCCGGTGACCATGAGACCGGTCGCCGACCGCATGTCCGGATGTTCCACTGCTGTCCTCCATCCCCGGCCCGCACCGCGGCTGTCTCGTCAGCCTGGGAAAGTGTGGACCGCATCCGTAACAGTCGGCTCAGAGGCCGAGAAAGTTCCCGGCCGAGCCGGACCCGTGCCCCGGTCGCAGGACCGGGCGTGGACCTACCCGAGCGGTGCCCGTTTCTCGAGGAGACTCCACAGCAGCGCGTCCACGGGAACGGCGGTATTGCTGAGGATCACCAGGGAATACCCCGGTACCGTGGCGACGGCGGACGCATAACCTCCGGTCTGCCCCTCCTTCCAGGCGACACGGGAGCCGCCGATCTGCCGTGTGTTCCATCCCAGTCCCGACCCGTTGCCGGAACTGTCGGTGTTGACGGGTACGCGGGCCGACATCCCGACACCGTTGCCCGGATCCGGACCTGCGAGGTACCGGGCGAAACGGCACATGTCATCGGGAGTGCTGATGATACCGCCGGACGGTCCGTAGGCCCCGAGGTTCCACGCCGGGACATGCCTGCCCCCGGTGCTGTATCCACGCATGCGGTTCCGGTCCGACGGGCTTCCGAGCCTGGTCGCCGACATGCCCAGCGGCCGGGTGGCCCTGGTCGCCAGGAGGTCGGCGTAGTCCGTCCCCGCTGCCTGGGCGAGCGCCTGCCCCAGGAGTGCGAACCCGATGTTCGAGTACCTGTACTGCCCCCGGGTCGACAGCGGGTCCCGGCGTGCCCGGTCGAGCAGGTCCGGCACGGACATGTCGTGGACGGCTGTGTTCCCCCGGACTGTCGTGGTCCACCAGACTCCGAGGCCGTGGTCGCGGTCGTCGTCACCCCAGTACCCCAGCCCACTGGTGTGGGTGGCGAGCTCCGACAGGGTGACGTCCGAGACCGGGCTGTCCTGCAGGTCGAGGAAGTCTCCCACCTTCGCGTTCAGCTGCACTTCTCCCCGCCGGACCGACTCCGCGAGAAGCTCACCGGTGACGATCTTGCTCAGCGAGGCGATCTCGTACTGGCGGACACCGGATGACCCGAAGAACGCCTGAGCGGTGTCCGCACCGTTCACCTCGCACACGGCGACGCTGTCCCTGACCCCGCCGAGTTGGGGCCGGGAATCTGCGATGAGTCCCGGATCACCGGACACGTCGGTGGACAGTTCGGGCTTTCCCTGGCTGACATACATGCCACCGGCTGTCAGGATCACAACGAGGACTGCGGCGATAGTGACCGCGATACCGGTCTTTTTCATGCGATAACTCCCAGACGGATGATGAGCAGCAGCGCTCCACACCAGAACGCGGCGAGGAACACCCCGGTTAGCACGGGCCGCGAGGTGGCGAAGGTGGTGACCCTGCCCTCGCGGCTCACCGAACGACAGATCACGGAGACCACGTACACGAGGAACATCGTCAGCAGTGAGGCGGCCAGCAGCGGGCCGATGAAGAACTGGAGTGGTGTCATGCGATCCTCCTCAGAACGGTGGCGGTGGCGGTTCGGGTGAACACCTCGTAGTCCCCGCTGTCCACCATTTCCTGCAATACCTGGGCGAACCAGTCCGCCGGCATCCCGTGAAGAATGTGCTCATAAGCCTGGCGGGCCGAGGAGAAGAACACGTAGTCCGGTCGTGCGGCCATGATCTGGTCGGAGACCTCACCCCGACCAGACAGGCGGGTGGTTCTCAGCTCACCGACCCGGTCCATGCGGAGCACGGCGTCCGTCTCGATAGGGACGACCACGCTGCCGGCGGGGGCGTTGTCCAGAACCGTGCGGGCGGCGTCGATGGTGGACGCGGGGTTGCGCTCGAAAGCGGTGTTCGTGCCCCTCGTCGTCACACCGACAACGGCAGCGGCTATCGCACCGACGACGAGAGTTCCGATCTTCACCCGGTCAGGTACCCGGAACCGGGGCACATGCCCGGCTTTCTTTCCGACGGCCCGGTCTTGGCGGGGTGAGAACACCCGGGCCACAGCCGCTGCCGCCAGCACCGCCAGCACCGGCGACAAGTAGAGCACGACGCGCAGGATGACCTCTCCGCCGTAGGTCTGCATCAGGATCAAAGAGACCGGGGAGACGATGAGTAACAGTGCAGTGACTCGTGCCCACGCTGTACGGATGACGTACCATCCAGCCACGGCGACAACGCCGAGGAGTGCGGTGTACACGATGCGCAACTGCTGCATCTGCTGGTAGACCGCGCTTCCCTGGACACGGCCGCTGATCCCGGCATTCAGCGCCTCCTGGGACTTTCCAAAACCGTCGATGATCGTCGACAGGTTACCGCTCCACCAGTCCTGGGCCCCGTAAGCGAACCAACTGACGAAGATAACCCCGACTCCGATCCACAGTGACCGTTGCCGTACCACGCCGGTGATCCCGAGCAGGACCAGAGTGGTGAGCAGTGCGACCGGCGTGAGCTGATGACTGAGCGCCATGGTCGTCGCCAACAGAAGGACAAGGACTTCGACGCCCAGTTCACCCCGGCGGGTACGTGCCACCGGTCTCGACGGAGTGGCGCGTAGCCAGTGCCACAGCCGCCGTACCCCGACCAGGTCATCGGTCGGTCGCGGCTTAACTCCTGTCTCCGCGAACAGGATGGCAATGATGGCGAAGTAGAGTAGGAACGCCAGCGACTGCGGTGAGAAATAGTCCTGCTGGACCCAGTTCACCAGGGAGAAGACGAAGACGCCACCCCAGGCGATACGGTCGCTCCCGGTCAGCGACCGTCCGAGGGTCAGGAGCGTCGGAATAAAGAGGATGCTGACCATTGCCGGGTAGACGGGCAGCAGCCCCACCACTGATCCGGTCCCGGCCCACGCCTGGAGCGCTGCGAAGGCGGCGAAGAACCCCGGCCAGCTGAACCGCGCGTCAAAGCCTTCGAGAGGGCGGCCCAGGTCACCGATCGCGTCGACGAATCCGACGTGGACATAACCGGTACCGACGACCGCTCCACCGTCAGCGGCACCGACGAAGGTGGTGATCTGCACCATAAGGGACGCCGCGAGCAGCCCCAGCTGCCAGTGCGACGGATGTCCGGAATCCCACTTCCTGACCAGGAGCCAGAGCGCCGGGCCGACGAGGAACAGCAGGCCGATGAAGTACTCGACCGGCAGAACAGTGACGAGTCCGCGGCTGCCTGCGGCAGCCAGGTTGATCCTGGACGCCGCAGTGCCCCAGAGAATGAAGGACAGCACGCACGACACCACAGGAATCACGACTGTCGACGACCATGCCCTGCGGTGGACGGTGCCGGGTCGCGGCCCGTCAGCAGACTCCGTCACTTCCATGGCGTTCCTGGCATCAGCTCGGGTGGACGAGGCCAGCACCCGCCGGGCCGCGGGAAGGACTGCGAACAAGCCGAGCAGCCCCTGCACCGTCGCAGCCTGCATGGGGTACCACATATTGGTGAGGAGCTGGAGCATGCTCAACAGGATCAGGACACTGAACGAGACCATCGGTGCCACCGCGAGCCAGAGGCGGCGGCGCGTCGGATAGAACGCCAGTGCCACGGGAGCACCCGGAACCACGAGGGCGCTGATGGCGACTACCGCCACCCGCAGTGCCCCCCCCGTCTCCGACCAGACGACCACCGGAAGGAGAACGCTCACCGCACCGGTAATCCAGAGTGCGACGATCTCGACACTGGGAACGGGTGCGTTCGAACGCAACTGGCCTGTAGCTCCGGACCACGGGATTTTCGGACGCCATGAAGTCTTCACGATAGCGAATTTACTACAGTCCTAGAATACTCTATAATATGATAAACATGCAACAGCGTCAACTGGCCGGTTCCGAGATATTTGTCACATCTGTCGTCGTGAGCTTCAACCGTCGAACCACCCTGGAGAGGGTCCTCTCCGCCGTAGTCTCCCAGACCCGCACGCCGGATGCTGTCCTCGTGGTGGACAACGGCTCCACCGACGGTTCCCGTGAGTACCTGAGAGACCTTGTTTCCGGTCACCCCAGGATCTCCCTCATTGAGACCGGCACTAACCGCGGGGGTGCCGGCGGGTTCGCACTGGGCACAGCAGTTGCCCTGATAGAGGGCGCAGATGCGCTCTGGCTGATGGACGATGACGCCATCCCCTACCCGGACTGCCTGGAGCATCTGGTGAAGGCACTGACGGAAGCGCCCGACATCCCGTTCGCAGCCCCCACCGTGGTCGATACCGACGGTGACCTCCACACGCGGAACCGGCCGTTCCTCGACCACCGGATTCCGTTCGCCGTCGCCGCGGCCGCCGCCGGACAGCTGTCCATCGCGGCAGGATCCTTTGTCGGCCCACTCATACGCGCCGAGTCCGCCCGACAGACACATCTGCCACTCGACGACTTTTTCATCTGGCACGATGACACGGAATACACCGCCCGACTGGCCGGGTCGACACCGGGACGTCAGCTTCCCCTGGCCTGCATCACCCACCTGGCCGGTCAGGCGGGTCCCGCCAGTTTCGTTGCGGAACGCTCGATCCGGAACGTCCGTAATCTCGTATGGTGTGCGCGGGAAAGCAGGCTCTCAGCCCGAAGCACCGCCTCCGCGCTGTCGACCCGGCAGTGGGTCGACCTGCTGCGCGGTATCGTGACCGGGCAACTCAGGAATGGGCCACGCCGCTCACGCCCTGCCATCCTCCGGGCAGCCGTCACCGGTCTCCGGGAGGGGTTCCGGTCCCGACCCCGGCACCGCTTCCCCGATGCACTCCTCCGGGAGGACGACTTCATCCGTCGCTGACGACCTTCTGAACAGCGGGATGCCGGCGCTGCGACGCCAGGACCAGAATGAGACGACAGCCACCAGCACAAGCAGTGGCACGATGACCAGTGCCCAGGGCACCACCCATTGCGGCGTGTCGGGTGTGACACTCACCCCCGGCGACCCGGCTCCGCTGGTCACGGACACGGTAGGACGCATGACGAAAAAGGGGGCGGAGTCCGCGCGAAGCGCCCCAGTCAGGACCTGTCCCGGAGCCAACGTGAACGACCTGGCTTCCCCGACCTGGTTCTGCCTGCTGAACATCTCGTCCACCAGAACGGTGATCTGACCGGACGCCGTGGTGGTCCCGGTGTTACGGAGCCGGTAGGTGATGTCCTGATAGGACGTCGTCACCGGCCACCAAACACTACCGTGCGGTCCGAAATCCACTTCTGCGGTAAACTGGTCATTGGCCATCGCCGCACCGGGACCGACTGACATTCCGGGACCCGGGCCTGCGTTCTGTGCCGACACGTGGGACACCGACATCGTCAGCGCCGCTACCACCGCTACCACGGCAGATGCCTTCGTCCTTCGCGCCCGCCACATTCTCAGTCTCATCAGTTGTCCTCGCTGTCCATCCCACATGACCCTTAGCTGTCGTCGTCCACTTTCATCGGTTCCCCGAGTATGCGCTCGACCGTCCTAAGCACCTCAGATTCAGCCAGCATACCCACATGATCTCCGGGCACCTCCAGGATCTTCAACCGGTCCCACGACGGTTCAATACTCCGCCACGCCGGGATGAACCTCCGGTTCTGCCTGGTCATCAGGAGGAACGTGCCGGGGGGAATCTCAGTCGGCCAATACCGGTTCTGCGCACGTATCCCGACCTCCCAGAGAACCGACTGGTGTGTGTCGGCATCGAACTGCAAGGCTCCAGCCAGCGCGATCCGCAGATGCGTCAGCAATCTTGCGGTGACGGATGGGCGCGCTGCACCCGCCGTCGTCGGTTCAACATCGAACTCGGCCACGGAACCCCCGGACATGCTCCGCAGAACCGGGTCCATGAGAATCAGTGTCCGTACCGACCGACTCTGCCGGCGCAGCAGAACGGCCATCTCCAGCGCCACGAGCGCACCGAACGAGTGCCCGATGAGGTCATACGGGCCGTCCGGGCACCGCTCCGTCAACTCTGCCACGTGTCGGCGAGCGTTCCCATCTACGGTCCGGTCCGCAGCGCCACGCACTTCCAGCCCCCGTTGGACATACAGGAACACCGGTCGACGGCGCCCCAGTGGTTCCCACAGCGGTCGATACCCTTCCGCCCCCGCCCCCGCACCGACGACGTAGTGGAGCGGCTGCTTCCGGAACCCGGCACCCGACGCGGGGAAAGGTAGACCCCGCGCGACCGGACCCCGCCGACGACTACGGAAGAGCCGTCGCCGCTCTGCGTCAAAGCATGCCGCGAGCTGTGCGACCGTCACGTCGACGCCGAGGGCCCCATCGGGCAGACCTAGAGCGCACCGCCTGGCTATTCCGAGATTCACGCGGGGACCGAAACATTCCGGGTCGCCGAGTTCCCCAAGTCTTGTTTCGGCGCCTATGCAGTAGTTTCGCGATTCAGTGGCCAGGATCTCGCTGATGATATTTCTAGTCACGAATTCGTGGATGCCTAATGCCTTACTCACAGACACTCTCTCTCGGTGGAAATCGCGAACAATTCCCTGTATTATACCAGTGCTTCACTTATCCAACAAGAACACCGTAAAAGAATACAAAAGTGAGAAATGTCACAGGATAATTTTCGATTTTCGGGAACCGGTCGCCACCGCCCGGAAGAATCTGCAACCCCGTCCGAAACATCCGGCACAGAAGCACGTTCTATGGTGTTCGACGGACGGATGCTCATCGTTGCCAGCCTCACCAATTCAGCGCTCGGCGCAGTCTACTGGTTGGTGGCCGCGCGACTGTACCCGACTCATGATGTCGGAATAGCTTCAACGACGATCAACACAGCCCTCACCCTGGCGACAATCTCGAACCTCGCGCTGGGCACGGTGGTCGAGCGACTGATACCGGTTGCCGGCCGACTCCAGATGAAGCTTGTAGCAGTTGTCCAGGGGTGCACCCTATGCCTGGCCGTGGCACTCGCCGGCCTTTTCATGTGGCTCGGCCCGGATGAACAGCTCTTCACCGACACCTGGGAACGCGTTACGTTCATGGTCGCCGTTCCAGTCCTCACCCAGTACACTATTCAGGACTCTATACTCATCGCACTCCGTCATGGCTGGGTCAGTGCCCTCCGGAATGTGCTCCACGCGGTAGTGAAGCTGACACTCATCATCGTCCTGGCCGCGAGTTCCGCCTCCACCGGTATCGTCCTCAGCTGGATCGTCCCGTCACTGGTCGCCGTGGTAGTGGCCCAGACTGCCCTGGTGACTGCCGGAAACCTGCTCCGGAAAGACCGCAATCGCGAGTCTCAACTTCCACCGGTCAGAAGAATCACGGGCTTCAATCTCATGGCCACCATCTGGATGGTCGTCCAGGCGCTCCCGGGCCTGGTAGTACCGGTCATTGTCCTGCAGCATGATTCCGGAACCACCGCAGCGTACTTCAATCTCAGCTGGACCGTGGTCACGGCGTCCACCGTCCTCATCAGCGCCGTGGCCGGCCCCTACGTCAGCAATTCAGCACGGTCACCGGCGCAGCTGGCAACGCTGACCAGGAAGTTCATCAGAATGTACATGCGACTCTCCGCCCTCCGTGCCCTCATGGTCGCCGTCGGAGGTCCGGTCCTCATGTGGATCTACGGCACCGATTACGCCCGCGGAGCGACACCGATGCTTCTGCTGGTGGCCCTGGGCCAGGTGATCTCCACCTCCGCGTTCATCTACGGCAACCTCGAACGTGTCAACGGACGGATCGGCTACTCTGCCCTGCTGCAGGGCGTCGGTGCCGTGGTGCTCATCAGCGCCGCGTCGTTTTTGATTCCTTCCCATGGACTCCTGGGCGCAGGAATCGCCTATCTCCTCCACGACATCTACTTGGCCGTGGCCAGTGCACCCAGAGCCCGTAAGCTGATCCGCTCCATGCGTAACGGTGTCCTTCCGGACAACCACCTCCAGGCCTGAATGAAGTCGGAACGTCAAAGCGCGATCTGATCTTTCCGTGGACGCTGCACAGAACGTGTATCATTAACACGAAAACATCATAAAGAGGGTTGTCCACACTAAGGAGAGAGCGAGTATGTCCACCACCATCCCGGTCCGGGGTCTCACCTGCGCAGGCTGCACCGAAACCGTGACCACACAATTCAGCAAGCTTCCCGGGGTCGGAGAGGTCAACGTTGATCTCGTGCCCGGGGGTGTTTCCACCGTCACCATTGACGCCGATCGGACCATACCTGACCACGAGATCCAGGAAGCCCTTTCCGAGGGCGGCGCCTTCACTGTCGCACGCTAGAAGGGTCCGGTGGCCAGTACGCCGGGCACCACTGTCAGGACTGGGTGTCGTCCGGGAGCCCCAGGATGGTGAAAGGCTTCCCCGTATGCGGGTCCAACGTCACTGAAGCCCGCACCCCGAACACGTCGAGAAGGAGTTCGGGGGTGATCACTTCTTCGGGACTGCCCGACGCCACGAGGGCACCGTTCCGGAGCACCACCACATTGTCAGCGTAGGCCAGTGCATGGTTGACGTCATGGACCGCGACAAGGGTTGTGGCAGTGGTCCGACTCAACAGCCGCAGCAATGACAGCTGTGCACGCACATCCAGGTGGTTGGTGGGTTCATCGAGGATGATCACGGGTGATCCCTGGGCCAGAGCACGGGCCACCAGGATACGCTGACGTTCACCGCCGGACATCTCGCTGAAGATCTTCGACTCCAATTGCGCGGCCTCGACCGCCTCCAGGGAACGGTCGATCACCGCGTCATCATGAGGTGTTCTGGACTGCCACCGTCCGATGTGAGGATAGCGTCCCATCTCCACGATCTCACGACCTGTGAATCCGACCCCCTCACCCTGGTGCTGGGTCACCACTGATCTGAATCTGACGGCGTCCCCTGGACTCATCGCCCAAATGTCCCGTCCGCCGATATGCACCGCGCCGGCTGTCGGCCGCCATGCCCGGTACACAGCCCTCAGCAGTGTGGTCTTTCCCGAGCCGTTCGGACCGATGACAGCGGTCGTCTTCCCTTCCGGAGCCACCAGCGAGACATCTGAGATGATGGCGCGTGCACCGGTACCCACAGTCACGTGATCGACAGTCACTGGGAGGGCGGCCGGTCTCTTCTCCCAGGAATCTTGCTGCTCCGACGCGCCGACCATCCGTTGGAACGCTTGGGCCACACCTCTGTTTTTCACACCATACCTCCGGAACGGCTCCTCTTGAGAAGCCAGAGGAAAAATGGGCCACCTAGGGCTGCGGTGAAGATCGTCAACGGATATTCATTTGGAATATCCAGGATTCGCGACCCCAGGTCGATCAGCACGAGCAGAACTGCGCCGAAGACAATGCATCCCGGTAGGACGAGGCGATGATCCGGGCCAGTGATGAAACGCACGCAGTGGGGAACGATCAATCCGATGAATCCGACACCTCCGGCCACGGCTACGGCCATACCCGTTAACGCCGCAATGATGACGATCAGCTGCAGGCGCAGCGCATTGACGTTGACACCGAGAGCCCGGGCATCATCGTCCCCCATCGTCAACAGGTTGAGGTTCCGGGCGTGTAGGAGCAACCAGCCTGTCCCGATGACGACCACTACTGTGGGGACCAGAAGCTGCCCGAAATCCTGCACCCCGGCAACACTGCCCATCATCCAGAAGAGAATTCCCCGAATCTCCCCAGGTTCCGACTTGAGCTGGATGAGGCTTGTCCCTGCCATGGCGATCTGGCCGACACCGACACCCGCGAGGACGATGCGCGAGCCGGTGAGAGAGCCCTTGCGCTGCGACAGGTAGAGAATGATGACGAGGGTTGCGACAGCGCCGAGTCCGGCCGCCGTAGGAACTCCCAGGTTGCGCAGCCACAGAGCGCTTGACGATGACATGGTCGCGACCGCCGCCAAGGAAGCTCCATTGGAGATCCCCAGGGTGTATGGATCCGCAAGCGGGTTGCGTACCAGTCCCTGCAGTGCGGCTCCTGCCAGGGCGAGCGCCGCACCCACGAGGGCTGCCGCAAGCACACGCGGGATACGCAGTTGCCAGACAATCGTGGAGTCGAGCGCATTGCTCGGGGACGCACTCCGGTCCACTATCTTCTCACGGACGGCAGTAATCACATCAGTCAATGGAACGGGCACAGATCCCCAGACAACCGCAGCAACGACGGAACAAAGCAGAAGAACGAGCCCGACGAGCACAACGAGCGCCGCGGGTGGTCGCCAAGGACCACGACGCACCTCTCCGGAGCTATGCTCCACCATGCCGCGGTGACTAGCTCTAGAAGGCATCTGGGTGTGCTGCGTGCGCGATCTTCTCGACGCCGTACACACTGGCCGGCCCGTAGTAGACGCCGTCTGAGGCGACCACATAATTCTTGCTCTTCGATGCCTCCCAGCCCGGGTTGGCGTCGAAGATCTTCTGCGCTTCGGCATCGATGTCCATGTCTCCCGAATTCCACGAGCCGACCACCAGAAGGTCCACATCGGCGGCTTGCATCTGTTCCGGACTGAGCGTGGCGGTGAGTCCCGGCTCACCTGGGAAGCTGGGCGTACCCCCGGCTTCGGTGATCACCGAGTCGTAGATTCCCCCGGAGAACACGGCTGGAAGACCATTGGAGTTCATTGCCGCCATCGAGGGGAAGGCGATGAGTACCTTCTGTGGTTCCTTACCCTGAACCGCCGTCTGCACGGCATCGAGCTTACCCTGAAGATCATTGATGAGCTGGTCTGCCTTGTCCTCGACGTCGAAGATCTGACCGATCAGGCTGATGTAGTCGAGAGAATCCTGTACTGAGCCGTTAGTGAAAGCTTCCTTCTCCTGCGGGGTGATGTTCGCGGTTTTCCCGTAACTGCAATTCGGAGGTGTGACGATGGAATTTATTCCCGCGTTCTCCAGGGTCTCACGCGAGGCGAAGCCCTGCTTCTCATCGAATCCACCGGAATATGTCGAGAGGACAAGATCCGGCTGACGGGACAGGACCTGCTCAGCCGGAATATCCATTGCATCATTGAGGTTCAATCCGTCATCGGGGAGAGAGTCGACCTTCTCCGCCATGCCCGGGATGTCGGAAGCGCCGTACTGCTGAGCACTGACTTCAATGCGGTCCTCAAGGCCGAGTTCAATCAACGTCTCCGCTTCCCCGACGGAAGCCCCCTGCATGATGACGACCTTTTCCGGCGCCTTGTCGAAGGTCATCTGATAGCCGCAGTTATCGATCATCAATGGGTAGTGGTCTCCGTTCTGCCCCTCCCCAGCAGACGAGTTCGGGCCGGTAGCATTACTGGCACCACCGTTGTCATCACCACCGCAGGCCGTCAGCCCTAACATCACCACCAATCCGGTCGCCGCCACCGCCAGGGCACTACGCCGGACATTCTTGCGCAACATACTCTCACCTTTTTCCTCGCTCGCAGTGCCATGACTTGGCGCCGTGACTTGGACCGATCACCGATACAAAAGCACGGCAGATGTTCCCTAGTATTAGTCGGCCGCGCGTGAAAAGAAGTTCCGGATACTTTCACAGGTGCCCCCGGTTGGGGGTAGAGACGCATCACTGGGACGTGTTCATCTCACGGAGCATTCTGTTGTACGCGTCAAGGTCTCCCGTCTTCCCTGCATCCTCCCACCGGTCGAGCCTCTTGGCGGCCCGTTGATCGCTGCGGTACCACTGGACACCGAGTGCGATAGCGACGATGAGAATGGGGATCTCGCTCATACCCCAGGCGATAGCTCCACCGACCCACTGATCGTGGAGACGGTCGGCCAACCAATCAAATCTAAGCCGGTCATAGAAGTCCGCCGCGATAGTACTGTCCAAGGACATCATGGCGATTCCGAAGAACGCGTGGAACGGCATAGCCCCGAGCAGGATCCCCAGTCTCGCGATGTGTGGAAGTTCGCGTCGGCCTGGATCATCGCCGATAATCGTCCAGAAGAACAGGTAACCACTGACGGTAAAGTGAACGGTGATGAAAAGATGCCACCAGTGGTATTTTGCGAACATCCCCCAGAGTGGCGTGAAATACACGATATACAGTGAGGCCACGAACATGATGAACGTGAACGCCGGATGAGTCACGACCCGGGAAAAACCGGACTTCATCAACGAGGTCACCCACTCACGGGGGCCCGTCAGCCCCGACCGGCGGGGCATCGACGGAAGGGCCCGAAGAGCGAGGGTCACCGGAGAGCCCAGAACCAGCATGACCGAGGCATACATGTTGAGCAGCATGTGGTTGCCCATATGGACGCTCATCATCGCTGAACTGTAAGCGGCCAACCCGGACGAGGTCCCCATCAGCAGTCCGATGCATCCGCCCGACCACCACAGGAGTTTGTGCAGCGGCCAGACGATACCTCGGCGTCGCAGACGTAGATAACCCCACAGGTACAACGCTGCAAGCACGACTGAAGCCGTCCCTAGGAAGAAGTCGAACCGGACCACGCCGATCAGGCGGAGGATACTGGGCGGATCGGGGAGCTCGTAGCCGAGATAGACATCCCAGATACTGAACTCATGTCGTGGCAGAACCGGTGCCGTGTAGAGCCGGACCATCGCCGCGACCAGCACCAGCGCGGCGACACCGACCCAACTGAGCACCGACCAGAGTCGCGTCATCTCCGCTCCACCACACCGCAGTTCCCGAACATCCGCGATCATCAGGATCACCAGGACAATCCCTCCCGCCAGGCAGCACCTGCCGTAGACAGAC
>OMJG01000481.1_pt1 | contig 29624 bp, 29 predicted proteins | sample 1646431 | NCBI WGS metagenome assembly OMJG01 (sample SAMN03771674, study PRJEB25209) | food metagenome | isolation source: Cotija cheese | place: Mexico:Jalisco,Michoacan | collected 2011-12-12
TCGGATTATCACTCCTAATTAATTCGATTGGTCATGCATTAACCGTTGTTATGAATTTGGGCAGTGCAGTATGGACAGCTTCAGCAGTCAATCTGTACCACCTATGGCCACTAAGTTTGCGAGCGACGTTGTTTACTTGTGGCGTGTTAGTGGTTGTTATAAATGCTATCTTGATTCGCCAAGTCATTTGGCATCGTGTCCTTGGTAATTTATTATTTACTTTACCGTTCAGCTTCTTAATTCAGTGGTTTACCAACTTGATTCAGCGGAGTGGGATTACTGAGTTACCGCTAGAACTGCGAATTGTCATCGACGTGTTTGGTGTGCTATGTGTTGCGTTAGCGACATCAATTTATCAACGCACAAACCTAGTTTTACACCCGAATGATGATTTTATGCAGATCATAAGATTTCGCTATGTCCGTGGTAATGCCACGGTTGCACAAATGATTCACTATATACCGCCTGTGATTATTATGATGATTACTTTTAGCATTGGTGGGCATCTGTGGGCTGTCAATGTTGGAACAGTTATTTGTTTGTTCTTTCAAGGAACGTTCATTGGCTTTTTCGATAAACATGTTTTTCTTAATTTAAAGCACTATGGATTAGATACAATTCAACGTGATTGATTATCAAATGGGGACCTAAAGCTCTTTACAGGAGTTCTAGATCTCTTTTTGTATCATTTTTAAAATTAACGGGGTGTGAAGATGCAAAACGAACGACAAGATATAGACAAGCGACTTCAAAACGCCGTATTTGGGGTGCCTTTATTAAGGCCGGATGAGCAACATCGGTGTTTAGGAACTTTTTATGAACGAATAGAATTACGAATTTCATTTGCTGAGGCACTGAGATACGATTGTGTGAGTATCTTGCAGGAGCTTTGGAAAGTTAATACAAACTACCAACTGTTAATGAACGGGCAACTTGATATGGATATCATGGGACAGTATATACGATCCGCAAATCAATATGGTGTGATGTTTGCAATCAAAACTAGCCAATATTATCTTACCGGTTCAAATAATGCAGCAGTGATCTTATGCGCGGATCATGCGTTAGATCGAGCGGTTGTAGATGTGCTAGAACGGTATCCAAAATTGAAATAGCTAGTAGCGGTGTAACTGACAACCTTAATTAATAAAGTTCTTAATAGATGGAGCAACGTAGCACGTGTGGACAGTACAATGCTAAAGCGAAAAAGTACAACGATTACTAAAATTGTCTTAAAAAGCAAATTGTGAGACACTAATATTTAATAGCTATGTAAATACAATTCTATGGATTGTGGCTGGTGTATAGCGCTTGTTAGGGATTACTCGGTCGTAGTTAATTATAATCTGGAAATTTATCAGCATTTGAATGTAAACGGTTACCGTGCTAATATTCATTTATTAAGTAGTGCGAAATTAAATTGTACATGAAATGGGGGCTTTATTATGGTTATGAAACAAACAAAACAACAGAACATACTAGCAGGTGCAGCAGTTATCAAGGTTCTGGAAGCTTGGGGTGTCGATCATTTATATGGTATTCCTGGTGGATCCATTAATTCGATTATGGATGCGTTATCGGCTGAAAAAGATCAGATCCATTATATTCAAGTGCGGCATGAAGAAGTTGGCGCCATGGCGGCTGCGGCTGATGCCAAGCTAACGGGCAAGATTGGGGTTTGCTTCGGTTCGGCAGGACCTGGAGGCACTCATCTTATGAATGGATTATATGATGCTCGCGAAGACCATGTACCAGTGCTAGCGCTCATTGGTCAATTTGGAACTACTGGCATGAATATGGATACGTTCCAAGAAATGAATGAAAATCCAATTTATGCAGATGTGGCTGATTACAATGTCACAGCCGTTAATGCTGCCACCTTACCACATGTTATTGATGAAGCGATTCGACGGGCGTATGCACATCAAGGCGTGGCAGTCGTTCAAATTCCGGTTGACTTACCGTGGCAAGAAATTGAAGCTGAGGATTGGTATGATTCAGCTAATAGTTATCAAACGCCATTGTTGCCAGAGCCTGCCCCACAGGCAGTTACAGAGTTAACGCAAATCTTACTAGCAGCGGAGCGACCATTAATTTATTACGGTATTGGTGCACGTAAAGCTAGTCAGGAATTAGAAAAATTAAGTCGAATGTTAAAGATTCCACTAATGAGTACGTATCCAGCAAAAGGCATCGTCTCTGATAATTACCCAGCTTATCTTGGTTCTGCCAATCGGGTGGCCCAGAAGCCAGCAAATGAGGCGTTGGCACAAGCTGATGTTGTCTTGTTCGTTGGTAATAACTATCCGTTTGCAGAAGTCTCCAAGGCGTTTAAAAATACGCGCCATTTCTTACAAATTGATATTGATCCAGCAAAGCTAGGTAAACGGCATAAAACAGACGTTGCAGTGCTCGCTGATGCGCAAAAAACGTTGACTGCAATTTTAGCACAAGTAACGGAGCGGAAAGTGACGCCTTGGTGGCAAGCTAATTTGGCTAATGTTAAAAATTGGCGTGCTTACCTCACTGCATTGGAAGATAAGCAGCAGGGACCGCTACAAGCCTATCAAGTACTACGTGCGGTTAATCAGATAGCTGAGCCTGATGCCATTTATTCAATTGATGTCGGGGATATTAATCTGAATGCAAACCGGCATTTGAAATTAACAGATGCTAATCGGCATATTACGTCGAACCTATTTGCAACGATGGGAGTAGGCATTCCGGGTGCGATCGCTGCTAAGCTCAATTATCCTGATCGACAGGTATTTAATCTCGCCGGTGATGGTGGTGCTTCAATGACGATGCAAGATTTAGCAACGCAGGTTCAATACCATTTACCAGTGATTAATGTGGTCTTCACTAATTGTCAGTATGGATTTATTAAAGATGAACAAGAAGACACTAACAAAAATGATTTTATTGGCGTTGAATTTAATGACATCGATTTTAGCAAAATTGCGGATGGGGTTCATATGAAGGCCTTTCGTATTAATAAAATTGAGCAATTGCCTGAGGTGTTTGAACAAGCGAAGCTGATTGCTCAGCATGAACCGGTACTGATTGATGCCGTGATTACAGGTGATCGTCCATTGCCTGCTGAAAATCTGCACTTAGATTCAGCAACGAGTTCATCGGCTGAAATTGAGACGTTTAAGCAGCGCTATGAAGCTCAGGATCTCCAGCCATTTTCAAGATATTTAAAACAATTTGGTTTGGCTGATTTGCGTCATCAAATTGGCCAAGGTGGGTTTTAGCAGCCGCCACTCGGAGAAATGAGCAAATAAGTTAAAATGGTGTACTTTGGCCGTCAAGTTAGTTAGAAAATGCTGGCTTACGATTATTTACAACGGTTATCTGGCGATTAGGGGGAATAGAATATTACCCCAATCGCTTTTATATTCGCTTTAGATGTGCTAAAATAAGTAACAATTAAATGAACATAGGAGGTGTTCAGATGGCTAATACGCAACTGAGCGATGCGACGCATATTATGGCATATATCGCGTTACATACTAATGATCAACTAAAAAGTGAACACATTGCTAGTAGTCTAAATACAGATCCTACGATGGTTCGGAGAATGATGAGCAAGTTAAGAAAAGCAGGCTTGCTAACTTCCGTGCGTGGTGTTGCTAGGCCAACACTAGCTTGTTCACCTAATGATATTACATTGAAAGATATCTACGTCGCAGTAGTAGCTAAGCGTGATTTTTTGAATGTGGATCACAATACCTCAGAGACTTGTCCGGTAGGGTCAGTAATTCCGCGGGTGATGGAAAAATACTACTGTGATATTCAAAATAGTGCTGAGGCTCGCATGTCACGAGTGACGCTCCAAGATATTATTGATGACATCAGTGCCATTCAACAACAGGTCTAATTACAAATAAAAACTTGACAAGGTTCAAGTTTTTATTTAGGATAATGATGTGCTAAAAAAAGTAACAACAAAAAAGAGGTAATGGAAATGACTAAAATTAAAGCAGGACAATCATTGGCACAAGTACTAGTTGACTGGAAGATTGATCATATCTATGGGATTACAGCTGATTCGATTAATAATACAGTTGATGGTTTTTACCAAGAAAAAGAGCACTTGAACTATATTCAAGTACGTCATGAAGAGGTAGGGGCTTTAGCTGCTGCTGCAGATGCAAAGTTAACTGGGACGATTGGGGTTAGTTTTGGTTCAGCAGGACCTGGTGCTGTTCATCTTTTAAACGGCTTATACGACGCTAAAATGGATCATGTACCAGTGCTAGCTTTAGTTGGTCAATCGGCAACATCCATTATGAATACCAACTTCTTTCAAGAAATGAACCAAGATCCAATTTTTGCAGACGTGGCTGAATTTCATAAACAGGTGACAACTGCTGAACAGATTCCATACGTGGTTGATGAGGCGATTCGATCGGCATATGCGACCCATTCAGTTTCTGTTGTAATCATTCCAGACGATTTATCTGGTCAAGATATTGAATTTGAGGGCTTTAAAACGGCTTCGCTTAAAGGTAGTCAACAGGTTGTGATGCCAAAGGCCGAAGATGTTCAGCAAACAATATCGGCTTTGAAAGCTGCTAAACAGCCTGTTTTGTGGATTGGCAAAGGTGCGTATAACGCTCGTCGAGAAGTTGTAGCAGTGTCTGAAAAATTCAGTTTGCCAGTCTTGTCAACGGCTCCGGCAACCGGGATTATGCCAACTGATCATCCTAATTTTATGGGTTCGCGCGGTCGGTTGGGAACTAAACCAGCCTTTGAAGTCTCACAAGCGGCCGATTTAGTTTTATTTGTCGGAACTAATTTTCCATTTGCGCGTTATTTACCACAAGAAATTAAATTTATTCAAGTTAATAATAATTTGGCGGATTTAGGTAAGCAACACGATGCTGACATTACTGTTCTTGCTGACGCCAAACAGTTTTTCAAAGCGCTACTTCAATCTGAGGTGACGGTTGAGCCAACTAAGTTTTTAGAAGCGGCTCAGCGAGATAAGCAAAACTGGGATCGGTGGTTAAAGGCAATTGCTGCCGATGATCAAGATGGTTTGACGGCTGAAGGGGTACTGGAAGCAATCAAGGAAAATGCTAGTGATGATGCTGTCTTTGGCCTTGATGTTGGCAACAATACAGAATGGGCAATTCGACAGTTACCATTGAATAAGCAACAGACTTTTACAATGTCAGCTTGGTATGGAACGATGGGCTTCGGTTTGCCAGCAGGTTTAGCGGCAAAATTAGATTATCCAGATAAGCAAGTTTGGAGTATTTCGGGTGATGGCGGTTATGCAATGGTGATGCCTGACTTATTAACTGAGGTTAAATATCATTTGCCCGTTATTAATGTTGTTTTGGAAAATAAAGTATTGGGCTTCATCCAACATGAAAAATTATTAGCCAACCAAGCACCTTATGGAATTGACTTAATTGGGGCTGATTGGGCTAAGATGGCCGAAAATATGGGTGCAATTGGGTTCAAAGTAACTAGCCTTAAGGAGCTTAATGCTGCCTTTCAAAAAATCACACAATTACAGCAAGCGGGGAACCAATTGCCAATTGTGATTGATGCCAAGATTAAAAATGTTGACCCAATTGATACTAGTTTTGTTCCAGTAGATCCAGCCAGTTTTGATGCAGATACGATTGCTAAGTATCGTGAGCGGTATGGGATTGATGAAACAACGCAACCAGCACTTAGTCAACTATTAAACGAATTATAAAAGAATAATGACAAGGAGACTGATATTATGACAGTTATCAATGGCTATGAACAGAGTGATCGTGAACAAAAGTTAGCAATCTTAAATCTACCATCATTGGAAGCAGCCGCTAAAAAAATCATTCCAACTGGGGGCTTTGGGTACATTAGTGGTGGCTCGGAAGATGAATGGACTTTAAAGCAGAACACAGCAGCGTTTAACCATGTTCAAATTGTGCCTAGGGCGTTGACGGATATGGAAAAACCAAGTACTCAGACGCAAGTGTTTGGTATAGATCTCAAGACGCCTATTATGATGGCACCAGCGGCCGCTCAAGGACTAGCCCATGCTCGTGGTGAAGCAGCAACCGCTGAAGGTATGGCACAAGTGGGCGCACTTATGGCTCAGAGTACCTATTCTTCAACGTCAATTGCGGACACCGCTGCGGCTGGTAAAGGCGCGCCACAATTCTTCCAGTTATATATGAGTAAGGATTGGGATTTTAATCAAAGCTTGCTTGATGAAGCAGTGAAAGCTGGTGCTAAGGCTATCATTTTGACCGTTGACGCAACGGTTGACGGTTATCGTGAAGCAGATATTATTAATAATTTTCAGTTCCCTATTCCAATGGCTAACTTGACTAAGTTTAGCGAAGGGGATGGTAAGGGGAAAGGAATCATGGAAATTTATGCTGCTGCGGCTCAAAAAATCAGTCCGGCTGATGTTCGGCGTATTACAGAATATACAAATTTACCAGTTATCGTGAAGGGGATTCAGTCACCAGAAGATGCTTTATTAGCAATCGGAGCTGGTGCCCAAGGAATCTATGTTTCCAACCACGGTGGCCGTCAATTAAACGGTGGCCCAGCTTCCTTCGATGTCCTACATGCTATTGCGCAAGCCGTAAGCGGACGCGTACCGATTATTTTTGATAGCAGTGTTCGGCGTGGTTCCCACGTCTTTAAATCATTGGCGAATGGTGCAGACTTAGTTGCACTAGCTCGGCCCGTTATTTATGGTTTAGCATTAGGTGGTGCGCAAGGTGTTGCTTCCGTCATAAGTCACCTTAATGAAGAACTACTAGTCGATATGCAGTTAGCAGGAACTAAGACGATTGAAGATGTCAAGCATGCCAAATTACTCAGAAAATAAGAGCAACGTTAAATATAATGGATGAAGTAAAATTGACTTGTTCAGTATAATAAGTCGTTGGCACCGGGCCCAGTGGAGTAAATTCTGCCGTGACCGGTGTTTTTGTCGTCATGTTATGGCTGCTTTACTTAAACATCAGTGAAAAAATAACGGATTATTTACAGATTGAATTTTATGAAAGGTTAGGTTTGGAATCTGAATGACTAGTGAACTGTCTTAAAACGTTTAAAAAGCATCTTAAAGTGCTGGCGCCTTGTTTTTTAGTCGTAAAACGGTTACTTAGATGTAACTGGCATATAGTATACTGTACACATGCGCATGTATGTGCATGCCAGTTGCTCTTAGAAGGCTGAGTGTTTCATGAACTTGTTGTGGCTTGCTTCTTTGTTAAACTTTAAAGTTTTCGTAGGCAAGGGATATTTAGAGAACGATTTTTGATTATTGGCCAACAGTGCTTAATATGGTTGAGCCGAATATGAATACTAGTTATTTGGTCTTCACCGAATGACTGACTCCTTGATGTGGACTACGCCGTCAACAATAATAATATCCAACACATAGATTAACTAAATGAACAGATCTAAATTCCTTGAATAGGAGACTTTAATTTGAGTATTGAGAATAATTATTGTAAATTACAACAAGCTCATGATAAAAAGTGCCGAGTGCTATTACGTTTTCATAAAACGAATGGACAGATAACTGAAATGATTGGTTATGTTACCGCGGTGGTACCAAAAGCAATTGCATTTCTGGCAATTACTGGTAATCGTCACCTTATTCAACTCGATCAAGTCATTGAAGTAAATTTGCAGTCGGGAGACCGGCGTTACGTCGTGTGATATTCGAGGGCTTATTGCCGGAATAAGAAGTTGGTAATTGTTTAATCTGTCATTTGAGTTAAAGTAACAGCTATCTTTTCTGATAACAACACATCACAGCACTTAAAATAACAGCCGCTTAAACCAAAATTGGTTTAGGAAACAACTGGTGGTTCAAGTTATGTATCAAGGGCTATTAAATAGGGAACCTTGTGGAGAAATCAACCCATTTTATGGGATTGGTTTCTCTTTTGTTTTAGTGCAAGCGTAGTTAATTAGGTCGCTGAGCACTTCACTTAACGGTGTATAAAAATCGTGATACGATTTGTTTGTAATCTGGAAAGATTATTGTAGTTGTTAAGACATGATTTGTACTCGTGAATTTTATGGGGGTGTTGTAATATGGCAAATTTCTACGGAAATGATCCTTTTTTCAACAATGATATGGATGATGTTTTTAATCAATTGTTTCAGCGCATGGATAATTCGAATTCGGCGCATGCTCGGTATCTAGTTAATGGCCAATCGCTGACGCCGGATGAATTTGCTCAATATAGAGCAACTGGTAAATTACCGCAAAGCAATAAAACCATTGAAGTATCTAAAGATGGGCAACAAGCTGTCAAAAAGGGTGGTATTTTAGAAAAATTAGGTACCAATTTGACGGAGCAAGCTCGTGATGGTTTGTTAGATCCGGTGATTGGGCGTGAGAATGAAATTCAAGAAACGGCTGAAATTTTAAGTCGTAGAACGAAGAATAACCCGATTCTAGTTGGTGATGCAGGTGTAGGAAAGACTGCGGTTGTGGAAGGGTTAGCGCAAGCAATTGTGGCCGGCAAAGTTCCAGAAACGATTCAAGATAAAGAAATCTATTCGATTGACTTGTCTTCTTTAGAAGCAGGTACTCAATACCGTGGCTCTTTTGAAGAAAATATTAAACAATTAATAAAAGAAGTTAGAGCAGCTGGCAATATCATTTTATTCTTTGATGAGATTCACCAGATCATTGGTGCGGGTGCTACCGGTGGTGAGGATGGTGGCAAAGGGCTGGCTGATATTATTAAACCGGCCTTATCGCGGGGAGAATTGACTGTGATTGGTGCGACGACTCAAGATGAATATCGTAATACGATCTTGAAGAATGCGGCTTTAGCACGGCGCTTCAATGACGTTGTTATTAATGAACCAACAGCTTCAGATACGTTACGTATCTTACAAGGAGTTAAAAAGTTGTATGAAAAACATCATCATGTTGTATTACCAGATGATGTATTAAAAGCAGCTGTAGATTATTCGATACAATATATCCCGCAACGAACTTTACCGGATAAGGCTATTGATTTAATCGACATGACTGCGGCTCACTTAGCAGCTCGGAATTCACAAACTGATGTTGAGACATTGGATCAACGCGTTAAAAAATTAGAAGCAGCCAAAGAAAACGCTGTTAAAGAGGAGAACTTTACCAAGGCTGCTGATATTAAGAAGTCTATTGAAGATACTAAACAAAAGATTAAAACGACTAATCAGAAAGATAAGGTTGTCGCTACCATCGATGATGTTGCTCAATCGGTTGAACGCTTGACTGGGATACCGGTTGCTGATATGGGTGCTAACGATATTGAGCGTTTGAAAAACCTTGATAAGCGTCTGAAAAGTAAGGTAATCGGTCAGAATGAAGCTGTAGAAATGGTTGCAAAGGCGATTCGACGTAATCGGGCCGGCTTTTCTGAGGGCGATCAACCAATTGGCAGTTTTCTATTTGTGGGGCCAACTGGTGTGGGTAAAACTGAGTTGGCTAAACAATTAGCACTGGATATGTTTGGCAATAAAAATGCGATTATTCGTCTAGATATGAGTGAATACGCTGATCGGACGGCTGTATCTAAATTAATTGGTACTTCGGCTGGGTACGTTGGTTATGAAGATAATTCAAATACATTAACGGAACGAGTTCGGCGTAATCCGTATTCCATTGTGTTACTGGATGAAATCGAAAAGGCTGACCCACAAGTATTAACATTGTTGTTACAAGTCATGGATGATGGTCGCCTAACTGATGGGCAAGGTAATGTTATTAACTTCAAGAATACGATTATTATTGCTACTTCTAATGCTGGCTTTGGTAACGAAGCACTGAGTGGTGATAAGCAACAGGATCAGTCGTTAATGGATAAATTAGCCCCATTTTTCCGGCCAGAATTTCTAAACCGCTTTAATGGAATCGTGGAATTTTCACATCTCACTAAGCAAGATTTGAGCCAAATTGTTGATTTAATGTTGGCGGATGTACAAAGGACACTGGCCAAGAAATCCATCAAACTAGAAGTAACTAAAATGGCCAAGGACTGGTTGATGGAACAAGGCTATGATGAAGCGATGGGTGCACGGCCACTACGACGGGTGATTGAGCAGCAGATTCGGGATAAGGTCACGGATTTCTATCTCGATCATTTGGATGCCAAGAATTTGAAGGCTGATTTAGTTGATGACGATATTGTTGTATCAGCAGTTTAGCTTGGATAGGGTGCATAATTAATTTAAATAGTAAGGGAGATTTATTGGTAAGCTACTGGTTCTAATAAATCTCCTTTTTATACTGATTTTTTGATATCGGCATATCAATTAAGTGATTTTAACAGTAGTGTTGGGCAACAGTTGTTATAACAATGTTCTAAATTGGATCCTTAGTTTAATGTAAATAATTAAACTGATATATCTTTAAACGTTTAATTTCAGTCTTAAAACTATATTGAACAATTATTTAATTTATGTATTCTTTTAAATTGATTGATACTGTTTTAAACTGTTAACATCGGTATGCATTCGCACATTACAGGAGTAAGGCATGGAAAAACGAGAACACAAACTATTATTTTATAAATTGAGCGAGCGACTGTTCAACGCACTTCAAAATAATCTTCAACTGGAAAGACGGCAAGCATTATTGGTTAAACTTGGAATTGACACTGTATTGAATGTCATTCCTAAATTGATAATTACCATTGTCTTAGCATTACTGCTACATGAGTTAGTTCCTGTGTTGGTTTTTATGGGTAGCTTTTTAGTTTTGCGCGGTTTTGCGTATGGACGTCACTTAAAATCAGATTTGTTATGTACGATTCTGACTATCTTTGTATTTGCTCCAGCGGATACGATAAAAAACCCAATTACATCAAAATCATTACGAAGAAAGTTAAAGAAGCAAGCTGTTTTTTTAGCACTTATCTTTAGTGGCTTACAGCTTGTTACTAATAATTATTTTAATTTCAATGGCATTAGCAGTTCTATTATTATTGCCATTGAAAGGAGGGAAGACTAATGAAGGAACGAATGTTTAAGTTACTTGGTCATCTTTTTCAGTATGTAGGTGCTAAGCAATTGGTAATGTGTTGTACAGGGTTATTTTTTGAAGTGAAAATCCCAGAAGAATTAAAAAATAAGGATTAGTGTAAAAATAAATGTTAATGGTTATTGTACAAGAAGTTTTTTTGTACTTAATAATTAAATCGTTATTGAGAGACTTATATGTTGTTACACTGATTGATTCAGTATTTCTATCAGCTTGTATTGTAATTAGTTATATAGGCTTTTCAACACTAACGATTTATTTTTCCGTTGTAATGTTAGTACTGTTTACCATTTATTCATGGTTCTATGAACGTGATTTTAGCAAGGCAATCAGTATTACGTTACAGGCATTCATACTATCAACTGTTGCAGATCATTTGAGCAATTTACTGATACAGTTATGGAAATTACCCAATGGTTATTTGATAATATTTGTATGCATACAAATATTAATTGTGTTTTTGATTAATATAATTTTGGCAAAAATGAATATTAGTACCACTTTTGAAAGAAAAAGTTTGAATATAATAACTTCTTTGCTACTAATTATGTTGTATTTGTATATTGTTTTCAGTGAAGGCTGGGAAAATCCAGTTAAGATGATTCTTGGTAATTTAGTGCTTTTGCTGATAATGATTGTTTTATTATTGGTAATTTATAGCGAATATTTAAAGAATGTAAAAACTGAATATGAAGTGCAAAAGCAAAGGACACAAATTCAAAATGATACGCGATATATGAGTGAAATTGAAGCCCATTACAATGAGTTACGGCGTTTCAGACATGATTATCAAAATATGCTGATCTCGATAGACGAATATTTGAAAACTGATGATTTAAAGGGATTACGAGAATATTATCAAAAAAATCTTGCTCCGGTTTCACACCGGGTGTTAAAGGAAAAATACAATCTTGAAGATTTGAGTCGGGTCAAAGTGAAGTCAATTAAAAGCATTCTATTTAGCAAGTTAAGCTATGCGCAGTCGCAAGAAATTGAAGTTCATTTTGATTTAAAGGAACCATTAACTGATATTACGGGTAATGAATTGGATTTAGATATCGCATTGGGAATTATGCTCGACAATGCGATTGAAGCGTCGGTAGGACATGCTGATGGAGAAATCATGAGCGCCATTTTTATCGAAAAAAACATTACGGTATTCTTGATTCAGAACAATGTTTTTGAACAGTTGCCACCTTTATGGAAGCTGAAAGAAGCGGGTTATTCCACTAAGGGTAAGAATCGGGGGATTGGATTGAATAGTTTAAGTAAGATTGTTAATCGCAACGAGAACATGATACTCGAAACTAGAGTTCTGGGAGCGGTATTCTTACAACGCTTGACAGTGAAGCGAGTATCTCAGAATGATTAATGTCTATATTTGTGAGGATGATCAGAAACAATTGCAACAAATACGGCAAATCATTACGAGGGTAATCGTTGATCAACAGCTAGACATGAGTATCTGTTTGGCTTGCCAAGATCCCCACGAATTGTTAGATAAGGTTAAAGTACAGCAACCTCAAAAGGCAATCTACGTGCTAGACATTGCACTCAACTCAGATATAAATGGCATTCAATTAGCGAGTCAGATTCGTGACATGGGTGGACACAGCAAGATTGTTTTTATCACGACGCATACAGAGTTATCTTTGATGGTATTTCAATATCAAGTTGAAGCGTTAGACTTTATTCTCAAAGACTTTCCAGATTCCTTGTATGAACGATTTAACCGTGTTTTACACGTAGCTCAACAACGTTTTCAAGCGGAAGAAAATGATCAAGATGACTATATCCAGATTAAAATTGGTGAGACAGTTAGATCTATTAATATTAAGAGCATTATATTTTTTGAAAGTTTAATGAGTCCTCATAAAATCATTGTTCATTTAGATGATGGTGAACTGGAGTACTATGGATTGCTAAAAGATGTGCCAATATTAAGTCCTAACTTTTATAGGTGCCACAAGTCCTACGTTGTTAACTTAAAACGCATTAAGTCATTGGACAAACATTTACGGCGATTGACAATGGCGGATGGTGAGAAAGTACTTTGTTCTGCACAAGCTAGTCGTTATTTGGCTAAATGGCTTGCCAAAAAGTAATTATAGTTTAAACGAAGAAGTCACCTGCAGTTGGTAGGTGGCTTCTTTGCGATTGGAGTCAAATTAGGTAAAAAATTCGCACGATGTGTCCCGTTAAGGCTAAGGTGGCTAGTCGCAGGTGGAGGATGAGCGTAGTCACTTCCTAAACCGTTTAAAATCAAGCTTAAAACGATTAGACCTAGATTATTCATCCTAAAACGGTCGGTAAGTCACTTTCTCAGCGCCTATAATAAAAGTGTATTCACGGGGTATCGATTTCGTTGTGACATTATATAGATGTTCTCATTTCAGAAGATATTGTAGTAAATAAGATTAATGCCAAGTGACGCTCCGTGATGAACTTGAACAAGAGAGGGGCGGATTAGGTATGATTAGGTTATATACACAATCAAGTTGTCATTCTTCCAGAGTTGCGCGCAAATGGCTGGAAACACATGGGATTAAGTTTAAGGAGAAGAATTTTAGTGTCGATTCTCCCACGGTGCAAGATTTAAAACGTATTTTAAGCTTAACCGAACATGGTGTAGATGATATTATCTCAGCTAGGTCTAAAGATTATCCAGAAATTGCACCGAAATTGCCTGAAATGCCATTGAATGAGGCACTTAAACTATTATGTGACCATCCGAAGTTATTGCGGCGGCCCATTATTATCAGTGATAGTAAGATTCAAATTGGTTTTAACGAAGATGATATTCGTCAATTTATTCCACGGCCAGTTCGGCGGTTAAAGTTTAATGCAATGTTGAATCGTTTGGATCGTAATGAAGGAAGTGGAACAGTTAATAAGAGAATGGTCGAATAATAAGGCATATTCAATGTATTTGGTTGTTTGAAAATGCGACAGAAGATTGCCATATCGTATGGCGCTCTTCTGTCGCATCTTTATATTATGGTATTGGCTGACTGGGTTTTAGTATCTAACAAGATTGAAATAACGTCGTAATTGATTATGTTTAATCAAAGCATTAACTGTTGATAATTTCATTAATATTCATTCCCAGGGCATCAGCAACGCGTTTTCCATAGTCTTTGTCGGCCGCGTAGAATTGCTTGATTTCGAGTTCTTTGACGCCTGATAAGGTGACTTGGCCCAAAGCATTTTTTATTGTATCGATTAAGCGATCCTGCTCGGGTGCTGACATTAAGCGATATAGGTCGCCTGCTTGAGTAGTGTAATCAACCTGATAATGGTAAGGTTGTGCGCGTGTTTCACCATGAACGGAATCGGACGCAAGTGCTGCATCTGGGACTTCTTGTGGGCCATGTAGTGAATTAGGCTCATAGTTGACATCAGCGCCTTGATTATCAATTTTCATGTAGCCATCACGTTCATAATTATGAACTGGTACAACCGGTTTATTCACTGGTAAATCTTCAAAGTTAGCGCCTAACCGATATCGTTGTGCATCTTTGTAGGAGAACAGGCGGCCTTGTAGAAGCTTATCAGGTGATGGTTCGATTCCAGGAACAAAGTTAGCTGGTGACATGGCGGCTTCCTCAATATCAGTAAAGTTATTAGTGGGGTTCTCATTTAAAGTTAGTTTGCCGACTTTTATGAGTGGATAATCTTTATGCGAAATGACTTTAGTAACATCAAAAATATCCCATTTATAATTTAGACCATCTTCATAAGGAAGAATTTGAACGTACAGTGTCCACGATGGATAGTTTTTCTTTTGAATGGCATCGTAAAGATCATCCTGCAAGTAATCGACATTTTGAACCATCGCTTTTTCTGCCGCTTTGGCAGTCATGTTTTGGACACCTTGGTCTGAGATAAAGTGATACTTAATCCAAAACTGTTCTCCATTCCGGTTAACCCACTTAAAAGTGTGTGATCCGTAACCATTCATTGTTCGATAGGAAGCAGGAAGCCCCCGGTCGCCCATTAAGTAGGTGACTTGGTGCACTGACTCGGGAGAGTGGGCCCAAAAGTCCCATTGCATATTTTGGGTACGACGGTTTGTTTTAGGATCTCGTTTTTGTGAATGAATGAAGTCAGGAAATTTCAAAGGATCATTGACAAAGAAGACGGGGGTATTGTTCCCGACGATGTCGTAATTACCTTGCTGGGTATAAAACTTCAAAGCAAATCCCCGTACATCGCGGACAGTGTCAGGATACCCCTTTTCACCGGCTACTTGTGAGAATCTCAAGATAACGGGAGTCTTTTTACCAATACCGTTAAATAAATCAGCCTTGGTATATTGCCCCATCTCGTTTTCAAGTTCAAAGATCCCCTTTGCACCAGCACCCTTAGCGTGAACGACCCGTTCTGGAATTCGTTCGCGATCAAAGTGGGCTAATTTCTCTAAGAGATCGTAGTCTTGCATTAATACGGGGCCCCGAGCACCCGCCGTTTGAGAATGTTGATTATTAGCCCATGGTTGACCCGCTTCAGTCGTTAATTTATCTGCCATTTAAATCGCCCTTTTCACATAATTTGCAAGATAGCTCTTGCACAATTTAAACGCTAACACCTTAATAAGGTAAGTTCAATAATTATGCATAGGCAAACTAGTTCTTTTGTTGACATGGTTCAATCGAGTAACTTGTTAGCAATTGTTTTTTTGTTTTGTGAATGATGTTTTTTAGATAATATTAAATGGCCATAACATGCAACATAGCAGTCTATTTATCAATTAATGTGTTATATTTGTCTATCACTATTGATAATTGTAGAATAATAGGTATAAGAAGTATTGCTTTATGATATTGATCCCAAATACTGGGGAAATGTTGTTATCTTAATTAAGCAATTGAAAGAATTTAGGAGGGATTTTATGCATTGGTTATGGGTTTTGATTATTGGTGCCATCATTGGTGCAATTGCCGGCGCTATTACTAATAAAGGTAAATCGATGGGATGGATTAGCAATATTATTGCTGGGTTGGTTGGATCAGCAATTGGTGAAGCTATTTTGGGCTCATGGGGACCGCAATTAGCTGGAATGGCAATCGTTCCTTCAATTATTGGTGGTGTGATTGTAGTTGCAATAACCTCGTTTATTCTGACACGGATGAATTAATAAGGAGATGATTTTGATGATCAAAAATATTTTGAAGTTTTGTCTAGCCGCGATTTTAATCGTAAGCGGTGTTCTTATTGGTGGTACCGTGCTTACTGCTAAGGGAATTGATAACTTGGGTGATAAGCTACAAGATAAGTTACATGGTTAAAAACAAATTTTATGACGAGCCACTGATAAGGGGAATACACAACTTATCAGTGGCTTTTAATCTGGATAACAAACGACTTAGAATGTGTCGTGGGTGAAAACCGACAGGAGAATGGAGCTCAATCTGACGACTGTTAAAAAAGATGAGGTGTCAGCAGATCACAAACATACGGAGAATTAAGGCATTGAGCTGAGGCGTTAAATTAGAATGGCTTACTTAGGAACAACATAAGTGTTATGGCAGTATCCAAAGATCGTGAGTCATAAACTACTTGATGTCGAATAAAAGTAATATTTACTTTTATTAAAAATGAGGGTATGATAAAAATCAAAAAAGAGGATTGCCCTATGTCTAAACTTATTGCAAAAAATGTTTTTCAATTGCCAAAAATGAATCTGTTGTTACTAACAACGTCAGCTTTTTTACTAGCTTTAGACGTTATTTTCTACAAGATAGCTATTGGACCGGCATATTTTCAAGTGTCCTTTGGATTTTTATCAATGGCCTGCATTGGGTACATATATGGGCCAATATGGGGAGGGCTTTTGGAAGTGATCTCAGATGTGTTGAACTTTACTATTTTTGGATCTGGTGCGTTCCAAGTCGCTTTCTTGCTAACGGCTTTTTTAGGCGGCTTTATTGATGGCCTTTTCTTATATCGTAAATCGGTTAATTGGCTATCAGTTATTATGACACAAGTACTGGTGATGCTTTTTGTTAGTTTGATCATGGATTCATGGCTAATATCAATTTTATTTGGCACTAATTTTAAAGTGCTGTTGCTAGGAAGATTAGTACGAGTGCTTATTCAAATACCATTACAAGTGATTGCTATTTTTTATTTCATTAAAGCGTTAGAAAAGCGCCATGTTTTCGACAGAATAAGGCTTCGATAATATTAATAAAATATAGACAAAATCGTTCAGTTTAGGAGCATGACCGTGAATCCGTTGATAACTCCTGGGCCAGGAATTGTCATTGAATTCGAATTAAGCGGAGAAAAATGAAATTCGCGCACGTTTCGACACCAATGCTGTGGAAAATAAAACGCATAAACTACTCAGTGTACTTTGAGTAGTTTATGCGTTTTGAAGTTTTGTTCTAGGTCCTTTGATACTAGACACTAATATTTAGGATATACATGAAACGTACAAAAAAACTGGTGGTTATTACTGTCAAACGAATTAAGTAGATTAATCATTACTTGATAAGATGATGCCTTTGGTTTTTAAATTGAGCAAACATTCTTTTAGGTAGCTAGTATTGTGTTCTGGATAAACTGGTACAGTTAATGCGCAGGCGGCCAGATGTTCATAGGGGGCACAAAACTGGCCACGATAATTTGGGTCATACCACATTTTGTTAGGATGGTAGCCGCGAAGTTGCATTTCGTCCATCACTAGTACATGAAACTGGTATAACTTGTAAGGTGGATAGTTGAAGACATAATTAACGGTTGCGTGATTCTTACCCCAACCATTACCCCTCAGCGCAGCAAGCTCACGGTGCTGACCTAGTAATTGTTGTCGAGGCAATTTGTGAATTAATTGTTCATGCCAAAGACGCACAATCCCACACTCCTTTGTTTTGATTCATTAAGTCATGATTCAGATTCAGGTAACCAGAATAAATATGTCAAATGAATGAGGCCTCTAAAGCCCTACTTGTTGTGAAGGACGCTTATCCAAAGTAAATATTTGCGACTATTATAGCATAACAATCATTGTAGAAACTGGTACCAGATTTAAAATGAGGTGCGCATAAATAGCGGATGGGCAAGTATGTTAAACTGGCCAATTTTAATGCTGGGATTGAAGTAATAAAAAATAATATTGTTTTAGGCTGAGTTAATGGTAAATCTGAGGTGCGATGATTCTGATGTTGGATAGGCGTTTAAGCACATGTAAATAAAATTATTATACTGATAAAAAGGGCGTGACGATTGGTAATTCTGAGCGTCATTTTTTTGATCATGATGATTTTATATTACAATGGTCTCAGAAAACAAGTAAGTTATGGAGGCGATCGAATGAGTGATTTGAATCAGATTAATCGTTACCGATATGTCATTGTTGGTGGTGGGATGGTTGCTGGTTATGCAGTCAAAGGAATTCGGCAGCAAGATCCGAGTGGTGCCATTTTAGTACTTTCAAAGGAAGCTGATGTTCCTTATGAAAGACCTGCCTTGAGTAAGAAATTGTGGTTAGATGATGAGTTTACAGAAGAAAATATCAGAATCGGTGCCGAGAACTATGCGAATGTCACTTTCAAGTTTAACACGACAGTCAGTAAAATTAATCGGCAGGAGCAGACCATTATTGTGAAGGATAATCCGACTGTTCACTATGATCAGCTGTTGCTAGCAACCGGTGGTGAACCACGGCAGATCAGTGGACCAGCTGATCCCCATGTTCTTACTTTTAGGCAATGGTCCGACTATCGCCAGCTACGTAAATTCAGTGGCAAAGGTCAGCATGTGGTGATCATTGGTGGCGGCTATGTGGGTACAGAACTGGCTTCATCATTGACGCAAAATAATACTAAAGTAACGATGATTTTCCCTGAAAAGGCGTTGGGCGCGGGAAAATTTCCTGAAAATATCAGAGCTGAGTATGAAGCAACCTTTAAAAACAATGGTGTTGAAATTTTAAGTGGTCAGTCAGTAGAATCTTATCAGCGTCAAGGTGACCATTTAACTGTGGTGACTAAGGATGGTTCAGAGATTACGGCGGATTCTATTATTATTGGTCTTGGCGTGACGCCGCGGGTTGAATTGGCTCAAGATAGTGGGCTCGAACTTGCAGATGGTGGTGTCAAAGTTAATGAGTACTTGCAAACTAGTGATCCTAAGATTTGGTCTGCTGGGGATATTGCTTCATATCCCGATCATCTTTTAGGTCGTCAACGGCTAGAACATGTTGACCATGCGCGGCTATCTGGTGAATTGGTAGGGCAGAATATGGCTGGTGCACATTTAGTTTACAAGCATACGCCGTACTTCTATTCGATGATTTTTGATATCTCATGGCAAGCGATTGGGGATATTAATCCTGAGCACCATCAGATAGTTGATCAGCGTCAGCGGGGGAAAATCGTTTATTTTCTTGATGAAGACAAGCTCGTTGGTGTTCTAATCTGGAATGTTTCGGTAGACCTTGATGATGTGCGAGCATTGATAGCCAATCCACCAGCTAATAATGATGAGTTGATTGGAATGCTTACAGAAAAGTAAAATAGTTTCAACATGAATAGCACTCTAAGGCTAACGTTTCTTCAAGTCTTAGGGTGCCATTTTTTGCTTTCGTTAAGTACTAGACATTGACTCCAAATATTGTCTAACTTGATTCAAGCAATTATATTAAATACAGAAAAAATTTAAGATGATCAAGCTGTGATAGTTTGTAAATCAAAACGATTGTCATTAAGTATGTTGGCATCTGGAGATTGGAAAAAAATCTATTCAACAATCTCAGTCATTAATTTATTCATTAAACTTGTTAGTTGATCCCATTCTTGGTCAGTTAAGTCTGTATGGTCAACTAATAGACTAGGCAAATCTTTGAGTACGAGGCGTTCTTGCTCACCCTTTGATGTTAATGCAATCAAGGTTCCTCGCTCGTCATTTGGATTTCTTTTTCTGGTGACCAATTCTAACTTTTCCATACGTTTAAGTAATGGAGTCGTTGTTCCAGTACCCAAGTTTAGCTGTTGTCCAATCTGTTTAACAGACATGTTCTTTTGCTCGTATAACACAACGAGTACAAGGTATTGTGGATAAGTTAGGCCATGTTTGACTAATACTGATTTATATAAGCGTTGAATTGCGTGCGATGTGGCATAAACTGAGAAACAAAAATGGTCTTCTAGGGAACGAATTTCTTTTGCTGACATGCATTCTACGACCTTTCTAAAAAAATTGCAACGTGAACGATTTGATCGTTGACAACTATATCGTAAGCGATATAATAAACTTACCAAGTAAGTCGTGCACGCTCTACTTGCCGAAGTATAACATAAAAATTGGAGTGTTAGGTATGTCAGAAAAAATTATCTTAGAACCAGCAGCAGAAGATTTCAGTAAAGCGAATGCGCCACATCCTCGGATTTATGAACTAAAACCGTCTGAAGGGCGGAACTTATTAGAAAAAGTTCAATCTTCGCCAATTGAAAAATACAATGTTGATATTAAAGATATGCTTGCTGATACTGGCAAATGGGGAGAAATTAATGTTCGCATTATTCGTCCGGCTGGTAATTATGGTAAGCTACCCGTCATCTATTATATTCATGGTGCTGGTTGGGTCTTTGGTAGTGCTCACACTCATGATAAGTTAGTGCGGGAGTTGGCTGTACGGACCAATTCTGTTGTTGTGTTCCCAGAGTATACGCGTTCGCCGGAAGCTAAGTATCCAACGGAAATTGAACAAAATTATGCAGTGTTGCAACAATTACCTGAACTAGCCGTGAGTGAAAATTTTGATGTTAATCGGTTGACGGTTTCTGGGGATTCTGTTGGTGGAAATATGGCGACGGTGATGACGTTAATGACAAAGCAGCGTCAAGGAATTCATATTAACCAACAATTACTTTACTACCCAGTTACAGATGCCAACTTCGATACACCGTCATATAATCAATTTGCAGATAACTATTATCTTACTAAAGAAGGTATGCAGTGGTTCTGGGATCAATACACGACCGATCCACAAGAACGGGCCCAAATTACAGCGTCGCCATTGCGTGCAAGCCTTGATGATTTGAAAGGTCTCCCAGATGCAATGATCCTAAACGGTGAGGCTGATGTTTTACGGGATGAAGGAGAAAATTATGCCAATAAACTGCGAGAAGCAGGTGTTGGCGTGACACAAGTTCAATTTCAAGGTATGATTCATGATTTTGTAATGGTTAATGCATTGGATAAAACCCATGCAACAAGAGCGGCAATGGATTTATCAACGGCATGGATTATGCAACGGAATAACAAGTAACTCTGGGCATTGGAAATTAATGATAAACGTAAAGCGAGTTAGTCAAGTTTAAATCGTTAATGATGAACTAGCAAATTATCTATTAGACGAAGAGAGGACTTGATTAGATGGAACAAAATGACGAATTACGGCAGCACTTAACAGCTGAACAATATGCAGTTACGCAGGAAGCTGCTACTGAGCGCCCTTTTAGTGGTCAATATGATCAGTTTGAGCAAGCTGGTATATACGTGGATGTTGTGAGTGGTGAGCCGTTATTTAGTTCGCTGGATAAATATGATGCAGGTTGTGGTTGGCCGTCATTTACAAAACCAATTGACTCGACTAATGTCGTTGAGCATCGAGATGATTCGTTTGGAATGCGACGAACAGAAGTCAAAAGTTCGAAGGCCAATTCACACCTAGGGCATGTTTTTCCGGATGGCCCTAGTCAAACTGGTGGTTTACGTTATTGTATTAATTCAGCTGCTCTAAAGTTTATTCCAGTGGCCGATTTAGCAACAGCTGGTTATGGTAAATATATGTCATTATTTGAATAAGGGGAGATAAAATGTTAGCAACAGCTATTTTTGCTGGCGGTTGTTTCTGGTGTATGGTGAAACCGTTTGATGAGCAACCAGGCATTAAGTCTGTGGTGGCTGGATATACGGGTGGTACCACTGTTAATCCAACATATGAACAAGTTGCTAGCCATACAACTGGGCATACGGAAGCCGTTAAGATTACTTTTGATCCTAATGTGATTAGTTATGCGCAATTGGTTGAGATATATTGGCATCAAACGGATCCAACTGATGCAGCTGGTCAATTTCAAGACCGTGGGGATAGTTATCGTCCAGTTATATTTGTGAATGGGCCAGAGCAGCGGCAAGTCGCAGAATCCTCAAGAGATGCACTGATAGCTAGTGGCCGTTTTAATGACCCCATTGTTACTCAAATTGAAGATGTAAAACCTTTTTATCCGGCTGAAGCAGTCCATCAGGATTTTTATCGGCAAAATCCATTCCGGTTTCAAATAGAAGAAATGGGTGGACGAGCACAGTTTATTAAACAACGTTGGCAATGACTTGATAGAAATTAAATTGACCGATGTATCTCGTTTGAAGTTTGAGATGCATCGGTTTTTATGTAGGTTTAAAGCTTATTTGAAGTTTGTACTAAAGGTTGTTAGCTAATGGGATAAAACGACTAGTTATCATAAAACGATTAAAAATGATCTTAAAAAGATTATTGTTCTATTATGCGTCTTAAAAAGATGTTTTATTTGTTGCCAGTAAAAGCTGAATAGACGCGCTGTATCAGTCGTTATTCAGCTTTTTAGATTCTAATCATATTCGTTTACTTATTAATGTTGTAACAACTATAATTAAATGAAATTTATAGAAACTATAATTTTGTTTCGGAAAGGTGAGGCCGATATGATTAAATTATATACACAGACAAGTTGTCATTCTTCATTAGCAGCTCGTCAATGGTTGAGTGCTCATGACATTGCATTTGAAGAAAAAAACTTCAGCACTGATTTGCCAACTGTGACAGAACTAAAACATATTCTAAGTCTCACAGAAAATGGGCTAGATGATATTATTTCAAAGCGTTCAAAGTATTATTCAGAAGTGGCGGAACAATTGCCTCAAATGAAGTTAAATGATGCCCTAAAGTTATTAAGTACGCACCCCAAACTATTGCGCCGGCCAATAATTGTAAGCGCGAACAAGATTCAAATTGGTTTTAACGCTGACGATATTCGACAATTTATTCCGCGCGCAATTCGTCGCATGAAGTTTGACGTTATGTTGAATAGGTATGCTTTAGGAGAAATATAAAGTAGTAATTTTGTATTTAGGGTAAAGATATGACGGTGTTGATGAATAATAAAAACCGATTACTAGCAAATTCTTGCTGGTAATCGGTTTTAGTTTTAACAGATTAGCTGTATTATAATGCGTTAATGAAGCGCTGTGCGATTTCGAGTGGCCGAGTGATGGCACCACCAACAACGACAGCGTGACAGCCCAAGTCGAGACAACGTTTCATTTTTTCGGGCGTATCGACTTTACCTTCAGCAATCACTGGGCGTGACGTTACTTGAAGGACTTCCTTTAAGTAGGCGAAATCGTTGTCAGCGATATTGGCACCAGTAGTGGTTGGTGTATAACCATGCATCGTGGTACCGATAATATCAAAGCCCAACTTTTCTGCCACTTTGACGTTAGCAATGGTATCGGTGTCGGCCATTAAGAGAGTGTCAGGAAATTCTGTCCGCATTGCGGCAACAATCTCAGTCAGTTTTTCTCCATTTGGACGTGGTTGCCCCGTGACGTCACAAGCGACCACAGCACAACCCGTTGCGGCAACCGCGCGCATCTCTTTGATTGTCGGCGTGATGTAGACTGGTGAGTCGGGATAGTCGACTTTGCTTAGACCAATGAGCGGGAGATCAACTTCGTCTTGAATGGCCTGAATATCGACAACGGAATTAGCGCGAATACCCGCGGCCCCAGCTTCCTTAGCGGCAAGGGCCATTCGTGACATAATAAATGAACTATGCAGCGGTTCATTAGGCAACGCCTGACACGAGATGATTAATGAGCCCTTAACTGTATTTAAGAATGTATTGTTCATAAAAAAGACCTTCTTTCCTTTGTTTATCTACATGGTAACGGTATCATAATTCTGTTTAGACGTACATGGTAGCTGGTATTTGCAGTGGAAGTATTTAATCTTGAACTGATAAATGTGAGATATTAATTCATATTGTTTGTGAAATACGAATTTGCAATTCGTGATTTATACTGATAAATAACTTTTTGAATTGATGGAGGTGAAACTAATTATATGATTAATTGTGTTTGCTATAATAGAGGGGGAGAAAATACAATTAATAACTACCAAGGTGGCTTTAGTGGTTCGAATTAAAAGTGGTGTCAACAGTAGCTTTTGGCGTAACTGGTTGAACCGATGATAATTGACAATTCGAGTAAATAAATTGGTAGTAATAGTGGAGTAGTGTATGGAAAATAAATATCAAAAAGTTAAAGACGCCTTGAAAGAAGCGATTCTTTCGGGAGAGTATGCGATTGATGCAAAATTACCAACGGAGACGGAAATGATGCAACGTTTTGCCGTCTCGCGATATACGATTCGGCGGGCCGTGGGGGATCTTGAAACAGAGCATTTTATCTATCGAATCCAGGGTGGTGGGATGTTTGTTCAGGACTGGCACAAGGATTGGACAACTGAGAGTGATAGTAAGATTATTGGTGTGATTGCAACGCATGTTGCGGATTATATCTTCCCACAAATTATTTATGGTATTGATCAAGTGATTTCGGAAGGTGGTTACTCACTGTTGCTTGGTAATACGCATAATAATCATCAACGTGAACGGAAAAACTTAATCAATATGCTTAATAGCAAAGTTGCAGGATTAATTATCGAACCAACCCAGAGCGCGCTAGACAACCCTAACATGGATTTGTATCAAGAGATTAAAGATAGTGGTGTTCCAGTGCTGTTCATTAATGCAAGTTATCCTAATTTAGACTTTCAAGCTGTTACGACTAGTGATCAAGCTGCTGAGCAACGAATGATTGAATATTTGTTTGAAATGGGGCACGAGAGCATTCTTGGTATCTTTCAGGTGGATGATATTCAGGGGGTTCACCGTATGAATGGTTTTGTGAAAGCATATCAAGAACAACCTGAGATTTCATACAAAAGTAATATTTTGATGTATCAGTCTGGTGATTCATTTGATAAATTAGCACATCGTTTGGATGCTTATTTACAAAATAATGAGCGGCCAACAGCAATTGCCTGTTACAATGATCAGTTAGCAATTCGGGTGATGGATTATCTTAAAGGACGAGGATTAAAGATTCCCGCTGATATATCGATTGTTGGATTTGATGACTATCACATGTCTCGGTATATGAGTCCAGGAATTACCACGATGAATCATGAGAAGACAACGATGGGTGAGGATACTGGGAGGCAAATGCTACGTTTGCTACGTAAACAACCGGTAAAATCGATTGCTTACACGCCTGAGCTGATTGTTCGTGCTTCAGTAGCAGATTTAAATTAACTAGCTTAAACCGAATAACTGTTCTAATCATATTTTGATTAGAGCAGTTTTTTTGTGATGACAGAAAGTTATGTGTGTATGCGTCAAATCAACAATTAACGAAATATTTATACTGATAAAATAAATTATTGTTGATTTATACGGATAAATATATTAGACTGTAGTTGTTCGAAAATGAAAGCGCTTTTACTAAGAGGTAATCATAATCAGTGTTGTTGATTAAAATTCGGTTCTTCTTGAAAGGGCTTTCTAGATGATTTGCAATTATTTAACAAATCCAGATATGAGGAGGAACAACTTTGGATAAGCAGAAAAAGGTTTCAAGTAAATTTATTTTCTTCTTTGGTTCGTTTGGCGGCATTCTTTTTGGTTATGATATCGGTGTAATGACAGGAGCACTGCCATTTTTAAAGACTGATTGGGCATTGACTAACGCTACCTTGATTGGTTGGGTGACATCAGCAGTGATGTTCGGTGCAATCTTTGGTGCTGCAATTGCAGGACAATTGGCGGATCGACTGGGGCGCCGACGAATGATTCTGATGGCATCGTTGATTTTTGCAATTGGGTCAATTCTTTGTGGCTTTTCACCTAATAATGGCACGTATTACCTGATTGGCATGCGGATTTTCTTAGGATTAGCTGTTGGGGCAGCCTCTGCTCTAGTGCCTGCATACATGTCTGAGATGGCCCCAGCACGATTGCGCGGTAGTTTATCTGGGATTAACCAGACTATGATCGTGTCGGGAATGTTAATTTCTTACATTGTTGATTATATTCTGAAAGATTTACCAGAGAACATGTCATGGCGGCTGATGTTAGGATTGGCAGCGGTTCCGGCAATCATTCTTTTCCTAGGAGTCTTGAAGTTGCCGGAATCACCACGGTTCTTAATTAAGGCCAACCGGCTAGACGAAGCTCGTCAAGTTTTATCTTTTGTTCGTAAACCAGATGAAGTTGATAGTGAAGTTAAAGCGATTCAGTCAACGGCTCAGACGGAAGCTAACAACTTAGAAAAGACTTCCTGGGCGACCTTGTTCAATGGGAAATATCGTTACTTAGTCATGGCAGGTGTGGGGGTTGCAGCTTTTCAACAATTTCAAGGTGCTAATGCAATCTTTTACTACATTCCATTAATCGTTGAAAAGGCAACGGGTAGTGCGGCTAGTTCAGCGTTGATGTGGCCAATTGTTCAAGGCATCTTATTAGTCTTGGGATCACTACTTTACATTTGGATTGCTGAAAAATTCAATCGGCGGACTTTATTGATACTGGGTGGTTCCGTCATGGCATTATCATTCTTGCTACCGGCTGTTATTAATAGTTTGGTACCGAATGCCAGTCCAATGATGATTGTCGTCTTTTTATCAATCTACGTGGCTTTTTATCAATCTACGTGGCTTTTTATTCATTTACCTGGGCGCCACTGACCTGGGTACTTGTAGGGGAGGTCTTCCCGCTCGCAGTTCGGGGCCGTGCATCAGGCTTGGCTTCTGCCTTTAATTGGATTGGGTCATGGGCTGTGGGGCTATTGTTCCCAATTATGACGGCTTCAATGTCACAAGAAGCGGTCTTTGCGGTGTTCGGTGTGATCTGTGTATTAGGAGTTTTATTTGTTCGCTTCTGTGTTCCAGAAACTCGTGGTCACTCACTTGAAGAGATTGAAGCAGCGGGAACGAATCATCACAAACAAGTACCCGTACAACAAGCGAGTCATTAATTAGGAGGCAAGTCAGATGAATTTAGTTGAAACAGCCGAAGCGATTGAAACTGGCCAAGTATCTTTAGGAATTGAGCTTGGCTCAACTCGAATAAAAGCCGTTTTGGTTACAGATGATTTTAATACGATTGCTTCGGGGAGCTATGTTTGGGAAAACCAATTTGTTGATGGTACTTGGACTTACGCGCTTGAAGATGTCTGGACCGGGATTCAACAAAGTTATACGCAATTAGCGGCGGATGTTCGCAGTAAATATCATATGAGTTTGAAGCATATCAATGCTATTGGCATTAGTGCCATGATGCACGGATACCTAGCGTTTGATCAACAAGCGAAATTATTAGTTCCGTTTCGGACTTGGCGTAATAACATTACGGGGCAAGCAGCAGATGAATTGACCGAATTATTTGATTTCAACATTCCACAACGGTGGAGTATCGCGCACTTATACCAGGCAATTTTAAACGATGAAGCGCACGTTAAACAGGTGGACTTCATAACAACGCTGGCTGGTTATGTAACCTGGAAACTGTCGGGTGAGAAAGTTCTTGGAATCGGTGATGCGTCTGGCGTTTTCCCAATTGACGAAACGACTGGCACGTACAACCAAACGATGCTAACAAAGTTTAGTCAGCTCAACAATGTTAAATCGTACTCATGGGATATTCACGATGTTCTACCACATGTTTTACCAGCTGGAGCTGTGGCTGGAAAACTAACAACGGCTGGAGCTAACTTGCTTGATCTAAGTGGCACGCTCGAAGCTGGCAGTGTTATTGCACCGCCAGAAGGGGATGCCGGAACAGGAATGGTCGGTACGAACAGCGTCCGTAAACGCACGGGTAACATCTCGGTGGGAACCTCAGCGTTTTCGATGAACGTTCTGGATAAACCATTGTCTAAAGTTTATCGCGATATTGATATTGTTATGACGCCAGATGGGTCGCCAGTTGCAATGGTGCATGTTAATAATTGCTCGTCGGATATTAATGCATGGGCAACGATTTTTCGTGAGTTTGCAGCCCGGGTGGGAATGGAATTGAAACCGGATCGACTATATGAAACGTTATTCTTGGAATCGACTCGCGCTGATGCGGATGCCGGCGGGTTGGCTAACTATAGTTATCAATCCGGTGAGAATATTACTAAGATTCAAGCTGGTCGGCCACTATTTGTACGGACACCAAACAGTAAATTTAGTTTACCGAACTTTATGTTGACCCAATTATATGCGGCGTTCGCACCCCTCCAACTTGGTATGGATATTCTGGTTAACGAAGAACATGTTCAAACGGACGTTATGATTGCACAGGGCGGATTGTTCCGAACGCCGGTAATTGGCCAACAAGTATTGGCCAACGCATTAAACATTCCGATTACTGTAATGAGTACTGCTGGTGAAGGTGGCCCATGGGGGATGGCAGTGTTAGCCAACTTTGCTTGCCGGCAAACTGTAATGAACCTAGAAGATTTCTTAGATCAAGAAGTCTTTAAAGAGCCAGAAAGTATGACGTTGAGTCCAGAACCGGAACGAGTGGCTGGATATCGTGAATTTATTCAACGTTATCAAGCTGGTTTACCAGTTGAAGCAGCGGCTGGGCAAGCAATCAAAGATTAGAGAAGAGGATTAATAGAATGCTAGAAGCACTAAAACAAGAAGTTTACGAAGCCAATATGCAACTTCCAAAGTTAGACTTAGTTACCTTTACTTGGGGTAATGTTTCGGGTATTGATCGGGAAAAAGGCTTATTTGTTATCAAACCATCTGGCGTTGACTATGACGAATTAAAACCAAGTGATTTAGTGGTTGTTAATTTAAAGGGCGAAGTGGTTGAAGGTGAACTAAATCCCTCCAGCGATACGCCGACTCATACGGTTTTATATAACGCTTTTCCTAATATTGGCGGAATTGTCCATACTCATTCGCCATGGGCAGTTGCCTATGCAGCTGCTCAAATGGATGTGCCAGCTATGAACACGACCCATGCTGATACGTTCTATGGTGACGTGCCGGCCGCGGATGCACTGACTAAGGAAGAAATTGAAGCAGATTATGAAGGTAACACGGGTAAAACCATTGTGAAGACGTTCCAAGAACGGGGCCTCGATTATGAAGCTGTACCAGCCTCATTAGTCAGCCAGCACGGCCCATTTGCTTGGGGACCAACGCCAGCTAAAGCCGTTTACAATGCTAAAGTGTTGGAAGTGGTTGCCGAAGAAGATTATCATACTGCGCAATTGACCCGTGCAAGTAGCGAATTACCACAATATTTATTAGATAAGCATTATTTACGTAAGCATGGTGCAAGTGCCTATTATGGTCAAAATAATGCGCACTCTAAGAACGTGTTTGGATACTTTGACATTCGATTTGATTTTAGTTAAATTAGATCAAAAACAGGAGTTTTTAATCCATGAAAAGCTTTGCACACCATTATAGTAGCGACATCTCTCGTGAACAATTTGAACTAATCCGGACAGATCTAGAAGGCATACGTAAGCGGACTAAGCCAAG